>Ga0222713_10000136_pt1 | contig 78562 bp, 83 predicted proteins | sample C33_649DmetaG_FD_165061 | JGI IMG/M metagenome (GOLD analysis project Ga0222713, IMG submission 165061) | Estuarine water microbial communities from San Francisco Bay, California, United States - C33_649D | ecosystem: Environmental > Aquatic > Marine > Unclassified | place: USA: California...
AAAAACAAATTAAAAAATATAAAAAAAAACATTATGAAACTCATAAAAAAGAAGTTTCAGATAAATATAAAATATATAGAGAACAAAATAAAGAAAAAATAACAGAACAACAAAAAATATATATTGAAGAAAATAAAGAAAAAATAAGAGAGAAAAAAAATGAATGGTATCAAAATAATAAAGAAAAAATACTAGAAAAACACAAAGAGTTGTTTATTTGTGAATGTGGTTCTGAAATTCGTAAGTCAGGTATACGTGAACATAATAATAGCACAAAACATCAACAATTTATATTATTAAATAAATGTATATAAATATATAACAATATAACAATTTAAATGCATAAACTGATTAATTTAGGTAACCCAATAAATTCAAATAATTGGTTTTTTAAATGTAGACAAATATCAGATACTGATAGAAATACCAGTTGTCCAGTTAGTATGGAAATTATTGAAACGGATGAAATGTATTGTCAATGTTGTCAATGTAAATATAATATAAAACCAAATATCATAAAAGATATATATAAAACAACTAAAAATGTTAAATGTCCAATGTGTCGATTATCTTGGAAAAATACAATAATTTATATCAATGGCGAAACTGAAATCACAAATAATTGTATAATTGAAGAAATGCCCATTTTAAATACAAATATTGATATCAGAAATATTCATTTTCCTAGCGGAACTGGTATGGGTTCGCGTATTGATGATTATATCAATGGTTTTGAGCATTCTCCGCATTATATTGATTATTTAAATAGATCGCGATCAATGACTTTTAGAAACGATATTGAGAGAGAACTTGAAAGAAATAATCGAAGAATATTGTATGATAATTATAATATTACAGACGAAGAAGAAATACAAAGAATATTAACTCAACATTATAATAGAACAACAGAAATTATTGTAGAAGAAAATAACACCGTAGAAGAAAATAACACCGTTGAAGAAAATAACACCGTAGAAGAAATTATAGAGGAAAATATTTATGCTCTCGAAGAAGCAAGTATGTTAAGAGATTATATTTCATAGTATCAACAATTATAAATTTTTGGCAAATCATTTGTATTAATTATATTCCACGGTATCATAGGACCTCTCCATCCAATACGGGTTGATTTATCATATTCTTCCCAATTTCGTTTGACATCTGTACGCTCTAATTCTGAAAATATACCTTGCGGATCTTTTACGGGCAATTTTCCGTTTCTAAGCGGATACCATCTATTTTTTAAATATTCAATATCAAATTCAAAATATGTTTTTGGTTTGTTAATATTTTCTGTATTATAACGCGCTAATCCAGTCAAGTTTATAGAATGCGTATAATCTAAAATATAACATTTTTGAAAAAATAATTCAGCATCTATTGCATTTTCTTGAGTAAGTTCTGGAATCAACTCATAAAAATTTCGATCAATACAAAGAAATTTTTGTGTTTCACCTAGTTTCATATCTTGAATGTATTGTATTGTTAAATAATACGGTTCAACTTGTTTTAACCAATCGTCAATATTCATTATATATATTATTGTTAGTTTTTTTTATATATTATTTTTCAAAATCAATATTAAATATATTATGTTTAAATATATTTAATATGATATCTTCAAAATTATGTGGCGGATTGGGAAATCAATTATTTCAAATTTTTACGACCATTTCTTATGCTATAGAAAATTCAAAACCTTTTTTCTTTTTAAATAATTATCAATTAGGCAATGGTTCAAATGGTTCAACCATTAGATATACCTATTGGAATACATTATTATCAGCATTAGTTCCGTTTTTAAAAAATATAAATGAAATACCACAATTAACCTATATAACAGAAAATAACTTTAAATATCAAGTATTACCAAAAAATTCAACAAGCACTTGTAGTTTGTTAGTTGGTTACTTTCAAAGTCCCAAATATTTTTATAATTATAAAGATTCCATATATAAATTATTAAAAATTGATTTAAAGAAATCAATCTTAAAAAATAAAATTTCAATTAATTTTAACGAAACCACTTATATTTCAGCACATTTCAGATTTGGAGATTATAAAAAGTATCCCAATATATATACGCTTTTAACAAAAATATACTATCAAAATGCGTTAAATTATATAAAAGAAAACGGACTTAAAGAAATTAAAAATGATGTTAAAGTTTTATATTTTTGTGAAAATGACAGTATTAATGAAGTGAATGAAATAATAAATAGTTTAAAATATGATTTTCCAAATATATATTTTATTAGAGCTGATCCTCAATTAGAGGATTGGGAACAAATGTTATTGATGAGTTTATGTAAACACAATATAATAGCAAATAGCACATTTAGTTGGTGGGGAGCATATTTGAATTCAAATCAAGAAAAAATTGTATGTTATCCATCTCAATGGTTTAGTACAGAAACTAATAAAGATACATCAGATTTATTTTTAGAAGAATGGAAACAAATACAAATAACATAATTTTGATATTTTCATATAAAAATATATTTATATGAAAATAGATGAAAACATTAATATTAGGACATGGACGTAAATACAATAAAAATAATATTAGATGTAGTCCTTTATGTATTGAAAAATGGTATAATGATGAATATGTATGTGTAGATATTGATCCACTATTAAATCCTGATATTGTTTGCGATTTAAGAAAAGACTGGTTATTTTGTAATAATAATGAATATGATAGAATTATTGATACATCTGGGATTGCATTGGGAGGTGGAAATACTAAATACAATAAACACGGTTTCAAAACAAAAATATTTAATTATCTCAATGAAAACGGAATATTTTATGGAAGAGATATTTGTTTGCAAAAACAAGGTGAACATTTGATAGAAATTAAATTTTAAATAATAATTTGTTTACTTGTCAGAGTTAAAATGTAATACAATATAAGGAATACTATTTAAAATGCTGGTTGCTGGCCAAAATAGTGAATTTAAAAAACGACCAGGTCTGTTATAAGATGCCCCATATATAACCGCGTCTAACTCACTCTTTATATTAAAAATAGATAAATTACCATGTTTATACGCTTTTAAACATGATTTAGAAGATATATATGTTTCAATACAATTATATGAAAATATCCCAATAACATAATATTTAATATATTGTAGTGGTATTTGTTTATAAAACATTTGTAATGTATTATATTGTTTTTATATCTTTAATATAGTTTAAACATATATATTAAAAATATGTGATTGTGAACGGTGATAAAGTTTACAAAATATATTATTTATGGATTTAGTAAATATTTAATGAGTTTTTTAACAAATAATAAAAAAATTGAATTTAATAATATGTCTGATTTTAGTAGTACTTATATTAAAGAAATGGATTTTACGAAATTTACAAAAACAGAATTATTTGCTAAATGTGAAGAACTTGGAATTGATAAATATAAATCAAAAAATAAAAGCGAATTAATTAATTTAATAAATGCTAAAACACAAACACAAGTGAAAAAAAATGTTTTATTAATAATCGAAGACGAAGACGATGACGATGACGATGACGAAGACGATGATTCTTATACAACTTCTGATAATACAATAATTACTAATAATGTTATAAACACAGATAACAATAGTGTACCCATTCAAAGCGGTTTAAAATATATTGATTTATTTTGTGGGATTGGTGGGTTTCATCAAGCATTAAACAGAATTGGCGCTGAATGTATATTAGCGTGTGATATCGATAAAGATTGTCGGGTTGTTTATAAAGATAATTATGGAATAGAACCAGTAGATAATGTTAAAAACATTGATGAAAAAACACTGCCAAATTTTGATATATTGTGTGCCGGTTTTCCTTGTCAAGCGTTTAGTAATGGAGGAAAAAAATTATGTTTTAAAGATGATAGAGGTCTGTTATTTGACGAAATAGTTAGAATTGCCAAAGAAAAACAACCAAAATTCATGTTTTTAGAAAATGTTAAACATATACTTAAAGTTAGTAATTGTGAAGTAATTACATATATAAAAAATAAAATTGCTCAAATTGGTTACACATTACAGTTATTTCAAATTTCACCACATAATTATGGAATTCCACAACAAAGAGAAAGAGTTTATTTTGTTTGTGTTAGAAACGATATTTATAACGGAACAGATATAAAATTACCATCATTTATTGAAATTTGTGACCTTAAAAATATATTAGATGATAAAATAAACATTGATGAAAAATATTTTATAAAAGGAGATACATTAAATATACTAGAGGCATGGGATGAAATGATAAATAAATTCGAAGTTGGAGAAAAAATAAGTCCAACCATTTTAATTAATAATGCTTTCGTTGATTATTCTCCCGAAGAATTTAATGCTTTTCCTGATTGGAAAAAAGATTATATTACAAAAAATAAACCATTAATAAAAAAATATAAATCTCAATTTGATTTGTGGTATGAAAAACATTCAAACTTACTTCAAAAGAGAGAAATTTATGGAAAATTAGAATGGCAGTCTGGTATTATTAAAGAAAATGATAGTATATTTAATCATTTTATACAAATTCGACAATCCGGAATAAGAGTTAAAAAAAATCACTATTTTCCCACTCTTGTTGCTATTTCACAAATACCAATTTATGGAAAAGAAAAAAGATATATTACACCAAGAGAATGTGCTCGTCTACAATCATTTCCTGAAACATTTAAATTATCAAAAGACGATAAAAAATCTTATAAACAATTAGGTAATAGTGTTAATGTCGATAATGTATTTACTGTTATCAGTTCTGCTTTAAAACATTATTCTTCATGTATTTGAAATTGAGGAGACGCATTATTTATGTTACCTTTCCATCTGACTTCAACTCTGTATATTTTATAACCACATGTTAGTCTATAAAACAATTTGGCTGCCTTTCTTTTTTCACCATTATTATCAAAATAATAAGGTAAATACTCTTCAAATGTTACATTCAAATTATCATTTGGTTTCATTAATTTATTTAATTGTTTTCCATCAAATTCATATACGTCATAAGTCACATTTGAACAATATAGTTTTTCAACAAGAAAGTTACATATCATTTGTTTATTTTTTTCAATTTCTTCTTTTAATTTACGCATATACGGGTTCTCTTCGTTTTCAGGGTAAAATAATGCGTTTACTTTCTCTCTGTCTGACTTATTAAACCTTGGAAATCCTTGTTCAAGCAAATATTTCTTTTTTATTTCAGTCAATAATTTATTTGTTTCTTCTTTTAATATTTTTTGAACACTGTAATTTGATTTTGTTGCCGCTTTACTTTGTTTTACTGATAAACCAATAAATTCACCATTTTTTTGCTTTATATACACATCACTTTTTGCTTCCAATTTACATAATCCATTATTTAATTCATCTATTTCTGAATGTTTATTTATTTTACCAGACACATAAATATATTCAATATTTTCAAGTGTAAAACAACTGAAAGAACCGATCATTTTTTTAAAATTTTCTATGTATTCATTTATATATTTTTCTTTTTTTACAATATCAATTATATATTCGTAAAAATCATTTTCATTATTAAATTTTAATTTATCGTCAAATGTTTCTTCATTTTTTATCATATCATATAAAATATTTATTAATTCATCACAATCATTTATTCTATATAATAAAACCATAGCTATTGTTAGTTCCATTCCATTATGCTCTGTTGATGTTCTTGTTTTTAATATATTTGTTGTTTCTTCTTCATTTTTTTCAGTTTGTTCCATTTCTATTATATTATAATAAGTATTTAAATTTATTTATTATATAAAATATTTTCAATTTTTTATATAATATAACACAAACAAAAAACAAATATTGATTTCACATTTTTTATTAATATTTTGGACATTTATAATATTATATATTTAAAAACAACTTAAAGAACCAAAATAAAGTATTTTTAAAACAACTTAAAGAACTGCCGATTTATCAATGATAACTTCTTTCGCAATGTTGCTGATGATTTTATCAATATTTTTACAACTTTCTTCTTCTGTTGAACCATTCATTGAGTTACTAACAATTTTTAAATATAAATTATTTTTCTTTGAATCTGATTTGGTACAATCTGGATGTTTATCACGCCAATTTTGTATTTGTTTTATATTTTCATTCGCAATCACTTTTATTGCCTTTTTAAGTATTGGTTTATTCTCATTTTCTTTTTGCCATTCATTATTATCTTTGATATAAAATACTTCACGTTTCGCATCTGAACAGTGTATTGGTCTAAAATCTTGCTCTAAATTATTAAGACGTTTTAATATTATATTTGATATACCTTCTATATAACCTTGTCTTCCGGTATTTTCTAATTCTTCCATGTTTACTTTGATTGAACTAACAAATTCACCAATATTCATAGCGTCTTTACAAGTTTCATTTAAAAAGAAATTCAAATTAAATGTTTTATTATCATTGTTTGTTGTTTTATTTATATTTGTTATATTGTTATTGTTATTGGTGTTGTTAATAATACCATTTTTAAGTAAATCAATTAAATCTTTATTTTGTGTTAGTAATAGGTTAATTATACTGTCTTTATCTTTTACATCATTTACAATAGGTTTTTGATACTGGCATTTTTTTTCATGATACCATAAACTATTTCGTACTTTATATTCTTTATCACATTTTTTACATCTAAACAAATGTGCTAAATTTTGTTGTTTTTGTTTGTTATTTTTTTCTTGTTCTAAAATGTCCAAATTTGTTCTATGTTTATGTTTTGCGGTAGATAAATGTGTCGCGTAATTACTCTGTTTATAGCATTCAAAGTCACAAATTTTACAACTAAATTTTATGGCATTTTCGGATTTTTTTTCCATTCGTTTCTATTCTATAATAGTATAAAAAATGCCTAAATTCTTTTTTATATAAATATATATAAAAAATTTATCGTAACACTTTTTTTCACTAAAAATCGAAAATAAGAGCATTATCGTCACAAACGTCAACTACTCATCTTTTTTCCAAAAAGCCAATTGGGTTTTGAAAAATGGACAAAAATAAATGTCCAAAATTGAAAACCTAATTGGCTTTTTGGAAATTTTTACGAATCCAATATAATATATTAAAACTACTTAAAGAAACAAGGATATATATTAATTTTAAAACTACTTAAAGAAAAATAATATGTAATGTATAATTATGACATCAAAACATATTATTTTATTGCATAATACCGAATTTGGGTATCACAATTTATCAATATTACATTCACACGAATTATTTAATAGACAATTAATGGCAAATTTATTAGAAGCTATTGAAAATAAAACATATAATTATGATGATATTATTAATATAAATATAACAAATTTATTGGAAATAAATAGAATAACTGATCTTCCAAAAAAATTAAAATTTCTTGAAATAAAAAATACATCATTAGAAGAATTGATTATACCAGAACAATGTATTGATATAACTAGTATCATTATAAAAGATTCAAACATTCAAAGAATTCCGGAAATACATTTTTTAACAAATTTAAGTACATTAAGTATTGAAAATTCAAACATACGATATTTACCAAGCGCATTTCCACCATCATTACAAAATATAAATTTAAATAATAATTTATTAAATGAAAGCAATTGTGATTTAACACGATTTCCAAAAAATGTTTCAGTAATTTTGTTCAAAAATAATTTTCAAGAGAAAAAATTAATTTCGGGATACAATTTTTGTTATGGTTCACAACACAAAGGGCGAGAATTTAATCGTATAACTAATTATACAATTCAACGAAATAACGCACAAAATATAATACAAGAAACACTTCATAGAGAAAGAGATGCTATGAATAGAGAAAGAGATGAGGTATTTTTAAATTTTATGAGAGACCAGAATAATTTTATTTTAAATAATTTTGATATGAATATGGAGGGAAATATGGTAATAAATAATAATTTAAATATAGCCAATCCAAGAAATGCATTAATAAATAATTATTTAAATAGAGCCAATCCAAGAAATACAGTTAATACATCAGTTTCAGATCCTATGTTTAATTCAACACAAACAGTACATATAACATCTATATGTAATTCTGTTACAAAATCAATTCAAAAAATTATAACACTCACAGATAAAATATATAAAAGAGTTCCACAAGAAGAATTAATAAATGAATTTATGAATGAATTTTATAATACAAATGATACAAATAATTCAAATACGAAGAAATCGTGGTATAACACAATAATAAATTTTTTTAGTGGTAGTAGTAATACAACAAATACAATAAATAGATTTGATACACAAGATCAAATAAAATATTGGATTAGAGATCCATCAAAACACACAAAAACAAATATGCAATACAGTGAATTATTAGCAAGAGTTTGGATATTAATTGATGATCATAAACAAAAGCAAGATTTTATAACAAATGTTAAAATTGAATTGAAAGCATCTATTGGTATGTGTTTTACGGGACGTATAAATCGTTTAGTAAATTCATTGATAGGATTTATTGATGGTATTACAGTAGGCATATCAATAAAAGAACAATTACAAATAGAAATAGGAAAAATAATAGCCAAATTGGGTAAACAAGAAATTAAATACAAAGAAGCAGTGAAACAAATAAGATTGTTATTTGATGATCCTGATGTTTTAGAAGATGAAACAGTTACAACATATTATAAAGATTCTTGGTTAGATGCGTTGGATGATTATAAACCAGAAAATGACGAAGAAGAACAAAAAGAAGAAGATGAAAAGGAATACGGTATAAAAGGATTAGACGGAATTGAAGGCATTATTGGTGCCGATGGAATAAATGGCATAAATAGTATAAATGGTGTGGAAATAAAAAATGAAATAAAAGAGGATGATGTATTGGTACAATATAGAGAGATATTTAATTATTGATATATATATATTAAAAACAATTTAAAGAAAACCAACTAAAAAATTGAACAACAAATGTTTTTTATAAGGTTAAAAATACGTAATAAATGTACAAAAAATATTATAGTTATTCATCATAATAATTATCCCAACTCTTCATTAGAAATTATTTATAGTAATGGATTTTTAAATAAATATACAAACATATTTCAATCAAAAGTATGTATACCATTTTCACAAACTAACAAAAAAATAGTTATAATAAGATATGAAAAAAATAATGAAATAATATATAAATATATTGAATATACAAACACAAATAAAAATAAACATATTATTGATTTAGATGATCTAAATAATAATTTAAAAGATGAATTATTGATAAATAAAATAGAAAACAAATTAATTTTATGTGAAACAACTTAAAGAAATAATATATATTGAAACAACTTAAAGAAATAATATATATTAAAACAACTTAAAGAAAAAATAATATATATTAAAACAACTTAAAGAAAAATAATATATATTGAAACAACTTAAAGAAGCAATCGTTGAAACATAAACCAATTGTCATAATTAGAATTATCTTCGGTATGCGTTTTAAATAAAGACGGTTGACTAAAAATAAGGTCTAGTATAATCGTTTGGTCATCTTTTATTGTGAAATTGTTTTTAAAATAATACATAAGTTTTTCATCGTATAACTTTGTATATGTGTCTACTAAATTATTATTTAACAGAAAAAACCCACCAGCAAAACAAATTTCTTCCATTTGATATGTTGGTTGATTTTTTGAGTCATTTGAATAATGTTTATTTATATCATTTTGTAGAGATTTATAAGTAAAAATATTATTTTGAACACAACCATAATGTATATTATTTTTATTAAAATATGATATATCTGATAATTTGTTATTATTTGGCCAATTATTTAAAAAATGCGTATGTAAATCATTTGGTCGATTACGAAAATAACCAATATCACACCAACCATAATACAATGTATCAAAATACTTATTTTGTACTGTTTCGTTTACAAAAAAAACCTTTTCATTCCATAACATATTAACTTGCCAATCAATATGTGAATGTAATATTAAATTACTTTTTTCGTGATTTGATATCCAATAATCTTTATATTTGTATGTGTGAAAACAATTAAAAGGTTTCAAAATGATTTTAATTTTTTTGTTAGTAAAATCAATTAAATGTACAAATGTTTTTAATGAATAATGATCAGTATAAATAACTAAATTAAAATTATGAACAATAGATAATATATTAGTTATCCAGTATAAATATGTTTTAATATCAAATTTTGATTTCAAAATATACCAACAGGTTGAAAGTGTAATCAAATTAAAATTATTTGACATTAAAATTAATATATATTATTTTATGAATATTCAAACAATATTATAAAATATTTAATATAATATATATATATAAACGATGTATTCTGACATTGATTTCAATGATTTAATTCCTAATTTTAGAGTTTATTATAAAGATGGCGATGAAATGGTAGCGCGTACAATTGAATATATAAGAAATCCTGATGAAGACAATCCTAATATAAATGTAGAATTAAATGATTTACCAAGTCCATTTTTACAGAATGATGATTTACAGGATGATTTAACAAATTTAGAAAATCAACCTAGAAACCAAAATAAAAAAATAATATATATAAAATTCATAGGCGAAGAAGAAGAACTTGCTGATGTTTATTTAAATGAATATAATAGAGTTACAATTTTGGTTATGGGAGATAATTTTTCATTTAAAATAACAGAATTATTAAAAAAAAATGAACCAAAAAATATACCACGAGGAAAATCAGGTGGAAAAAGAAAATCATTTAGAAAAAGAAAATCATTTAGAAAAAGAAAATCATTTAGAAAAAGAAGATCATCAAGAAAAAGAAGATCATCAAGAAAAAGAAAGTAAAAAAATTAAATAACTTTTTTACAACGTATTTCTTTAATTGCTTTAAATAATTCTGCTTTATCCAAGTCTTGCATTAAAGGTTGATAATTTGTAATTCTTTTTTCAATATCACTATAGTCTTCACGTTGAACTACGGTTAAAGGAGTAATTAAATACCATTTACTATTATTTTGTAATATAAACCAAAATTTATCGATTGCATACTTAACACTTTCATTAGGTTTATTTATTAAATGTGTTAGTCCCATTTTTATGTTAGTTATCAATACATTTATGTAATGACCATTTACTAAATAACCTGTGGTTGTTTGACATCTATTTACTTTAACACAAGTATCATCAATTACTTCAAACGGAGGCATATTATTACCAGCAAATAAAATAACATCCCAATTATTATTATGTAATTCAAAGAATTTTTGTATTTGCGTTTTAAATAATAATGGATCGAGAAAAGTTATATCATCTTCAACAATTAATATATGATTTAATTGGTTTTTTTTGGCGTTCTCTAATAATTTTAAGTGACTCATACTACATCCGATTGCGCCATTTTCCATTTTAATTGCGTTAAATCTTGTTGCTTTAATACCGATATTATTTAATTCATTTTCAACGTGTGCTTTTCGATCGGTTCTGTGTTCTAAATTGATATAAAAAGCATTTGTAATATCATCTAAACATTTAATAGACATTATAACAATAATTATAATTTATTTTTATAATGTTTACATAAAAAATATATAATACAATTAAATTGTTTAATTATATACACCACCTAAACGAATATTGGCAGATGTTGTTGCTCTGGGTTTTGCTGCTATTAATCTAGCATAATCAGCAGAATATTTATTTATATTTTGCGGAATAATGCGTTGCGGAATAATGCGTTGAGGAGGTAATGTTTCTTTTGTTGGATCAGTTGAATTATCATAACTGTATTTTATAATTTTTTCGGCTTCATTTTTGCCGTATTTTTGTATCATTTCATTTTTTTTTTGAATTGTTGGATAAAAAGGTATATTGGACCAATCGTCAGTAAAATGTTCAGATGTGATTGTTTTAATTTTATCAGGATGAATTATTTTTCTAGGCGGTTCTCTTAAATCATATTTATGATAGTTATCATTTTCAAATTTAATTCCAGTCATAAAAGTAGATATATTTATAATAAACATATTATCAGCATCAACTGTATGAACATTATCTAATGGATTAGTGGATTCAATATCAATATTATAAATTAATTTATGAATAGTTCGCAAACCATCAATACCGTTATCGTGAGTAGCGCGCCAAGGGTCTTTTTGATTGATAATTCTTTGAACACCATCAAATAAATGTAATATATTGGGATTTCCAATAGGAAAAAATTGACTGCGATCAATTTTAAGTCCTATTTTTTCAGACCTATTTTGTAAAACGTTATCTTCCATTCCCCATCCCCAGAAATTAGGAAACCCGTTAATAGCTTCAAAATCAGATCCGTTTAATGCGACAATACCTCCAAGAGCGTATGTAAATCCATAAAAATGTTTAACAATACCGGAAACAGTTTCATAATCAAAAATAGATGAAAAAGGAATAGTATCAATATCATTAAACACAAATGTGATATCTTTATAATTATTTGGATACTTATTTTTAATAGCAAGAAATCCGATATTTTTGGTAGCTCCTCTATTAAAAGAACGTGGATCACATTGATGAGAAAAATAAACCTCATAATCATCTTTTAAAATACTGTCATTCATAATATTTTGTAAATATTTGGAAAAAAAATATTTATGTTGGGGGCGATTTCTATAAGGTATAATAAATACAACTTTAGGTACTTTTGACATTATACAACAATTTGGTATTATATTATATTTTTTATTACGAATTTTTACTAAATATCAGATATTAATAATTATGTTGATACAGATGTTTGTGTTTGTGTTTGTGTTTGCGTTTGTGTATATTTTTGTAAAATAACAGATGGTACCAATTCATCCGTCATTTTTTCTAGTTTTTTATAACATTTATTAATTGTAACTTCAGATGTTTCACATATTAATCTAACTTCTCGTTTTGATATATTTAAATTACATAATTGAGATATAAAATATACAACTCCTGAAGCAATAGAATCAGGTGTATTTTCAGGCATTAAATTGTTTTTTTCAATTTTTATAGAAATAAATTTACATAATTTTGTTAATTCAGAATTAATATTAAGTTTGCTACAATATCTTTCAATAAAATGCTCCGGTTTAGTTTTACAAAAAGCAGTTTTGTCTTTATTATCCATATCTTTTTCAAGAATATTTAATATTGTTTGAGAATTTTTACACCCTTGGGTAGCGCTAGCAACATCGAGATTGAACATTGAAGCAATTTCTTTTGCTGTTCGAGGATAATTATTAATTCTACAAGAAATATAAATAGAAGCAGCAATAAGTCCATCTTTATTATCACCTCTAAAAGATTGCTCATAATCACAAATTTTTTTATGGTACCTAATGGCGTCATCGATAATTTTCTTAGAAATACCAGCATTATTGGCGTAAATAGTAATTCTTTGAAACTCATCATACTGTGATTTTTCTTTATACGGCATAGATTGCCATTCAGTATAACGTCGAATTTTTCTCATTTCATAAGATGATTTGCCCATACATAAAACTCGGCAACCGTAAGAGGATTGTTCTAAAAGAGGATTAATAGGCATACCGCATCTAGTAGGATCAGAACTTTGGTTATCATCAGCGCCGTAGTATCTCCATTCAGGTGAATGATCTAACATATCTTTATAAATAATTCCACATTTATTATTTGTGCAAGTGAGAAATCCTTCATCTGAATATGCTAAAGAATATTGACACATTTCGCAATTTTCTCTATCCTTTACAGCACTATACAAACATTCTAAAGTGTTTTTAGGTTTATCCGGATTTATTACTTCAGTATCAAATACATTCCATAAATTTGCTTTTTCTTGTGAAGATAAAGAATTATTATCTTTATTCTTTTTAGTTCTTTCATTATTTATCATATTTGTCATTGTTTAAATAAATTAGAATTTATTTTTTTAAATCAATTTTATTTATTATATAAAAAACATGTTTTATATAATAAAAACACTTTTTAAAATATTTAATATAATATATGGGAAACGGAACATCGAAATCAAATGAAGAAGATAATAAATTAGAACCAAGACCAGTATCTCAAATAATAGATTATATAGCGACAAATTATATTCTCACAATGGATTTTAAAAGTTTAAGAAAACTATATAATAAAGAATATTGTGATAAATTAGTTATACTAACATCAGATATAATTGAAAGATACTATACTGATATTGAAATAACATATTTATCTCAAAGAATAAAAGATGGTGCTGAAATAAATGAAAATAAAAAAGAAAAAGTAATATTTTTCAATAAAGATTTGTTACATAAACTTGATATCAAGAATTCTTTTAAAAAAAAAAATATATGTATGGGAATTGCTAAATTTTATATAAAAATTGCGCATATATTCGCAGCAATATTAACCACAATTAACCCGGTATACGTATATAAAGATATTGAGGGAAATACAGTTCGCGCTTCATTGTATGAAAAAAGTAAAATACCAAAAAATACAAAAGTAGATATATATAAATTAAATATTTGTAGTAATCGTATCAATTCATTAGAAAATAAAAATTCATTGGAAGCGGATGATAATGGAGAAATAAAAATTAATCCGGATTTTTGTAATAGTAATATAGGAGATGATGGAAAGGAAAAGGATTTATTGGATGAACCAGGTATGATAGAATTGGAAGAATTATATTATGATGATAATTATGATTTTGATACCGGAAAATTTACGGAAATGTCTGAAAAAACTAAAGAAATGTATATTTATGATTTAGAAATATTTTATAAGGTATTTACTGGTGAAAAGGTAATGCCAGAAACAATAACTAAATTTAGTGATATAAAATTACAAAATTATCATAAAAATGAAAATTGCAGAGGAGCAAATCCAAAATTAAAACGTGAAATGAAAGGTTCTTTGACGAATAAACTGTTTAATGATTACGCTGAAAATTTAAAAAAAATGATTCAGACGACAAATAAAAATCAAGAAGAATTATTAAAAATAATAAACCGTCTTTTTGTTTATGTAATTGACCCAGAAACAAAAAAAAAACAAATACGTGTAAATCCAACATTAACAGAAGACAGTTTACAAGAAATAGTAATTGAAACAAGGTCATTAATTATAAATTTATATTTAACATGTGAAGTAAATTATGTAAATGGATTAAATATTTATGAAGCAATTGTTGATCAAAAAATATATGATACACTTCAAAACCAGACTAAAAATTTAGAAAAAAAACTGGAAGAAAAATATATAGAAGATGAGATACCGGAATCAGCAGAGTCAAAAAATATAAATAATAATTCTGGAAACCCAGAAGATAATGTTGGAAAACCGGAAGATAATGTTGAAATTACAGAAGAAAATGCTGGAAAACCAGAAGATAATACTGGAAAACCGGAAGATAATAAAATCACCTAAAATATATATTGTAAAACAACTTAAAGCGCTTTAAATCAAAAAATAATATATATTGTTTTTTAATTTAAAGCAATTAATAAAACGCCGCTCTATTTGAGCGTATACTTCCTCCAGCAGATAAACCATATACCGATTGATACATTTTTGCCTTACAAGATTTTAATTTACATTTCAATTGAGTTCCTTTTAAAGCATTTTTATTACATTTTTGCGTTGATTTGTTACATCTTCGGGTTGTATTATTATATGTTTTTCTCATTTTACTTGTCATTTATATTATTACTTGATAATATAAATTTATTCAAACATGTTATTTACATACGTCCAGCAGCGGCGGCTCTAGAAGCAGCAGCAGAAGCACTACGCCCGGCAGCAGCAGCTCTAGAAGCAGCCGCAGCAGCAGATTTAGCAGCAGAAGCGGCGCGGGTAGCGGAAGAACTACGAGCAGCGGATGCGGCTTTGGATGCGGCTTTAGATGCGGCGCGAGAAGCGGATTTAGCGGCAGATGCTGCTGCAGAAGCGCCACGAGCAGCAGCTCTTTTCATTGATCTATTTGCTGAACGATGTGCTGAACGCGATCTACCACGAGAACGAGATCTACTACGATGTCTACGAGATTTAGCCATTATATATAATACCATTAGAAAAAAAATAATTTTCAAAATATAAAAAATATTTGAATTAATTTTAAATAATTTGCTAAATAAAAAATATTTATGCTAAATATAATAATATTCAATTACCAAATAGTATCGGTAGACTCCCAATACATTTTATCTCCTTTTTTTATATTATATAAACTTCTAAATAATTCTAAACGAGCTAAAGGACAATTAACTCTATATTTATCCATCGGATGAGGATTTGTTTTTAATTGCGCTTGTACAGCTTCATCAAATATTTTTTGTCGAGCTTGAACTGCTAAATAAATAAAAAAAGCGTGAAAAGAAACTGCGCGAATGGGAGTAATATCTTCATGATGTTCTTGAAAATCTCTTAAATATTCTTGACAAATAGCCATACCAGAAATATCTGCTAAATTTTCTCCCGTGCTTAATGTTGCGTCCATTTTTATATTGTCATAACCAGCAAATGTTTCATATTGTTTTACAACATTTTTTACCTTCTTATTAAATATATTACGATCGTGTTTTGTCCACCAATTATGTAAATTTCCTTTTTCATTATATTTACTTCCTAAATCATCTAAACAATGAGACATTTCGTGTGCTAAAGTATAACCTATATGTGCCAAATTGTATTCAATTCCTCTTTCATCAAGATCAATAAATGGTTTTTGTAAAAATGCTAAAGGAACATAAATAGAATTTTCGGTTGGCGTATAATAAGCATTTACAATATATGATTGTTTTCCAACCATTTTAAACTCTTCCCAGTCAATAATAGGAATATCAACGTCGGTTGATGTGCCGTCAATTTCAATAAATTTTTTAGATCTCCATATAGCAAGTAATTGAAGATTATAATACGCATTATCATTACTATAATCTAATATTGGATCTTCTCTTAATATTTTTGGACTTCCAACTTGTAAGTGTATTTTTTCTAATTTTAATAAAGCATATTTTTTCGTGGATGGTGATAACCATTTATTTCGTTTAATAATTCTTTTATACACAGTTAATAAATCAGATGCCATATTATGTGTATAGTCAATATATTGCTGCTTTTTATTCCTTTCAATATATTCATTTGTTAAAAAGGTATTAAAACAAAAGGATAATCCAAAAACCGGATATATTTCTCTTGGATAAGGTACAGGTTGTCCTTTAATAAATTTATCATGAAAATCAAAATATACCAATCTCCATTCATTGTGAAATCTCATTAATTGTCTTAAAATTATATATAAATAATATGTTCTCCATTTTTTGCTTTTCCAAGCATTATCTTTATTTAAAGTATCAATAATACATTTTAAATAATTTGTACTTGAACATATGAATTTATTAGGAGCAACCTTATAACCTATTGTTTTTGTAAATAAATCCCAATCAAATCCATATTTCTTCAATGCGTCATTTTTTGTTATAATATTATAACCTTCCGGATCATCTTCGACATCTTCACATCCCAACGCATTTAATATATCATATTCACACTCCCATACATCATTTGCGTTTAAATTATGATCTTTTTCCAAACATAAATCAAACATTTTATCAATGAAATTTAAATATTTATTTTTGAATTCTTTTTTGTTTTTTTTTGTTTCTTGATCATCATTTGTATCTTCAATATAAATTAAATAATCGTAAATTGTTAGTTGAGGTGCCGAAATGGTTGATATATATTTTGTAACATTTTTTTCATCTCTTAATACACTCCATACGATTGGACATCCCCAAGATACAATTTCGTTTTGATTGATCTCTCCAAAAAATTCAAACATTGTTTCCTTTGAAAGTAATTCGTCTACTTTTGTCACAACCTTTTTAACATATTCTTTTGCAATATTTGAATTTAAATTATACAAAGAGTTATAAACTTTTTTAATTGCGGTTGCTTTGGAAGAATTATTTTTTTTAATATAGTCTTTTACAATATCAATTAATTCATAATATACTTTTTCTTGAGTAATTCTGAAACTATCAATTTGAACATAATATTTCTGTGTTTTTTTTGCTTCTTCTGATTTTTCATTGATCCAAGAATAGTTTATATATGTGTAATAATCATCTTTTTGTTTATATTCTTTTGGAGTAAATGGTGTATTAAATAATTTAATTAATGATTTCTCAATATTTTCATTATACTTTGTTAAATTAATTTTTTTCTCATATTCTTCCTCAAATCTATTAAAAGTATTTGCGTGTTCTTTACAATAATGTTTTAATTGAATTTGTGATGGAATACATTTTTTTGTATGATTATTTTTACTTTTATCATTACTATTATTTTTTTTTGTTTTCATATAATATATATATTAATTTATTTTATTTTCTATTTTATTTAATAAATCTTCACTGTAAACTAATTTTCCTGAAGGTTTATATGAATTGATTGGAGTATATTTTTTGCTATTTTTAACTTGTTGTATATTATTGTTAGTTTGAGTTTCTTCTTCATCATGCGTTTCTTCTTCGATTTTCTCACCATATTCATTAATTATAATACCGGTTTTTTTTTTAATTTCGTTTCTCACATATGACGGAATCCAGTGTTCCCAACAAATAAATAATGTATTTGGATGAAAATATCTAACATTAAAACCATTTTCTTGTAACGTATTCATTAAATATGCGATACAACCTGCTTGATCATACTTTGGAATTCCAATAATAATTTCCGGAACAACAAACCAACAAAATTTTTCGTTTACACTGTACCTAGATGTAGTTCTAATTCTCACGTGAATACGATTTAATATTTTTTTAAATAGTTCTAACTTGCTAAGATCAATTAAACGTTTTTTTTCATATAATTCATCAATATTTATTTTTTCTGAAAAGTCTGAGAAATTTTCCAAAGTAAATATATTTGCCATTTGATATCTTTAAAGAAAAATATTTTTCATTTTTTCGTAAATAAATAATTACAATAAATAATTATTTAAAATTAATAATAATAATGTAATTATGACAATAAAACATTTAGTTATCAGTGGAGGTGGACCTTTGGGATTAAGATATTTAGGAGCATTAGAAAAGTTAGAAAAAGAATGCATTTGGAAACAAGATAATATTATATCAATATATGGAACATCAATAGGTTCTATTATTGGCGCATTTATTTGTTTAAATTATGATTGGGAAACTTTAAATACTTATATAATTGATAGACCTTGGCAAGATGCGTTTAAAGTAACTGCTAAACAAATATTTAATTCTTATTACAATAAAGGATTATACGATAAAAAATTGGCAGAAATAATATTTAAACCATTGTTAGAAGCAAAAGATCTAACCGTAAATATAACTTTACAAGAATTTTATGAATTTTCAAAAATAGATTTACATATTATTACTTTTGAATTAAATAAGTTTGAAACAATTGAACTTTCACATACAACACATCCGGAATTAAGTTTACTTCAAGCACTAACAATGTCTTCATCATTGCCGGGAATATTTATGCCAACAATTATAGATAATAAATGTTATATTGATGGTGGAGTTATGTGTAACTATCCATTAAATCAATGTTTAAATGCGAATTATAATAAAGATGAAATTTTAGGTATTAAATTTTTACGCGATGAAATAAATGGTATTTTTAATAATGTGGAGATCACTTCAGAAACATCTTTATTAGAATATGTTGTGTGTTCAACAATAAATTCTATGAATTTTATACGAGATACGGTTAAAATAGAAAATATAGACAATACTGTAAATTGTTATATATTAGAAAATCCATTAACATTAGATTTTATACAAGAAGTGATAAAAAATAAAGAATTAAGACGCGATTGGATTAAAATGGGCGAAGAAGACGCTGTTCCATTTATTCAAAAGTATTTGACAAAACCAAATATCTAATTAATATTTTTATATATTTTATACATAAAAATAAATGTTTTATAATTAAAGAACAGTATTTAAAAATTGTTCCATTGTTGATTTTGTTGGTTTTGCATCATATTCAATAATTTGATTGTCTTTTAATAATTTAATTGTTGGATAACCTTCTATGCTATATTTATCCATTAGTTGTGAAACCTCAGCGCTTTCATTAGTACAATTATGTTCAGTAAAATGTATTGTGTAACCATTTATAGATTTGCCATCATATTCGCTCTTTAATGAATCCCATTCTGGTTTAGCAGTCTTACAATGTGGACACCAATCAACATAAAACAACATTAATGTTGCTGTTTTATTGGAATTTTGTTCTTTTGGAATATTTTCTCTATTTGCGTGAAAAATAGTGTTTGAATTTACATATTCTTTATATATAAACCATCCAACTAACATTAAAAATATTACAAAAATAATAAAAAATATACTATTTCGACTTGTCAATATATCTTTAACTCTTTGCGCAAATGTTAAAGTTCCTCCAGTTTTTGAAACATAAAACCCTGAAGGTGAATGAGAAGTAGACATATTTTGTTGAAAATGACTCATTATATACTAAATAAAAATAAATAATATAGCATCTTTTAAACGAATATACCTAAATATTGTTTAATATTTTAAAAAAAATGTCGAAATACTGAAATAATAAGAACAAATATAAATAGAGAAAATATATGATTGCATAAAATATTTGTTTTTAATGGATTCCAATTATCATTTTCACTCCAAATGTTGATATTGAAACGATTAACAAATTTGTTAGTTTGTTGTGTATTAAAATACAATGTATATAATAAAAGAATTAAAATAATAATTTTACCTAAAAAAGACGATAACATAAATGTGTTTAATGGTGTAAGAATAAATAATATAATAAGTATTACAGAAAGTCCAAGACACATACACACATTATGGGTTGATTTTGAAAATTCAACAATGAATGAAGATGTATTTAACGATGTATTTAAAGATGCCATAGTTAAAATATAGATATATTTTATATTTATATTTTATTTTTATTTTTTATATTTATATATATATGACAAAGACGCGTAAAAATCATAAAAAACAAAAGTTAACAAAAAAAAGAGTATTTAAAAAGGGTGATTTTTATTCAGGCGATGGGTTTTTAACAAGTGTTTGGGGTCCAGCAATTTGGCATTCTCTACATATCATTAGTTTTAATTATCCTGTTAAACCAAGCAATGAAGAGAAAAATCAATACAGAAATTATGTTTTATCATTACAAAATGTTTTACCATGTGGTGCTTGTAGGAAAAATTTAAAAATGAATTTTAAACATTTACCTTTGAAAATGTCTGATATGGAATCCCGTGATAGTTTTTCTCGTTATATTTATGATTTACATGAGTTAGTAAATAAAATGCTTAAAAAAAAATCAAACTTATCATATTGTGACGTAAGAGAAAGATATGAACATTTTAGAGCAAGATGTGTTGATAAAATTCCAAAAGTATTTAAATATTCAGATATTAAAACAAAAAAACATAAAAGAGAAAAAGGATGTACAGAACCATTATATGGAAAAAAAGCAAGATGTATATTAAATATTGTTCCTCAAAATAATAAAGGTCAAAGTATTCAAATTGATAAAAAATGTATGAAACATAGAGAGTTGAAATAGGATAACTAAAAATAATTCAGACAAAATAAATAAAGATCAATATCATCAACTACTTGAAATACTTTATTAAATGAATGTCCACCAAAATAGTTGTTGTTTTTAATTCGAATATAATTTAAACGAACATATCTATTAAATCGTTCATATACTTGTGTAATATTGTCTTTATCAATGTCTTCAAATTCGTCATAATCAATAACAATATCACACCCAAATGTGTTTTTATATTCAATAAAATGTATCGGTTCAAATTTAAATATTAAAAGTTGGTTCATTGTTTCCAATATATGTTGAATATTACAATTATACCATAAAATCTTTAGACCTTCTTTAATAATATTTGTTTCAAATGTTTTAGCAATATGATCATTTGTATGAAACCGACATTTATTTCTTTCATTATAAATTGTCATTAATATAAAAACAACTACATCACGCTTATTATGTTTTTCTTCTTTTTCCAAAAAATCATCAAGAGTATCTAAATATGTCTGCGTATGTTTATAACTATTATTACCTTCTTGAAGTAATTCAAACACATTTTTTAAAACAGACATATATGATGAATATATATCTAATTTACTTTGTAGTTTATCTCTTGTTATTGACATTAATCTAACTATATATGTTGTTTTATCTTTATATCAATTTTATATAACATTTATACATCATAAAACAATTGTATTATTTCGACAGTCTTACTCGTTGTATTTTCTGGATTTACCCAATAACTTATTTCTCTTTCTAATGTATTTAATCTTTCAGTCCATTCATTTTTCTTTGTTTTTTTTATAACACAAAAACCATTTTTATTTTGACCCCAACAAGATGTAACATTTACCCCATTATTTATATAATTATCTGGATTAAATCTTATAAATATAATTGGTCTATGCCCCAAATCTTGTGATAATTCCATTATGCGTTTATTTTCACAACTACAATCATAATCTATGTGTTGATTTTCATCTATTTCAACAATAATTATTTGGTAACCTAAATCTAGTAACAAATCTGGACGTCTTTTAGAGCATCCGTCTGTTATTTTTTTGTCTCCAATCCAATCAAAATTAGGATATATTGTTTTCACAAATTCCACAACTGAATATTCTTTTGTTTTGTAATTTCGTGTAGTTGGTTTATCTGGAAACAAATTTACATAACAAAATAAACAATATCCATCGTATTTTTCTTTAACAATTGTATAACACCATTCACTTTTACAAGTTTTATTTTTAACATTTATCATTTCATTTAATTTATGAGTAGCACAATATAAACGTTTTATTTTTCCATTAAAATTGTAAGCGGGCATTTTTTTACATCCTTCATAAATACATCTTTTATTTTTAATGTCAATCATTCCGTCAAGTCTATGAGAAGCACAATATAATGCTATATTTTCTTCTTCAAAATTGTAATGTGATCTGATTTTACAATTATCATAAATACAAGATTTATGAGATACACTTATCATATTTTTTAACTTATGATTAACACAATATAACGGTCTAGATTTACCTTCAACGTTATAAGTTGGTCTGGTGTTACAATCTTCATAAATACATGGTTTATGTTTTACATTAATCATTCCATATAATTTGTGTTTATTACAATATAATCTCTTTGTTTTTCCTTGAAAATTATAATTAGGATTAATATTACATCCTTCTTCAATACAACTTTTATTCATAATATCTATCATTCCAATTATTTTATGTTGAAAGCAATATACCCCTTTTTTTTCACCAATAAAATTATAAAGTGGATATATTTGACATCCTTCGTAAATACAAAATATTTTGTTTTGTTTTTTTGTCACAGTTTTAATAGACGGAGAACAATATAATATTTCTTCTTCCATTAGTTGAATAATATATCATTATTAATAAATATATTTAAATCAATTTTATATATATTTTACATGCCGAACCCACTGAAATCGGTGAGAAAGGGCATAGGCATTGTGTCTGGATTAAATGCGTTATAATTAGGAACTTTCTTGCACGAAAAATTTGGCTCAGGACAACGACCGCACGGAGGACAAGGGGCACATTTAGTAGCATCAAAATTATCAGGACATTTTTGTATAACATCAGGACAACGAGCGCACACGGGGGGTACTATTTGCGACTTGAGTATATACAAATCTTCATCTCCAGGAGGAATTTTTGAACGAGGGATTCCATTTGATTGAGAATTATAATAAGCGGATGGGTCATAGGTAGAATAAGTATTTCCAGCGGGACCAGTAACAGTATTCACTTCTCCTCCATGGGGTCCATAATAAGTGGACGCACTAACATCAGTACCAGTCGTATTATAATCTGAGTCGTATTGATTTATAGTGTCGTCTTGACTGTCATAAGTATATACATTGTTGCCGGTATAAACAATTTTAGATCCGTCCGGAGTTGTAATTTCAACCGCTTTATTTCCATTGCTGTCAGTAATCATTTTAGCAGAACCTCCATTGGGTCCATAATAAGTAGACACGCTAGCATCAGTGCTATTTGTATCAATATAATAAATTTCAGTGGTGCCATTTTTGTTAGTTATAACAATGGTGTTATTATTGGGGGTTTGTATAACTTTAGCAGTTCCTCCGTCAGGTCCATAAAACACACTGGGATATGATGTACCATTATAATGATTATAATTATCATAACTGGCAGTTGTTGTTCCATTTTGTGTGGTAGCAGATACATTTCCAGTATTTTGATTATTTGTTAGTATTAAAACTATATTACCATTGCTATCTTTAACTTTAATAACAGTATGATTATTGGAATCATATACAGTTGCGGTTGCTCCGTCAGGTCCAGTATAAATATTATCAGATGTTCCATTATATGTAGCGGTAGTTCCATTGCTGGTTGTTACAACAAGAGAGTAATTTCCGTTTGTGTCTTTTTGAAATTGAGCAGATGCTCCATTTTCTCCATAAAATGTTTTACTGTAATAACTATTTTCCATACCTTCGATAGTTCCTTTTCCGCCTAAAAATGAACATAAAATTAATCCTAATAATAAAATAACAAAAAGTATTAATAACTCATCTTTCATTGTATAATTTATATTGTGAAAAAAATTGATTTGTTTAATTATATTTATAATTAATTAAATATATAAACTTAGAATGTCTATGAATAATAAAGAAGATTGGGTAAGCGCTATTATTATCGATGATTCGGATGATGAAATAGATGATGTCAATGATAATAAATCTCTTAAAGTAATTGATACTACACAACAAGAAGTAGAAGAAGTAGAAGAAGTTATTGAAATAATCTCTATTTGTAAGAAAATAAAAAAAAAGAAAATGGTTGAACCATTAAAAAATATGTTTGATATAGATACGACAATAATCGAAATAGGTATTGATGAGGCGGGAAGAGGACCGATGTTTGGTAGAGTATACGCCGGAGTAGTTGTTTTACCTAAAGATGACATATTTGATCATTCTCAAATGAAAGACAGTAAAAAATTTACTAGTAAGAAAAAAATAGAAAATGTTGCTGAATATATAAAAGAAAACGCAATAGTTTGGGCAGTTGAATATGAAGATGAACAAACAATAGATAATATAAATATTTTACAAGCAACCCAGTCAGCAATGCATAAAGGTATTAAAAATGTAATTACTCAATTATCAAACAAAACAGATATTGATTATGATAAAATATTATTACTGGTGGATGGAAATTATTTCAAACCGTTTTCAATATTAAATAAAACAAAAACAAAATTTGAAAGTATAAAATGTCAAATGGTTGAAGGAGGTGATAATAAATATACGTCTATAGCGGCAGCTTCAATATTAGCAAAGGTATCAAGAGATAAATATATTGAAGAACTTTGTATACAAAATCCAGAGTTAATAGAACGTTATAGTATTGATTCAAATAAAGGATATGGATCAAAAAAACATATGGAAGGAATTAAAAAATATGGAATTACGAAATGGCATAGAAGAACATTTGGTATATGTAAACAATTTGCTTAATGTAAACTACAATAATAATTAGGTTCACAATGAAATCCTAATTGTTTACATTTAATAATGATATTATACATTGTTTCAATAGATGAAATGTCAAAATATATTATATATTTGGATTTATCAGTACGCCTTTTATAATATGAAGTTATGGTATTGTTAGTTTGTTCTACAAGATTTGATAATAATTTATTTTCTTTTTCAATATCATTATCTTTATTATTTAAATCAACAAACAAATAATTACCAACCATCCTAATTGTAATTTCATAATTTTTGAAAGTTTTATATTTTTCAATGCGCAATAATTGATTACTATCATAATTAATTGTTTTCAATACTGTAACATTAATTGATTTACCGAGATAAGTCACTGTACCAGAATTGACTAAACGAGAAAATGGATTTTCATCTAAATATTCTTTTGAAGGTATATTATCTTCTGTTAGTTGTGATATATTTTCCCACATTTCAATATTCTTATTAATACGTTGTAATCCTTTTTTCCATTCTTGTTTCAAATGATAGTCAGTAATATCTTTATCAATATCAATTAGTTCAATTTGTGTTTTAGCGTGAAACCAAGCATCTTTTGTTTTTTCAACAATATCTAAAACATTAGTACATTTTAATATATCTTTGTAATTGCTTAATTGTCTTAATGTTATGGTATGTTCCATAAATGCTTTATTATTCATTTTAATTCCTTCATAATCGAGCGAGTACAATGTTTTACTTTTTTGTTTGTTTGTCATTTGTCTCCATTCATCAATAGAAATAAATATTCTTTTATCTATACTCATGATGTATTAATTATATTTGAATAATGTATTTTCTTTATATTTTAATTCAATTTTAATTTAGCATTCAAATTGTATATAAAAGTATTTAAAATTGAATTATAATATAAAGAAAATGTATTTAAATATAATAATAAAGTATTGAATGTCACAATTTAAAATCACACAAATAGAATTAACGGATGTTAAATTGCATGGCGACGCAAAATATAATTCAAATAACCACGGTTCAATAAGACCAGATGATTATTTCAATGTTCTATCTCAATCATATACGGATAAATGGATTGATCTATTTAAACCTGAATATAAAAAATTTACAATTGATAATCAAAATTATTTATATTTGTTAAAATTGGCTAATAATGTTGGTAAAATAACCGGAAATATTCCTCAAATTTTTATGGAAGATATGGAACCATTATTTAATGAATTTTCACATCATTTTGATGGAACAAATTATTTTGTCAAGGTAAATAATGTTAGTCTTAAATATGGAATTCACGGTATAGGTCCATATAATAATATTCAAAATATTATCGAATCATCAGTAACTTGTATTGAAGGGCATACACCAATATATCCTTATGTAAAAAAAATAGATGTATATTTATTACCATGGGTTAAAATTGAACCCGTTAATGAATATAGAGTATTTGTTTGTAATAACAAAATTACAGCAATATCACAGCAAAATTTATACTTGAAATTATATGATGAATTAAGTATTTTAAAAATACCTGAAAATCTTCAAATAATTGTAGATTATTTTCAAAAAGAAATAATAAATAAAATAACTTGGATATCATCTTATTGTTATGATTTTGCTATTGTTGATAATAAACCATATTTTATCGAAATGGGTAGTTTTGGTAAAGAATATGCTGCAGGTTCAGCATTATTTCATTGGTTGTTAGATGAAGATATATTATATGGTAAATTAAAAAATAATGTTATTGAATTCAGATATACAATTTAAATAATTAAATTATAATTTTACATTTTAAGCAGAACACATTTCACAAATTTCTTCTTGTTCTTCGCTATTTTCTTTTGTTTCTGGTTCAATGGTAAATTGTTGAGCTTGGTGTTTTGCTTTTCTTCTTAAATAATATATACCCGTTTTTAAACCCTTTTCCCATGAATAAAAGTGCATTGATGTTAGTTTGTTATAAACTGGATCTTCCATCCATAAATTTAAACTTTGACTTTGACAAATATAAGGACCTCTATCTGCTGCCATATCAATTATATGTTTCATTGGAATTTCCCAGACAATTTTATATTTATTTCGAATATGTTGAGGTAAAATAGTTAATTGTTGAATAGAACCTTTATTTGAAATGATGTTATTTTTAATTTGTTCATTCCAATAACCTAATTGTATCAATTCACGCATTAAATATTTATTTACAACTACAAATTCTCCAGCAAGAGTACGACGACTATATATATTACTTGTAAATGGTTCAAAACATTCATTAAATCCAAGAATTTGAGAGGTTGATGCGGTTGGCATTGGAGCGACCAGCAAAGAATTTCTTAAACCGTATTTATTTATATTATTTTTTATTTTTGTCCAATCAAAACGGTCAGACGGAGTTACAGACCACATATCAAATTGAAGTATACCTTGTGACGCAGGAGATCCTTCAAATGAACTATATGCTCCTAATAAATCTTTATTTGTACTTGTGTATTCGAGTTCGATTAATAACTCAGGGTCCAATTTTTGTAGTTTTTTTGTAAATTCCATTGCTAATTCGTTACTTTTTTCTAAAGCAGCGTGATAAATGGTCTCAAATATTTGTTTATTGAGTTCTTTCGCTTCGTCAGAATGAAATGGAATATCTAATAACACAAATGTATCTGCTAACCCTTGAATTCCAATACCAATAGGTCTATGTTTAAAATTGCTATTTCTTGTTTTTTCTGTCGGATAAAAATTAATATCAATTACATTATTTAGATTGTTAGTTATAACTTTTGTGACGTAGTGAAGATGGTCAAAATCAAATGTTTTGTTAGTTTCATTAACAAAAGATGGTAGACCAATGGAAGCTAAATTACATACGGCGGTTTCTTTGTTATCCGAGTACTGCAGAATCTCACAACATAAATTTGACGATTTAATGGTGCCTAAATTTTTTTGATTTGATTTAATATTACACGCATCTTTATACAATAAATACGGTGTACCGGTTTCCATTTGTGAATCTAAAATAGCAAACCATAGGTCTCGCGCATTAATTGTTTTTCGCGCTTTACCTTCATCTTCATATTTTATATATAATTCGTTAAATTCTTCTCCGTACACATCGGAAAGTCCGGGACATTCGTGTGGGCAAAAAAGCGACCATTTGCCATTTTTTTCTTTAACTCTTTCCATAAATAAATCTGAAATCCACAGAGCATAAAATAGATCACGTGCTTTTAGTTCTTCGTCCCCGTGATTTTTACGTAATTCTAAGAAATCAAAAATATCTGCGTGCCAAGGTTCTAAATAAATAGCAAATGAACCACTGCGTTTTCCACCTCCTTGGTCAATGTAGCGAGCAGTATTATTAAATACACGTAACATCGGAACTAATCCATTAGATATTCCGTTAGTTCCTTGAATATGTGTGCCTTTGGCTCTGATATTATGAATATGTAATCCGATACCGCCAGCCCATTTTGAAATAATGGCACAATCTTTTAATGTATCAAATATTCCATTAATACAATCATTTTCCATCGCTATTAGATAACATGAACTCATTTGAGGACGCGGAGTTCCCGCGTTAAATAATGTTGGTGTTGCGTGAATAAAATATTTTTGTGACATTAAATTATATGTTTCTTCAACAAGTTTTAATGAGTCAGGATTATTTATATCTCCGTGTATTCCAATAGAAACACGCATCCACATATGTTGCGGTCTTTCAACAATTTTTTTTTCTTTTTTAAATAAATATGCTCTTTCAAGTGTTTTAAATCCAAAAAAGTCAATTAAGTAATCTCGATCATAATCAATCATTTCATTCAATTCACTAGAATGCTTACTAACATATTGCCATAATTCTGAAGATACTAATGGACGATGTTTTTCATGAATATCTTTAAACATAAATAATTCTTCCATAGCATCGCTAAATTTATCACAAGTATTTTTTTGATGATTTGAAATAACAATACGTCCTGCTAAAGTGCCATAATCTGGATTTAAGGTTGACATTGCTGCACATTGTTCGGCCGCTAATTCGTCAATCTTGGTTGTTGAAATTGTATCGTACAACTGATCAATAACTTTCATAACTAATTGCGGATAATTAATATTAATAGATGCTTCTTGACCTAATTTTTTAATTCTTGTTAAAATCTTATCAAACGCAATCTCCTCTAATTGGCCATTTCTTTTTGTAACGCGCATATCATTATTTTCCATCATAGTATAAATATATATAGTAAATTCATTTTAAGTCAGTTTTCAAAAATAAAATAAATAAGTTTTTATATAATTCTATATTATATGAAAGATAAAATTAATACGTATGGAAAAAGTATGATATTTTTAATAGGAATAATAGTAGCAAGTATATTTTTAGCTCCATTTATTAAAGAAAATAGCGAAGGATTTAGTGGAATTAATGATTTATCAACTCCTGGTGATTTTCCCAAGTCTGTTAATCAAGTAATATTAGATGACTTTCCAATTATAGGTAATAATAAAACATCTGATAATAATTATGATGAAATATGGTGGAAGTATCCTGTGTTTAGTTTGGGTTCTTATAAACAAATAACTAACAATTTAAAACATCATCGTAATCCTGATCAAGGAACTTGTATTCGCGCAGATTTTTGCGGAGCAGCGTATTATGATAATAAAGATACAAAAACAAATATTATTACACCGTTACCTGAAGCAGAAGAAGGAGAGGGAGCAAGAGTAGGATATTTTAGAAGTGAACCAAATAAATTGTTTTTTTCAATTCCAACAAATCAAAATATATTATATTGATAAATACTTATAACTTATCATAATCAATATCAATATTAATTAGTTCTGGAATAGGTACATATGAAGTATTATCAATATCTTTTTTAATAACATTAATTTTATTGTTGAATTGTAATAAACATTTTGAAGTTGTTGGTGTTGTAATATCAATAAATTCTTTTTTCGGTTTGCGATTGGGTGCTCGATGTTCATATCCACTAATTCTTTCTTGTTCAATAATAGTCCATATTTCTTGTAATTTAGAAATATTATCATTGAACCATTGTTTATTTCTACAAACTAACACACAACTAATAATATCCAATTTCCAATAAATTGTTTTCATAAATACATATTTATATTCTGGTTTATGATAAAAATCAATATTTTTGTCTTGCCATTCTTCAATTTCTTTTGGGTGAATTATATCTAATGGTTTATATAAATAAAATGGTTTACCTTCTGCGGTGTGAAAATATATAATAATTCCCTTAATTTTATTGTCTTTTGATAAACAAGTATTCTGAAATTCTAATCCATCTTCATCTTCATATAATTCATTTGATGTGTCAAATAAATACGACGTATAATTAGTATATTCTGTAAATTTTGTTTCAAGAAAGTCACATTCGTCTAAATTACATACTTCCATTTGTAATTGCATTTGAATCCAATATTCTTTCTTTGGAATTCCATTAATTTCACGATTAACAATATTTTTTATTTCCAACATACGACCGTATCTTGTTGATTGTTTATCAATATTTATTCCATCAGGAGAAGCGCCTAAAAATAAATATTTATCATGTTGAATACATCCAAAATCTTCTATTTTTGTATTATACAAATGTTCATAAATGATAACAGACAAAGGTTCATATTTTTGTCCCCAATGAAGAGATGTAGTTGTATTTACCATTACAATTTCATTATTATTATTATTATTATTATTATTATTTAAAATATTTAATGGTTGACATTTTTCATAAATAAGTTGATTTTTTACATTTTGATTTTCAAATGCTTTATACGCGTTAGATGCTGTAATTAAATTATAGCGAAAAATATACCATTCTTCTGTTCTTTGTTTTGGTTGTGGTTTATTTCTTAATATATTTATTTGAATATCAATAAAGTTCATATTTGGTTCTTGTAAAATAATTGTATCTGAAAAAGATCGTGGAAATAAAAATAATTCAAAAAAATCGCATTTGGCTTGTTCAATAATATCATCAATTTCTTCCTCAACATCATCATTATAAAATATATCAAACTCAAAATGTAAATGAATTAATTCACGTATATCATCATCAAAATAATCTTCAAATTCTGGTTCAGTGATAATAGATGGATTTTCATTAATAAATTCATCCATTAAATGTAAACACATTTGATATAATTCAATTGTTTCTTCTTCATCAAAAAAAGATATATTTTCTTCAGGAACAATTAAATCTGTTATATCAAATAATGTATTAGGTATATCATACGGAGGAATAATTAAATGTTTATATATTTCAAATGATACTGTATTAATCATATTATATAATATGTTAGTTTATATTTATATTATTATATAATATGTATATTTACTTTATGTATACTTAACTCTCTTTTTCGGAGTCTGAGTCATCATTATTTTTAATATTTTTTGCGGTTCCTTGTTTCTTTTTTGGCGCTAATCCTTTCAAAGTGGAAACTCTTTTATCAATATTTTTAAGAGTAAAGTGATTTGAAGGTTTATTATGAAATAATGCCGGAATATCTTTAATTTCACCTGTTTCTTTATTATAATTAACATCTTTCACTCGTTGTAATTTTTTTTTATCAAGACAATCTTTGAAAAATGTAATTAATTCATCATATTCAACTTGTGTTAAATTATTGGTAATTTTATAATTATCAGCAAACAAATATAATTTTCTTATTTTTGCTGTTTTATCTAATTTACTCCAAGGTTCATTTGAATTTGTTATTTTTTCATTTTCAAGAAATTTGTCTAAATTTGAAAGGTTACTTGAAGTATTATTTTCTGGCCAAGGGACACCATTTAAAATCATAGATTTATATTTAAGTGTTTTTAATTCATTGCAAACGGTTGTTTGTGTTTCTTTACTCATCTTATATAGTATATTGTAAAATTGAGTTTAACTTTGTTTTTTATATAATATTAAAACTATATATATTCAAAATAATGTTTATATTGATTATATAATATATAAAAATTAAAAAACTTAAATTCTGATACCTCTCCAATATTCGAATTCTTCAGTATAATTACTTTTATTATGAAGATTTTGTATTATTTGTTTTTTTTTATTTATAATATATTGTTTTTTGTAAATATCTTCATCAAAAATATATTTTAATTCATCATCAGTTATTTTATTAATTTTTTCTAAAATTTCATCAAATGTTAATAAAAACACAGAATAATCAGAACGATGAGATACTTCACAATCGTACTCATCATAAATTAAAAGTACCTTTTTTCCTGATATATGATTCCAAACATATACTTGTTCTTCATATAACCAATCATAATCTCCACAATTAGAAACTGGTGAATGATAACATTCATATGATTCATATAATAATATAGGGTTTTCAATATTATTGAACAATGTTTCTAATGTGACATTATTTGTTGAATAAGTAAAAGAATTTACACGTCCAACACCTTTCAATAGAGGTGTTTTGTTTAATATTGTTAAAATATCTTCAAAACGGTCTTTAGCATTATACTGAAATCCACATCTATTTTCATCATCATATCCAGGAGGAACCTTTAATAAGTTATGAAGTTTTTCAAATTCTTGAATCATTTATATAAAATATTATATATTATTTTTATATTCATATTCAAATATAAAATATAAAATATAATAATATATAATGGATAATAATATAAAAAAAATAATAATTTGTGAACCCGAAAAACAGAAGTCTCAACAAAATAAAACAAAAAAAATAAATTTTGAAAAAGAAATAAAATTAAGAGTAGAAACAAAAACTTGGGGATTGAATGATGAAGAATTAACTCATCAAAAACAATTTAACAATATTATATGTGATGAATTTATTGTTAACGAAAATAAGGATAAATATAAAACAAAATTAGCATCTCATATAAAAAATAAATTATATAATTATAAACAACAAGATATAATAAAAAAAAAATTAAACGAAGAACAATTTGTAAGTTATGAAGAAACTATACAATTATTGAGAATGTGTGATTTAAAATGTTGTTATTGTTCAAGTGAAGTATATATTTTATATGAACGAGTAAGAGAAATGAAACAATGGTCATTAGATAGAGTTGATAACAATATTGGTCATAATAGCGGTAATGTAGTAATATCTTGTTTAGAATGTAATCTGAAAAGAAGGAGAACTAACAAAGATGCATTTATGTTTACAAAAAATATGGTTATTATTAAAGAAAAATAATAGTTTTTATCTGTATATATTATAATTATGTTTAGTTCACAAACATATATTGATAATGGTGATTTTAGTAACTTTTTAATTGAAAACAATATATTACCAACAATGGCAAGTGTTAGTATAGGTCTTGTTAGTAGTGATTTTATAAAATCATTTGTTAGTGATATAGTTTTTCCATTAATTGTTTTGTTATTAGGATTTACAAATATTAAAATATTTCAAATACCATTAACAAATAATACAAAATTCAACTTCATAAAATTCTTTCAAAATTTTACATCTTTGATTATTATAATATTAACAACCTATTTTTTTATAAGTTATTTTTCACAATTAGTTATTAAAAAAAAAGAAAACGAAAAAACAAATAAAAATTTAGGTTAAATACTATATTATTTTAAACATAAATAATATAATGTATATTACGTGGAAATGGAGTATAGGAGAAGCATATTATAAAAGCGAAAGATTAAAGGGACAAAGTCAAGAAAAGGGACAAGGTCAAGAAAATAATTCACAAATAAACGCAATGAACCAATCTTTAGCAGATACGTCCTTTTTCAATCAAGATACAGATCTCATTAACATTACAAATACAATGTTTTCAAGAAATCAAAATACAAATGAAACAAAACGTGAAGACCTTGATACAAAAATAGCAGACCGCGAAATGATTGCTCAAAGAGGGTTTAATCCGTTTTTACAAACAAGTTATGTTAATGATATTGTATCTCATGATATGTTTTTAAAACCTGTAAACACAACATTTGGAAATACTAACAAAACATCTTAAATACTTTTAACACACATTGTATGAAGTAATCTATTTACTAAATATGCCAAAAATGTATTCAAAAGAACCAACAATGAGTTTACAACAAACATCGCATTTACTTTCTTAATATGAGTCACCATAAAATAACCTATTGATAAAAAACTGGTAACAAACATTATTGAAAATAATACGGATAGAGCATAAAAATAAACGCAAAATTCTCTGGGCAAAGGTCCAAAATAACGATCCATAAAAGAAACAGACATATAATATTTATTTAGATATTAAATTTATTTTTATAATAAATTACTTTTAAAATAAAACAACTTAAATAAATCATTTTAACACTAAATAATGAATTGTAATTATACCACTCAAAATGATTTATTACTCAAAAACTTAATGATATTCTATAAAACAGATGACCTAAATGGGAACTATAATCCAACAAATAATTTAGATAAAATGCTAAAACTTATTACCGGAGAATCTAAAATTTCACTTCGAATTGTGGACTGGTTTGCAACCAATTATTCTAAAAAGTATTACACACTTTACGTAATTGAAGCGAGCGCCGATAATGTTACCCGACGATTTAAAGTATACGATGATTACAAGTTAAAGTTGAAAGCTTACAGCAAAAAAAGATTTGACCCTTTTTGTCGGTGGGATAGAATAAGTATTCCATACACAAATGGAAAATTTATTGAAACCACTATTGGACAACTTAATTTTTTCAAATGGGCGCTTGAAAACAAGGTGATAGATTACATTGAACAAAATTATATTGAGATTGAAAAAGATATGAATAATCGTAATAGTACTTCCAAACGAAAGGAGATTGTGACTGATAATTCAAAGACACGAAAAAAACGTGAGGAACTTTCAGTTTCGGCGACAAAAAGCATAAAAAAAGAGAAGGTAGAAATTGTTGTCCAGTTTCATTAACGAATGCTTTTACTTTTAAAATCAAAAACAATATTATAAATAACAACTTAAAGACAACACTTGTTATTTATATATAATTGAAATGGAAGAACTCAATATCGTTGAACTCATTGAAAATAACCCGATAACCAAGTTATCACAAGATTATAATGTTAAATTATTAACAAAAATTAAAGAACAATTTACCGATTTTGAACAACAATTGTTTTTATCAAGTTTTTATTGCTATCTTAATTATGACCAAAAAAAAGATTTTATTATTGATTTAGATAATGTGTGGAAATGGATGGGATTTAGTCAAAAAGATGCGGCTAAAAGAGTTCTTGAAAAAAATTTTTGTATTGATTATGATTATAAAATTATTGCTCCACCGACTTGTGGAGCAAAAAAAGATAGGGGAGGTCATAATAAAGAAATAATTATGTTAAATATTTATACATTTAAAAAATTTTGTCTTAAATCAGGAACAAAAAAAGCAAATGAAATTCATGAATATTATTTAAATCTAGAAGAATTAATTCAAGAAACATTACAAGAAGAATGTAATGAGTTAAAATTACAATTAGAAAATATTGTAACCACAACAGAAAAAGAAAAAGAAGAATTGAAAGAAAAAACATTATTAGAACAATTTCCAATTAATAAACAATGTGTTTATATTGGATTAGTTGATAATAAAACATTAGGTAAACCAAATAGTAAAATGTATAGAGAAACAGTAATAAAATTTGGACAAAGTAACAATTTACAAGAAAGAGTAAAAACACATAAAAAAACATATGAAAATTTTAGATTATATAATGCGTTTAATGTTAAAAATAAAATCGAGATAGAAAATTGTATTAAAAAACACCCAACATTTAAAAACAGATTAAGAATTGTGACTATAGATGATATTGCTCATAGAGAATTAATTGCGCTTGATGATGGAGAATATACTATTGACAAAGTTGAACAATTGATAAAAGAAATTATCAAAGAAAATGAATACAATGTTGAAAATTATAATTTGTTATTGAATAAAAATGAAGAATTACAAAACGAAATTTATAGATTAAAAGATACGATTAACGAACAAGAAAAATTATTAAAAAATAACGATAAAAAAATACATAAATTGGAATATGATGTAACAAATGATATTAAAGGTAAAATAGCAAGCAACTATGCTATATGTAAATATGGATATTTTTTATACGCGTATCAGTATGAAAATATGAGATTTGTATGTTCTATTTCAAGACAAAAAGATTATGATACAGTTTTAAAAAATCTTAAGGAGTTATACCCGTCAGGAGAAATGATTTGTCAAGAAAAGTGTTCATATCCATTAACAGAAAAAAATATGATGTTTATTTTAAAACAAAATTGTCTTAGTCTTGGACAAAATAAATTTGAAGGTTCAATAAATAATATAATAAAAATATTTGAAACATCTGTGAAATTGGAAGAAGTATTAATAAAACAGTCGAAAGATATTGATTCTTTATTAGAATTATTATCAGATACCAAGATGAATATTAATACGAATTTAACAAATGTAATAAATGATACAACAACAAATGTAATAAATGATACAACAATAAATGTAATAAATCATGAAATACCGGTTGTCAGAAAGGCAAAACGTTCAATTGATAAAATAAATAAAGACACTGGTGAAGTTTTAGCCACATTTGAGAGTATAGAAGCTGCCGGACGTTCGTGTGGATTAACTACTGGAACGGCGGTGGGTTATGCACTAAGAGAAAAAAAAATTTGTAAAGGATTTTTATGGAGATATTCAGGTGTTTCGAAAGAAGAACAATTCGCAGAACAACCTGTAATTAAAATTTGTTGTAAAAATGGAGAAAAAACATATTTTAAAACAATTGCTGAAGCAGGAAAAGACGCTAATATTTCTGCGCCAGGATTAAGAATGCGAATATTAACGGATGTTCATGCTGATAATTTTCATTGGGTTTTTAATAAAGAAGCTTGTCATTATATCTAAATGCCAATTATTTATAATAAAATTGAAATAATTTATTATAAACAAAGTGTATGTATAATTACTATAATGTCTAATATTTTTCAAAATGAATTGTGTTATTTTTGCGATGAAACTTATCCTCATCCAAGTTGTTTTATAACTAACTATGATGATTTATGGGTTTGTGACAGTTGTGATAACTTTACACTACCTATAAATTATACAAATAGTAGAGAAAATGGCGAATGTTGTGTTTGTATTGAAGAAAAACCTTTAGTTGAATTACCTACTTGTAGTCATAAAGTATGTTTAAAATGTTGTAAAACAATATATTTTGGTTCTACGACAGATGTACTACCCTTACATTGGAGAGAAATTGATAATGAATGTCCTAATTGGCCTTTTTATGAATATGAAGATTATAATGAAGATGATGAAGATAAAAAACAAGAAGAATATTATTATTTTGAAGATACATATTTTAATTACGAAGAAAATACATATGATGAACTAACAGAAATTAGAAATAGTTTAATCTCTGAAAGACCTGATTGGATGAATACAGAAGAATTTATAAATTATGAAAATAATTGTTTTAGGTATCATACAAATTTTGCAAAAGTGGATAAAGATTGGAATGAATGGAATAATAATAAAACAAAAGGGAATGGAACTTGTCCATTATGTAGAGCAAAACCAATATAAATAGTTGTTTATATTTTTATATTTAAATGCTAATTATTTTGGCTATACTTTTTCTAAAGGTATATTATAAAGGTATATAATATGAACAACATTCAAAAAAGATTTATATTATTTTTATTTGGTTGTATTGGGACTAGAAGTTTGTTAGTTTATATTGCCAAGACAACTAACAAAACAATTTTAATGTATATGGGTTATTTAGCATTATTACCTGCTATAGGATTTTTTTATTTATTTTTAACGGGGTCAAGAAAAACAGGTTCAGAAGTATTTGGAGATAAAATATGGTGGAATAATTTAAGACCAATTCACGGAATATTATATTCTTTATTCGCGTATAATGCGATAACAGGTAATTCAAATGCGTGGATTTATTTGTTAGTTGATGTAGTATTTGGACTTGCGAGTTTTTTAATTTTTCATTATATTAATGGTGATTTTAATAAATTGTGTTAACATATTTATATGTAAATGTATTTAAATATAATACTATAAATAAATAAAAATGATACAAAGTTTTGTTTTTTTTAGTTTTACAACTATTTTAAGTATTTCTATTGCTTTTAGTATAACTTCATTGTGGATGTGGTGTAAAGGTAGGTTATATAATTATTATTAATAAGTATTTAAATATATATAATAAAAATATATATGAAAACTATAAATATTATAAAAAGAATTGAACCATTGGAACCAGCAAATAAAATATTATTGGATCAATTATTAGTTGAAAAAGGAGGAATTGATTTACCTGATGATTTTTATAATTATTTAACTCAAGAATCATATAATAAATTATTATTTTTTGGAAATGATAATAATATAAAATTTCATGATGATGAATATTGTTATGATTATATTGATTTATACTTACTTCCATCAAATGAAGACCATAAAGTTTATATATTAGATAATATTGAGTTTTTTAGTTTTAGTACTATTTCAGAAGAAATGATATTATTTAATAAAGAATATTTTAAAGAAGATTATGAAATTACTTTCAATGATTTAAATAAATGGATGATAAACATAGGACAAGGACATTATTTTGGTAATGAATATTATATTTATATTGGTGAAGGTCCTTATTTTGGTTCAATATGGCAAAATTGGAATGATTCCATAAGCAGTTGTGAAATAGATTATGGTTATGCGTTCGCGACATTTACTGAATTTCGTAATTATATAAAAGAAGGAAGAATACATAAATATAAAGATTTCTGATTAATTAATTATTTTTTAAGTTGTTCTTCAATATAAAAACTAACAATATAAATAAAATATGGGAAATACTCAACCAATGAAAAAAATCAATTATGAAGATATGCAAACTGTCATTAAAAATCCAGAAATATATTTGATAATAAAAAAGTATTTAAATATTTTAAACAATAAATAAAAATGATACGTAGTGTTGCGTTTTTTGTTTTACATTTTTTTAATCGATATACCAATTAAATTTGGTATAACTGTATTTTGGTTTTGATGTAAAAGTAGGTTTTATTATTATTAATAATATTTATTGAAACTATATTAGCTTGTTTTCTCGCCTCCTAAACACGATGGTAATTCTGATTTGTTAGTATCTTGGTTATACATTTTTGCACCAACTGTTGATTTTAATTTTTCAATCATCATTCCTAAAGAACCACAATATTTACCAAATGTATCCATCTCAGTTTTTGAAAAAATACATTTAGTACCTATTTTTTTCTTCTCGTAAAAATAAGGTTTAAATCTATTCGTAATATATGTAATACAATTATATACATTTATATCTTTTACTGAACCATAACATTTATCTGATTTTTTATAAATTCCATAAACACTATTATCAACAACACCATTATTTGTGTTTATATAATCATTTATATCATTATCATTAGATTGATCTTGCGTAAATAATGTAAATCTATGTATTTCACAACCAGGTTCATTATATATTGCTTTAAACATCTCGGTATCAACATGTATTACACCTGGATACATTTGTATATTATCACTAGTTTCATTATAAGATTTAGCTTCAAATTCGGCTATAAGATTGTTAAAATTATCAATAGTATCGAAATTTAAATAACCATCTGAATCGGTATATTCTCCATCATTTCTAGGTATTTCTTTAGAAACATGTGTGTCGTATAAATCATCAACATTTACACTGTACCCATAAATAGGTCCATTATTTGGATCAAAACTAAACGCACAATGACCCCAAATAGCTGGTAACAATACTTGTTTAACCTTAACATTTTCATTTTTATCATTTGTTTCTATTATTTCTGAATAATTTCTTTTGCATCTATTATTTATCCATATATATATTTCATTATCATTAAAAGGAGGAAATATTGGTTCTGCTTCATTTGCCTTTAAACCACATTCATCTAATATCTCCTGCTCAGTTTCATACATAGAATATTTTTCACCTGTTTTTAATGTCTTATATCCACCACCCCTTATACAACGTTTTTTTGTTTTACATTTTTTGTTTTTTGTTTTTCGTTTTACATTTTTTGTTTTATATTTTACATTTTTTGTTTTTCGTGTTTTTTTTATTTTTTTATTTATCATATATATTTGTATGATAAAAAATAAAATATTATATAATTAATTTTAATAAATTAATGTAACATATTTATTGGAACAAAATAATATAATAAATGGCCTTCAACACCAACTGGTTTACACGAATTTATTATACAAGGTGTTTTATTTCCACAAATAACACATTCTTTTCTATTTTTAATATTATTTCCATATATAATAAAAAAAATGCTTAATATAAAAATATATTGATACATATATAAATATATAAAATGTATTTAAATATAAATTTTAATATAAATACACAAAAAAATGATTGCGATATTATTAGCTAGTTTTTTTATTGGATTATCTATTGGAATTGGTACATATTTATTATATGATTGTATTATAAATAAATGCTATAATATTATATAATAATTAATATACTTGTTTATCTTTTGGATAAATATTTAATAAATACCCATACCAACTTACTCTAACATATTCAACTGTTCCTATATCAAGATTTTTTATATTATTTATGATTTCTTGTTTTTTATTTTCAGATAATGAAAATTTTGAATTTCTTTTGAAATGTAATATATTTGTATTTTCAATTTGTTCATCTGTAAGTTTACCTCCTTCAAATGCTGAAAATATATTTTCTTTTTCAAATTGAAAATAAGGATGCGCCAATTGTTCAACATTTTTTATAATTTCAAAATGATTCATATTTGATATAATATATAAATTATTATTTTATACATTTCAAATTCAATTTTTTATTGATTAAAATAAGTATTTAAATATATGATATGTAATTATATTGAAGAAGGAAGAATAAATAAATGTGAATATTTCTGATAAATAAATAATTTTTAAGTTGTTCTTCAATTTAAAAACTAACAATATAAATAAAATATGGGAAATACTCAACCAATGAAAAAAATCAATTATGAAGATATGCAAACCGTAATAAAAAATCCAGAAATATACTTAATTATTAATACGTTGAATCACAATGAACAACAATGTTTAATAATAAATACAATATCTGTTAATGATGAAGAAATATTAATAAATAAATTCATAAAAGAAAATAAAAGTATTCGAATAATAATTTACGGTAAAAATTGTAATGATGAAAGTATAGATAAAAAGTATCAACAATTATATTCGTTAGGATTTTACAATATACTTGTTTATTTAGGAGGAATGTTTGAATGGTTGATGTTACAAGATATTTATGGTAAAGATTTGTTTCCAACAACAAAAAAAGAAGTTGATTTATTAAAATATAAGTCTTCTCAGTCATTAAATATTGGACTTTTAGAATATTAAATATAATCACAAACAACAGCAATAAATTTATCATCTTCATTTTTAGAATTATCATTTAATATGACTTTGAATGGTTTTCCACATCCGACAATTAACTGATTTTCAATATAATGATCGCATAAATTCTTTGGCGTATGAGGATCTATTTGTAACATATTATTTTTAAATACACCGTGACGAAAAATGCAGCAATTAAGTTGTTCGATAACAATAGTTTCTTTACAATGAGGGCATTCAACAACAATATTAACTAATATGGTGGTATCCATTTATAATATAAATAAATATTTTTAATATGTGTTAAATATAAATATATTGATATTATTCAACCATTCATCGATAACTGTTTCATTTTTATAAATATCTATATTTCCGTCTAAAAATAATTTATGCTTAATTATATCACGGTTGTTTAAAAAGTCTTCATGATATTTGTGACAATCAATTAAATAAGTTAATGGAATAACCTCTTCTCCATCTCTTGCTCTTTTGTGAATTCTTTCATAACATTTTACGGGGTCTGTAGTAACATAGATTGAATAATTTATAGGAAAATCTTTTGCGAATTCGTCAAACCAATTTAAATAAATTTGATAACAAACATTTTCAATTTTACCCTGATTAAATAACATTTTAGCAAATACTTCTCTATCGGTGTATAAACTGCGTTCCGTTATAATAATATATTCTTTTTCATACTTTGGATTATCATTTTGTATTTTTTTAATAGTGTCTCTTAATATTTTTAGTCGAGAAATATACGCCATCATTTGAAATGCAAATGAATATTTTTCTTGATTTGAATAAAATAATTTTAACATTGTATTTCCTTCATTATCTTTAATTTTTTCCCAATCATCAACTGGTTCGCGTAAAAATATCACATTTGTATTATTTTCATAATATTTTCGAATGTTTTCAAGTAATGTGGATTTCCCAGAACCGATATTTCCTTCGATTGATACAATCTTGTAATTAATGGACATTATTATTATTATATATGGAAATACTTTTATATCATAATATTATTTCAATTTTTTTAATTAGTTAAAAAAAATTGAATTATTAAAACGATATAAAGATAGTAGTATATTAGTATATACTCGTCTTTAAAATGGATCTTACACAACGTAAATTATCTAAGTCTGAATGGGATGGTATTGAAATCCCCGTTAATAAAGATGAACTTGAAATATTACAATTAATTGTTAATGGATTTTCCAATGTACAATTAAAAGTTAATAACACTAATTCTATCTTTACACAATTAAAGATAGAATACAATGATCAAATTGAAGAATTTCTTTACGCTAATTACTTTGCTGAAAAAATCAAAACACTTGTTCAAAAATATAAAATTTCATTTATTTGTTTTACAAGTTCACGTAAAAAAAATGGTGATGAAAACAACGAGCAATCTCAAGAAATGTATTATGTGAATGTCGCTTCAATTGTTAAACTAAAGAGCAGTGATCAAATTAGATTATCTCGATTTAACACTGAAACAATTAGCAGTAATAATAATATATATGAATTTGTCCTCTACAATAATTTAGAAAAAATGCTCGAATATAAAGAAAAAAATAATAATAAATGGATGTACTATTGTTATACACTTAATAAACTCATAAAAAATAATGTTGAAAAAGTGAATAGATATTTGAAAGAAATTATTGAAACATTTATAAAAAATTATGAAAAAGATGTAGATTTGCTGTATATACTTCGTAACTCATCTGAAATTATTGAGAAAAACCCAAATATATTGAAATACAGTGATTTGTCATTATATGATCATCAGAAAACTATATTTACCGCTATAAAAAGTGTTAAACCCAAATTAATTTTATATATTGCTCCTACTGGTACTGGAAAAACACTAACACCTCTTGGACTATCTCAAACATATAAAGTAATATTTGTTTGCGCTGCTAGACACGTAGGTCTTGCTCTTGCCAGATCGGCAATTTCTATAGGTAAACGTATTGCGTTTGCGTTTGGATGTTCTGCTGCGGAAGATGTACGTTTACATTACTTTGCTGCAAAAGAATATACGAAAGATAGACGAAGTGGTCAAATAAGAAAAGTTGATAATACAGTTGGAGATAAGGTTGAAATAATTATATGTGATATTAGGTCTTATTTGCCAGCAATGTTTTATATGGCATCATTTAATGATATTAATAATATTATAACCTATTGGGATGAACCTACAATAACAATGGATTATAAACATCACGAATTACATACAATAATCAAAAACAACTGGAAAAAAAATATTATACCAAATTTCATTTTATCATCTGCCACATTACCAAAATTACACGAGTTAACGCATACTATTGCTGATTTTAAAGAAAAGTTTTCGGAAGCGATAATTCATAATATTGTTAGTTATGATTGTCGTAAAACAATTCCTTTAATAAATAATGACGGATATATTGTTATGCCGCACTATCTTCACGAAGATTATTCAAATATTATGGAAACGGTTACACATTGTGAAGAAAATTTATCATTATTGCGATATTTTGATCTTAAAGAAGCGTCAGAATTTATTTATTATGTTGAAACAAATAAATTGAATAAATCATCCGCAAGATTCGAAAGAAACTTTGCTTTGATTGATGATATTGATATGACACAAATAAAATTATATTATCTCAAAGTATTGAAAAATATAATACCATCATCTTGGTCTACAATTTATAATTATTTTAATATTCAAAGAGTGAAACACATTAAATTTAATAATACGGTTGATGGTAAAGGAAATGCTATTTCAAGAACAAAAAGTTTGACAACAAATATTAATTCTTCAAAATCAAAACAAGGTGAAATGTTATCTCGTGCTGAAAGTATTCAAATTCCTCTAATAAATACCAATACGGATCCTCCGGGAAGTTGTGGAATATTTGTAACCACAAAAGACAGTTACACATTAACTGATGGTCCGACGATATTTTTAGCAAATGATCTTCCAAAAATAGCAAAATTTTGTATTCAGCAAGCCAATATTCCCGCAATTGTTATGAAAGATATTACTGATAAAATCGAGTATAATAATCAAATCAACGAAAGAGTTGAAAATATTGAAAAAGACCTTGAATTTGAAGAAACAAAAATGGAATCTAATTCATCTTCAGGTTCTTGTGATAACTCAAAAGAAGCGAAAAAACTACAAGGTAAAAAAGATAAGAAAAATTCATCAAAAGCGTTTGATAAAATGCTTGACAGAACAACCGATAAAACTATTACAAAGTTAAGAGAAGAAATTACAACATTAAAAGGTATGATTAAAAATGCCAGATTAGATGATATGTTTATTCCAAATAGACTTGCGCATTTAGAAAAATGGGCAAAAGGACTTAATACATCTGGTGCTTTTACAAGCAATATTGAAGAGAGTATTATAGTTTCTATTATGTTGCTAAAAGATGTTGAAGACAGTTGGAAAATTTTATTATTACTCGGTATTGGAGTGTTTACACAACATAAAAGCAGTTCTTATACAGAAATTATGAAAACATTGGCAGATCAACAAAAATTATATTTAATTATAGCGGATAGTGATTATATTTATGGAACTAATTATCAATTTTGTCACGGTTATTTAAGTAAAGACCTTGAACTAACACAAGAAAAAATCATACAGGCGTTAGGACGCATAGGTCGTAATAATATTCAACAACAATATAGTTCTCGTTTTAGAGATAATTCACAAATTACAACATTATTTACACGATTCAATTCTGAAGACAAACCTGAAGTAATTAATATGAACGAACTATTTAATTGTAAAAATATAAAATGGAATGGAACTGAATATTTAGAACAAGAAATTGAACAAGAGCAAGTTGTTGAACAACTGAAAGAAGAAAATTAATATTAATATATTATATTTTAGATTTATTGTGTATTGTTTTTTTATGTTTTCTTTTTTTATTAATTGTTTTCTTTATTTTTCTTATTTTCTTTATTTTCCTTGTTTTACCACCGTCCATTCCTGGAAAACTTTGATTATCAAGATCACTAAAATCTTGTGTATATTTTTTTATATCTTTTTTTTCTTTTTTTGATTCGGCAGATTCAAAATCAGAATATGTTATATCATAATAAGGGTTATCATTTGCATTAATTCTTTTTTCAACATTTGATTGTGAAATACCTTTACCATCCCCTGTATTTCCACTAACATTATAAATAATTAATCCTAAAATTACCATTAAAAAACTACCACCCGCAATACTTATTATTAATGTTTTATTTGTATTCATTAATAATAAATGATATAATAACTTATCAGTAAAAATACAATTTAAATACTTATTTTTTATTAACTGTTTTATTTTTTTTTGTATTTTTTTTATATTTTTTTGTACTCTTTTTTTTATTACCTCCAAAAAGAGGTGCTTTTTCGCCATTAATACCCGTAATATAATCTCCAAACTGATTTTTCCCTATTTCTCCTATTTTCCCCTCATTATTTTCATTTGTATTTCCTCCAATTATTGAATAACCTATAATTAATAAAAGAATTCCACCAGCGATGCTTCCAATAACAATTGGTCGATTTAATTTCATTATAATAATAAATGATATTAAATAATTATTTTATTTTGACATTGATTGAATAACTTCATCAATTCCATTATCAAAATTAGTTAATATGGTCCATCCTAAATCCTTTACTTTTTGATTACTTATGTAATATCTTTTATCATTGAATGGTCTATCTTCAATATGACTAATCCATTTTTCATAATCTTTTGTTTTTGTTATTTTTTCAATCAACATATAAGCAATTTGAGTAACTGTATATTCGTGATGGTCGTCGCTACCAATATTATATATTTCTCCTATTTGACCTTTTTCTAAAATCAATTTTAACGCAGAACATACATCATTTACGTGTAAAAATGCTCTTACATTTGATCCGTCGCCTTGAATTGTGACTTGTTCACCCTTTAAAAGTTGTTGAATAAATCTTGGTATTAATTTTTCCGGATATTGATTAGGTCCATACACATTATTTCCACGTGTTATTATAATAGGCATTTTAAAAGAATGATAATATGATTTTGCGATTAATTCAGCTGCTGCTTTTGTTGCGGCGTAAGGATTTGTTGGACACAAAACAGAATCTTCATTTTTTTTCTCTTCATTTTCTGATAACATTGATTCTCCATATACTTCATCAGTAGAAATATGAATAAATTTTTGTATCTTACCATATTTACGACACGCTTCTAATAATGTATGAGTTCCTACAACGTTATCAAGCGTATATTGTATAGCATTATCAAATGAATTTTGTACGTGAGATTGCGCTGCGAAATGAATAACAGTATCAATTTTGTAAATTTCTAAAACATTTGATATTAAATCATAAGAACATAAATTTCCTTTTACTAAATGGTATCTATTTGAATTACGTATATTTTCATTTACATTATTTTGACTTGCACAATAATACATTGCGTCTAAATTAACTATTTCAACATCAGAATTTTCATTGAAATAGTAATTTACAAAATTAGAACCAATAAAACCACAACAACCGGTAACTAACAATTTCATAATATATAATTAATATTTGTATTAAATATTATGAACGCTTTAATTTAATATTTATATTAAATTTAATATTTATATTAATTTTAATTTTGTTTATTAACTTTCATACAAACTAACACATCTCTTACTGCATCTTTTATTGGTTTTATATTGTTTATATTATCTAATTCTAATGTTGTTGTATCTAAACAATTATTAGAACGTTTTGATGCTAATATATTATTTTGTTCATCAATAGAGAAATTTTCCCATGTAAAATCGGGATCAACAATTTCCTTATACATTTCTAATATTTCATTATGCGTAATTAATCCGGGGTTTGTTAAATTAACCGTACCTTTTCGATAACTTAAAGCATATTGTATCATAACGGGTAATAAATTATCTAATACAGTCATCGAATTTGGAATTGAACATATTTTTTTATAATTTGTAATTTTTGTTATAAAATTGCGAGAAATGATTTCACTTGTAATTGGCATTCTAATTCGTATATTTAATGCTTCATCATCAAATAATTCGTGCATCAATTTATCAGTATATCCTTTTACAATAGAATAGGATGAACCAAAAAAATTAGGTTGATCGGACTCCTTAAATCCAGTCAATTCATCACCGTATGAATGATTATCATCATACTCAAAAATACATCCAGTACCTAAATAAGTAAAATGTATTCCATATTTTACACAAATTGATGATAACAAAATGGGACCATATAAATTATCTTTGATATTCTCTACTAGTTTTCCGGGTTTCTCCAAATAATCAATTGTTGAAATAGTTTCGCCTTCGTATACTCCGTGCGTTCTTCCAATAAATGACATTACGTGTGTTAAACCTTCAAAAGAACTGATCTCTGTGAAAACAGATTTATAATCATCTGCTCTACATTTTGATTTTACTACTTTTAAACCCATACTAATTAACAAATCATACACTTTGGAACCGATCCATCCATTTCCTCCATACAATAAAAAACAAGGTTTTGAATTCAATTCACTCATAATAATATTTATTTGAATTTTCTTTAAATTGTTATTTGTTAGTTTATTTACAAACATTTTACTTTACTTCCTAATTCTTTATAATAATAGTTATTATATGGAATATTATTTGTTAACGCTTTTGCTAATGTTTTATCGCTCATTTTTAATTCTTTAATACAATCATATTTACATGAAAACTCTTTGACTAAATTATTATTAACATCATATTGACCTATACCATTTTTGTATAATAATGGTGATCCATTTTTTTCTTCGAATTTTTCAATTAAATTTTCACTACAAGTATCATATAAAGTATAATAAAAACCATTTGATAAAGTATTATTTTTAACCGAATTATCTAACCCAGACGAACTTTGATATCCATTTTGTTGCGCTGCTGTTTTTCTATCAATATATACATTTAATATTTCTGTTTTATCTTGGTTTATTTTCGCAACATATCCTACATTTTGAACCTTAGTTTGTTTTGTTGGTTGAATTATGTGAATTTTATTTGGGTCTAAATTTCTTTCAACTAACAACCATCTAAATCCACAATAGATTGTATTTTCTTCTACAGCCTTTGAAATACTTGGTCTTTTAATATTTTTACATTCGTTCATTGCTTCAGTAACAGATTCATATACCTTTACAAGTTGAAGTGTTTCTGGATTAATTTGTTGAAGACGCGGTCCTAGATGCGGCATTTGCTGATTAAATCCTGTTACAACCTTAGTTTCTTTTTCATTAAGTTTACTTAGAATTTTTTCTATCGAGTTTTCTAGAGAACTCACCTTATTTGTTAATAGTTTATTGGTTTGAATTAGTTCTTTTAACATTTCATTATCATTATTAATAATCTGACCATTATTTTTTAATTTTAAAGTTTCAATTTCAAGTAATAATTCTCTTACTTTATAATTATAATTATTAATATTGTCGTTTATGATTTTTAACAAAGTTTGATGCGTAAGTGTAGTTCCTATTAAAAATAATTCAGTTTCTGATTCATGATCAAATAAATTCTTAACATTTGTTAGTTGAATACTTTGATGTGAATGTAAAAATTGTTCAAAATCGTGAGATTTATCAACTTGAAAACAATTTAATAATAAAATATTTTTATGATTTGCTTTACATTCTTGATATCGGTCTTTTATACCCTTAGTACTATGTCCTAATTTAATAATATATGTACCATTATCATTTGATTTAACCTTAATAATATATATTATAGAACCTATGTTAGCATATTGTGTTAATAATAATCTCTCTCTTTCAAACTCTTTTTCTTTTATAATTTCCTTATTTTTTATATTTTCAATTTGTTGTAATTGATTTTTTAATTCATCACATTCTTCTTTTGTAATTTCAAACATAATATTTTCTAATTTTATAAAATAATCATGAACCTCATCTGCTTTTTTAGTGCACGCCTTTAAACAAAATTTTTTAAATGTATCAATGTTTAACATAATAATTTCTTTATTATGACCTCCTCTATTATCTTTTTTTTGCTCACCCATCTTAGTGAGCAAAACTTTATAATCTTTATCAATCACAAAATTTTTTATTAAAACAGTTTTTGAGTGAGCTTTATTAGAAAACTCAATCCATTTCCATACATTATCTAAATCAATAACAAAATCATTCTTGGGGTCATATTTTAAATAGCAATAAAAACTAGATAAAAATAGTTGTTGTTCATAATCTGTGAAATGATTTTTCACTTTTTCAACTAATTTGCTCTGATAATCACCCGAAAATTTAGTGATTGGATTGCTTTCAATAAGATTTACAATGTCTATGCTCATAGTATACAATATATTAACAAGTTGTCTTTAAATTGTTTTTTGCTTTTAATATTAAAATACAAAATATGTATTTGATTTTTAATATTAAAATATATAAATAAATTCCACAGCATATATGGTCTTTAGTTGGAATAAGCGAGACCTCCCATACCACTCATAATTCTCAGCACATTATAATTGGTCGCATAAACGCGCACTTTAGCAGTCTTAGTTCCCTCAACGGTAGCATTAGACAAGACCAATTGTAGTGTGGCGTTATCAATTCTGGAAAAATTACACGTGCCTGAGGGTTGATGTTCCTCGGGTCGCAGAGCAAACGAGTACACATTAATACCTTCATCAGGGTTTCTGGTATGTGATTGGTAAGGTTGGACCCAAGAGAAGTAAGACCCTTCACGCTCAGAGAAGCGATCTTGACCGTTCAATTGAAGTTTAGCAGTGACAACTGGATTTTGTCCCCAACAATGCATATCGATGGAGGTTTCGCACAACACAAAGGTTCCAGCATCAGAAACACTAGAGTTCTCGTTATGACTGCGTTGAAGACCCGCGATAGCAGCAACAAGGGTGGGATCAATGCCAGAAGCATTTTCACCTCCAAAATTGGGTTGATTGTAAGGATTATTGGGTCCGTGCCAATATCCAGTAAATCCAGTAGGAATATCATAGTCTAACGCTCCGGCATCATCAAAGAGACCTTGAGCATCAATGTAGGAGCGAGAGTCTTGAGCAATTGAAGCGGGACCCCCAAAAGCATGGATAGCATTTGGAAGAGCATCAATCGCATCAGTGTAATTGAAAGGTTGAGCACCAAGGACCTTAAATAACAAAGCATCGCACACCAGAGATGAACAATAATCAACGTTTTGATCAGGTTGAACAACCCAAATCAATTCCTTAACAGGATGATTGAAGTTAAGTTTGATCTTGTTTGAAGAAGAACCAACCGATTCATCACCAGTGAATTGGAGTTGAGTAATCAAATATTCGTGAGGATTTTGGGCAAATCTACGACGTTCATCAGTGTCCAAAAACACGTAATCAACATACAAAGATGCGGCAACCAAAGATTGATTGTAGGCAATCGCAGCAGGAACTGGACGACCTGGAGCATATTGTTGATCAACATATTGTTGAGTTTGAGCATTTAATTTGTAGTCACCTTTGTTGCAACTTAAAGTAGTAACTGCCCACAAACATTCATCAATAGGTCTGATATCAAGATTAATCTTGACTTCGTGATATTGAAGAGCGATCAAAGGAAGAGCTAACCCTGGATTGGTACAAAACCAAAATTGAAGAGGAACATATAGAGTTGTTTCAGGAAGAGCATTACGAGGAGCACAAACTTGACGAGGTGCTAATGAGTCACAAGGACCATCGACTTCAGAAAAGGAAGGATCAGTAATAAAGGTGAGTTGAGTTGTGTTTCCAATCATCTTAAAATAACCGCGAGTTTGCTCAGAGGTCATTGTTAATTGATTCCAAATATGCATCCAATCACCATATTGACGATCAATTCTTTGACCTCCAATCTCAACTTCCACTTGAGCAATCAATTGCTCACCAGGGAAATCTAACCAACGAGCATAAACACCGCTTCCAACGCCGGCAGCGAAGGATGCGATACCCATAAGTTGATTGATTTCGGGTAAAGTGACTTGTAAGTATGTTCTGTATGCAAGATCACCGTTTCGACTGATTGTACATTGAACACGACGTCCAAAATCAGCCTGACCATTGAATGTTTGTTCAATAGATTCAATAGCAAAGTTTGTATATCTACGATATGTTACTTTCCAAAAAGTAATTTGAGGATTACCTGTACATTTCCTCTACCTTATCTTTCGATAAGGATTAGACTATATCTTAAAGCATAATTATATTCTCTTTTGTTTCATTTTCGTATTCAGTTTCATTTAATATATATTTGCTCGAAAACCATTTAGTCGTTGAACCTTCTTCTTTAAATTTTTTTAATTGTTCCACAATATATTTTACTTGATTTATGTCTATTTTTTTTTTAGATGAATTATATTTTATTGTTACTGGCATTAAATTTGACCAATTCCAACATTTTAATTTTTCATCTTCTAAAGTTAAATCAAAATTACACACAGGTATAATATGATCTATTGACCAAAATGAAGCGTAATTATCCCAATTCATTTCGGATGTAAAATTATATTCAAACCATTCTCTTAAATATTGAATATTACATCCAATATAATTCATAGTTGAAGTTTGTTTATCAAGAACTGTTCGTAATCGCGCTGCCAATGATTTTTTAATTCTATAATTCATATTTGTATTATGCTCATTTTTACACCACTCTGTTTTTTGTTCTCTCAAAAATAATGGATAACAAGATAAGCAAATCTTTTTTTTATAATATTTCTTCAGTTTTGTAAAATTTTTTAATGTTTTTTCTTCATTACATTTTTCACATTTTACTAAAGTATTATTTGCTCTATTTTCTCTTGCTATTTTTTTTCTTGTTTTATCCATTTCATTTAAACATCCTTTACAAGTGTTACCAAATTTATTTTGATCATATCGTCGGTAGTTGTTTAATGAATAACTAATTTTACATTTATTACATATTTTTAATGTGTCAGATATTTATCTGTATATTATATATTGTATATTGTTTTTATATTGTTTTAATCTTTAAAGAAGTTTGGATGCTCATTGCCCATTTCTTCGAACTTTATTGTTCAAATCATTTTATTCATTTTTACTATACCCAAGTTTTTTGTCTTGGCCACAATTTTTTCACAAAAATTGCTTAGTAGAATAAATTTTAGGGGTTTCAAGCAGTTTGATTTTCTTACCAGGGTTTTTCATTTAAATCAATTATATAACTTATGATTTTAAATCCCTGATTAACAACAGTGGTATTCTTATGAATTTCCACAAAAGGCTTTATGAATATCTTATTTTTTCGATATTCCCCGTTGTTTTTCTACCCTACAGGTTTTTAAGGTATACGTCTTGCGCGCCATCGGTTGTTCCCCAAGGTTTCCCAAGGGGCCGGACTATATCTTAAGGCTTTCGCCCCATTCCCATTTAGTCTCTGAACGTTCACCCATTTCATATATTATGAAATTGTTTGGAGGGTGCTTCGCTGCGGATTGCCCAATTCTTAGTGTTTTTACCATACCTTTAGTTCTACCGAGTATTATCCGGAGCCATTACATTGTTTTCCATCCAATGTAATTTGGTAACTAAGACTCTAAGGGGGTTCCCGCAATTTGAGAATGTCGCAAATAGTTCATATTTATTACAATTTATTATAACTATTTACTAGCCAGTTATATCAATCACAAATTCATTTGTTAGAGGTTCAAATGAAATCTCTTTGTGAAAGTCACAATTTACAATGTTTATCCATAATGGTATATTGTGCAACCATTAAAGCATCTGACTGTTGTGCCCTAAGCAAAAAAGGCCACGAGTTGCATGAGTCCGCCTCCCATTTTTATATATTCCTAAAAGAAAAAAATATTTTGAAAAAATAATTAATTAAAATATTTTATTTTTATCACAAACCTACATAATTTACGAAAGTAATTTATTTATATCAGAATTATCCTTCATAAATATGGATAAATATTCTTCGTTAAATATTTCTTTTTTTCCTTCGTGATTTTTTGTAAATATATACGAATCTTTCTTTTTTTTAATAGACCAACCGCTGTCTAAAGCATTAAATAAAAAAACCATTTTTTGAAATTTCAATTTATCAATTTCAATATTATTTTCATTTTCAATTTTTATTTCAATATCCATCTATTAAAATTACAAAGTAGTATTTATTTAAACTTTTAACTAAATTTTATATTTTTTTTTTCATTTTTCTAAATCATAATATATAAATAAATATTTAAATATTACTTATATATATTTATATCTAAATGGAATCAAAGAGTTATAAAAAAATAAATCATTTTAAAGAAATATTAGAACAATATCAGGTAAAAGATATTCTAATTTCAGATAAAGTTATTAAACAAATACAACAACATATTGAAAAAGAAAATATCAGTTTTGAAGATCTGACTTACAGCAGAACCAAAGAAATTTTAAAAGAATTAGGATTAAATCAATATTGCGAACATATAAATTTTATTCGAATTAAATTGGGAGTAAACCAATTGATAATTGATGTTGAGACAAAAGACTTTTTAAATAATTTTAATAAATATTATAAATAATTTGTTAGTTTCACTTAATCATACTAACAAATATATACAATTAATTATTTTATATAAATTTAAAAAAATATATCCATTTATATATTTTTTCAAATTAATAATTAAATATTTCTATAAAATTATATATATTATATATAATGCCTTCATTTAAACCAAAAGCAAATAAAAAAATAAAAATTTGTAAAAAATATACATCTACACTTGATGGCAAGCACAAAGAGTTTGTTAATGATTTTATTAAAGATGAATTTGACATAATTCCAAAACTTAAAGATGAGAGATACAGTTTAAATAAACAACTTGAGATTGATAAACATTTAACTATTGAACAAATTATGGAAATCAAAGATCGTATTAAAGAAATCAATGAAAATATTAAAGAATTGAAATACAAAAAAAATAATTATTATCTTGATAATTCTAAATATATTTTTGAATATTTTGAAAATAAAAAAAATATTGATAATGTTGAAGAAACAAATAAAATTGTCACTTCAAAAAATCAATTACTTTTTAACATATTTAAAATTAAACAAGAAGATCAAGATAAAGAAAAAAATAATGATGAAAATAAAAATAAAAATATTGTTCAAAAATATTTAACAAATGTTGATGAAAGTTTTTTAGATATAAATACATATGTTAGAGAAACTGACATTTGTCAAAATTGTTTTAAAGGAGAAATGATACCACTTGATGACGAAGGTGTTGTTATATGTAATATTTGCGCTGTTAATATTCCGTACCTGATTGAAAATGAAAAACCAAGTTATAAAGAACCTCCTAAAGAAGTTTGTTTTTACGCTTATAAAAAAATCAATCATTTCAAAGAAATATTAGCGCAATTTCAAGGAAAAGAAACTACTCAAATTCCAGATGAAGTGATTGAACAAATAAAACAACAAATTAAAAAAGAAAGAATCAGTATTGAATACTTAACACATAGTAAAACAAAAGAAATTCTTAAAAAATTGGGATTTAATAAATATTATGAACATATCGCATTTATTAAAAATAAATTAGGTATAAAACCTCCCGTATTTAGTCCTGAATTAGAAGACACTTTGTGTAATTTATTTATGGAAATACAAGCACCATACGCAAAAACTTCACCTGATTATAGAGTAAATTTTTTAAATTACTATTATGTTCTTTTTAAGTTTTGTGAACTACTTGGTGAAACACAATATTTAGATGATATTCCTTTATTGAAAGATCGTGAAAAACTTATTGAACAAGATGAAACATGGAAAAAAATGTGTTTTGTACTCAACTGGGTATTTATTCCTACTGTTTAATGTTTTCTTCTGCTTTTTCTTCTGCTTTTTCTTCTACTTCTTCTACTACTTCTTCTACTTTTTTTACTTTTTCTACTTTTACTTTTACGTTTTCTACTTTTTCTACGTTTTCTTTTCTTTCTTCCGCCTCCTGCTTTTTCTTCATCACTATCACTATCACTACCATAATTAATATTAAGAACATCTTCTTCATCACTTACATATGCGTCTTGTTCACCAGGACCAAACTGATTATCATTTCCTTCTTCAATATTTTCTACAACATTATTTACTTGTCCTCTAACTCTGTCATGTAAGTCAATTGTTGAATTTTTTGAATTTATTTTTTTCCTATTATTACTATTTGGACTACTAACTGGTGTACTGTAAGGAGTTTCATATTTACCATCTTGTGATGTATCCAATCCGCCGTCATCATCATCATAATTCATCTTATATTATATGATTATAAAATAAAAAATTTGAATTATTATAGTTCATTTTATATAAACTAACAAATATTTACAATACTTCTAATTTATTTCCATTTCTATCGAAAATCCATATTTCATAATTATATCCTAAATTTATAGCAGAATGTTTCTTTTCAAAAACATTATTTTTTTCTTGATTTGTCCATGTTGATTTTACTTCAATACATTTATTTTGTGATTTTATGTAAATGTCAACAAAATGTCTTCTTAATTTTCCTGTTTTGTCTTTGTACCATATTTCAGGAACATCTTGTCTATTTGTTAGTATATCGTCTTCTAAAATGTTTTCTAAAAAAATTAATTTATCAAACGCAAAATTTTCATAACCTTGGTAATTAATTATTTTACCAGATGGAAATGTATATTGTTTTGTCATATATGATTTTTTAAGTATTAGTTCAGAAATTACCGAATTTTGAGAATGATGTGGAACTCCATATTTTAACATATTTGTTTTACATGTTTTTTCTTTAAATTCGTCTGTTATAAAATAATGTTTTGCTCCATACTTTTTGTATACAGTATCTGATGTTTTTTTTTGAATATCTTTATTTTGTTGTGGATTCTCAAAACCATATTTTATTTTATTTGTTTCTTTACCTTTATTTCTAACTATTTCAGATTGTAATACATATTCAGTACCATATTTTGCTAAACTTTTTTCTTTCATTTGGTTTTTAATTACATCTAATTGTAAAATATGTTCTACACCATATTTTTTCATATTTGTGTTTTTTATTTTTTCTTTAAATTCAGTTGTTTTCATTGGATTATCTACTCCATATTTAGTTAAATTAGTTTCAATTATTTTTGTTTTTCCATTTTCTTTTGAACAATCAAAACAATACCCATTTATTTTTAACAATTCTCTAAATGGTTTATTAAAATTATTATTACAATCTTCAGTTAAACATATTCCTCTAATAATTGTATCTCTATTTATATTTTTACTTGTATAGTCATCATTCAATATTATTCTATTTTTATTACAAAATTCTATTAAATATGAAAGATTGTATTTACATTTAAGTTTAAATTTTTGTTTACCGTTTTCTATAGCACAAATTAAACAATATGGTCCTGTTTTAACAAGTTGTCTAAATTTTTTATTAAATATTTTATTACAAGTTTCTAATTTTGATTTACAATTTCCTTTAACAGAGTAATCTCTATTTATTTTTATGTTTGTATAATCATCTAATAATTCTATATGATTATCTTGACAATATGTGATTAACGTTGTATTATTATATAACATATTACAGTTACATAATAATTTGATTTTAATATATATTTCAATTTATAATCAAATATTTAATTATATATATATTTAATAATGATTTAAAGATTTGTTACCATATTACACTTTAGAACCCCCCTGGAAATTTTACAAGCGATGCTCCAATTCCAAATCCAGCTCCTGATCTAGCATTAACTCCCATAGAAGGTATATATGTGTCTAAAATAGCAAAGGTAGCTGCGGCAGTCAGAGCAAGTAACGCTATTTCTTCAAGATTCAGCGAATGTTTTGGAATTGCAAATGCAGCAATAGCAACCATTAAACCTTCAATTAAATACTTAACAATACGCCTAATAAGTTCAGAAATATCAAACATACCCATCATTATATTAATTAATGAGAAAAAAAATATTAATTTAATAAATTAAAACTTAAAAGAAACTAATTACTAAATAATATAAATGAGTAAAAATACTAACAAAGGTAAAAAAGGGTTTGTCAGAAAGAATAAGAAAAATGGTGCTCCTAATCCTAAATATGTTGATTTATTGACTGTTGATAAACCTATTGCTGGACAAGCGTACGGATGTTTTTCATTTATTTCTCCGGATAAAATATTAAAACAACGTGAAATGTTTTACTTTGAGGAGTTCATCAAGCAATGGGATATGAATAAATCTATGGAAAAGTTTCATCAATTTTTAAATTTTATTTCATTCAAATATAAATTACAATTTGACGAAGTTATAAAAGATTTTGAAAGTTATGTTAAAGAAGAACGTGAAATTATTGTAAAATCACAAATGGAAGACGATTATAAAACATTTTTAGATCGCGAAGAAGAAAATCTTGAAAAAGAATTTAATGTTAAACATAATTTTCAAACATCTGTAAGAGGATTCAAATCAAGAGGCAATTTTTCAACAGAAGAAGAGGCCAGATTACGTGGTAAACTTGTTAGAGAAATGGATCCTGATTTTGATGTTATGGTTGGTCCTGTTGGAACTTGGCTTCTTTGGGACCCAGAAGCATATAAGACCGGAGAGGTTGAATATATGGAAGAAGAGTTAAATCAACTCGCACATGAAAAGAAGAAAAATGAACAAATTGCTAAAACAACTTTTGAACAACGCATTAAAGAAACTAAACAAAAAGCAATAGATGAAAATAAGAAAAATGCTGAAAAACACGGCAATGTTGTTACACAAGACATTGATAAAGAAGGCAATCTTATTGGAGCAGGACATAACACCACAGAACAAACGTTTAATACAAAAGATATTGAAAATATTTCTGTTGCTGATATTAGAAGTGAATTATTTGAAGGTGAAAATATTGTTATTGGAAAAACAGATTATGGTCAAAGTCAATTAAAATCAGGACCTTTTGTTAAAAAGGATGATTAAATATACTTTTAGGAAAAGTATAGCAAAAATAATATGTGTATTCTACATTTAAAAAAGGTAGATCAAATATACTTTTAGGAAAAGTATAGCAAAAAAATATGCTTTTTCTACATTTAAAAAAGGTAGAGTCAAATATCCACATTTTTCTACCTTTAAGAAAATATAAATAATATATATTAAAGATAACTTATTATTAAATTATTATGAAACAATTTAATGATAAAGTATTTCGCAATATGATTGAAGAATGTAATAAAATTAAAATAACCGATTATAAGGATTATGATGAATACACTGAAATAATTTGTAAAAAAGAAACTGAACTTGTTGATTATATTACAACAGATTTAACACAACACAAATATGCTTGTTATATTTGCGGACATTTAAAATATAATCCAACTGACATTCATGAATTATTATCTGAAACATATAATGAATTAGAAAATGAATACGCAAATTACAAATCTATTTCATTTGCAGATTGGTTAGATAGATTTAATAAAGATACTCTGGATGAGTTTGATATAAAAGAAATATACAGAAATTTTGGATTATTAAATGAATGTGGTGCTATATTCACATACATACATATTTGTAAAGAAGACAATATATCAAAAAGAATTGAAGAAACGAAAAAATTGTTAAATGATTTTGCAATGAAGAATAAAAAAGATTTTAATTATCCGATTGATGATGAAATTATTTCAAATGAATCTTTATGTCATTTTTATTTAAAAATTGGTATTTATTATCTTTACGCTATTAATTTAGATAGTCCATTTAAAACTTATCAATATATTACAAAATATAATAATAGTTGAATAATATAATTATTAAATATTAAATATATATTTATAAAATAATAAATAATGAATACTTGGCCACAAGCAACCAAAAATTTAGATAGAATAGCAAGTAGAGGAAACTACGATACAATTGAAAAAATGTTTTTATTTAATTGTGAAGATGTTTTAAAAGACCCAACCTTAATTGAAACAATATATGGATTAGCATTATATAAATCAAATGAAAGAATAATATCACTTGTTAATTTATTCGTAAGAGAACATAAAATAAAAATCAATAGGTATAATGTTTTAAATAAAATATATCTTGGAGTAATAATTAATAATGAAGATAAACTAAAAGAACTTGCAAAAAGATTACAAACGAGACAAGAAGAATGTAATTATTGTGATTTTGATGAACTGAAACAGTTACAACTTGAATACATACATAAATATTGGAAAATATTTGAAGTAAAAAATTATTAAATATGATTAATTATATTTAAAGATAACTTATTATTAAATTATTATGAAACAATTTAATGATAAAGTATTTCGCAATATGATTGAAGAATATAATAATATTAAAATAACTGATTATGACAATTATAATAAATATGCCGAAAAATCTCGTGAAAATAAATCTGAACTTGTTGATTATTTAACAACAAATTTGACAGAAAAAAAATATGCTTATTATATTTATGGACATTCAAAATATAATCCAACTGATATAAGTGATTTGTTATCTGAATCATACAATGAATTAGAATTTGAATATGCAAATTACAAATTAATTACTTTTACTGATTGGTTAGATAGATTTAATAAAGGTACTCTGAATCAGTTTGATATAAATAAAATATATGAAGTATTTGAAGGTAATAATGAGTCTGGATCTCTTTTTACATACATACATATTTGTAAAGAAGACAATTTATCAAAAAGAATTGAAGAAACGAAAAAATTGTTATATGATTTTGCAATAAATAATAAAGAAGATTTTGATATGCCAATAAATGATGAAATTATTTCAAATGAATCTTTATGTCATTTTTATTTAAAAATTGGTATTTATTATCTTTACGCTATAAATTTAGATGGTCCATTTGAAACTTATCAATATGTTACAAGAAATGGTAGACTATTATAATTTTTGTATAAATTTATTAAATGTACAATCAAATACATTTAAAGATTACTTAATGATTTACTTATATATGATGAATTATACAAAATGGAAATTTGAATGTAGAGAAATATCTGAAACTGATAGAAATAAAGACTGTCCTGTTTCAATGGAATTAATAGATATTGATGAAAAGTACTGTCAATGTAATCAATGTGAATATAATATTAAAGAAAATGTTATTAAAATTATGTTTGACAAAACAAATAATGTAAAATGTCCTATGTGTCGTTTACAATGGCAAAATAATATTGTTTATTTTAATTGCAACAATAGTAATAATACTTTTATTATTGAAGAAAAACAAAATGTTTTTATTGAAGATAAACATTATAATCATCCTTCAAATGCGTATTCATTTGCATTAGATCCTAATGAGTGGGCACCGGCCGGTACTTATCCCGGGTCTCGTATCGATAATTTATAGTTTAATCGTAGATAATATTATATAATAAAATTACTTAAATATTAATTTATAATATAATTATGACTAGACGTGATTATTGCGCTGTTTGTAAAGAATTGGTTGCCGATTGTGATCCTAGGTGTGATGGTTGTGATGAAAGTTTTTGCTATAGTTGTCCAAGTATCAATGATAATATATCAAGATTAACAATAATTCAATGTAAAATGAATGCTTGGCGTAGTGCAGTACTCACAATAGATGAATTAAATAGTATTGTAAATATAAGTACAGATGAAGTAATGACATATTGTAAAACAGAATTATACAGAAATTATAATGATTATCGAAATGATAAAGTACCCGTTATGTTAAATAAATTAAAGAATAATTTTGAAAAAGTAAAAAAGAACTTGATTATATCAGAAAATAATGAAGATAATAATAAACATAATGTAAAACTTTTAAACGATTTTTTTAGTTTATCGAATGATTATGCATATATTGAATATACATTTACATGTTTAATGTGTCACAAAGGTATTAAAATACAGTATTAATATAATTAATTTAAAAATACTTAATTATATTCTTTTTATAATGCTTTTATTAAAAGTATAATAGTATATTATATGGCAAAATACAGTGTTTTAGCAACAGTTTCTTTAATGTTCAATGTATTCTCTTTTACTTCTCTTTTAAGAACAATACATATAACAAAAGATACAAGTAGTTTTAATTGGCTTTATCTTATCGGTAATGTTTTTGCTCAAATTTTATTAATTATTTATGGTTTATTGAATAATGCTCCTGAAATATATGGACCAACTGTTTTATTATTATTTGGATTATTATATATTGTTTATATTAAATTTGTATACCATCATGATGATGAAAATAATTTATAATAATAATCATCGTTGTAAATAATTTTATTTTTAATACTTCTTGACATTTTTGTAGCAGAAATATTTTCAGCAACTGATGCTTTAGCTATTGTATCCCATATACAAATAACTTGTCCAGTTTTATATTCTATTTTTTCAACTTTTTTACCAGTAGATGATGTTGTTTTATGTTTATATTCATTTATTTTTAGTGATATTCCATAATAACCTTCATTTGAACCTTGGTCTGTCCAAACAGTTGATTTTAATACATATTCACAATTATTTAAATAATTTTTAATATTTTTTAAATCATTATTATCTAAAGTTTTATTCATAGTTTGTTTCCAACGTTGAAATTCAGAAAGCAATGTTGAATTTAATATTTTACCGCTTGGACTGAAATTACATACTTGAAATAAAAATGTTTCAATATCATTTCCAATATACTTTTTTTTATAATCAATTGATTTTAATTTTACACCATTATACCCATTAACTACTTGATTTTTAGTTTGATTTGAAAGTCTGCTAGGTTTAAATCTTGTATCTAAATATGTTTTAAAAGCATGAAACAATTCTTTTTTTGGTTTTATTTTATTCCAGATTCTATAAGAACCTTCCATATTTGTAGATGATTCTTCCACATCTGTTCGAACAATACACATTGTATCAATAAATTCATTAAACTTGTTAGTTTGTTCGTCTTCTGATAATAGTGGATTAAAATAAACAGATCGATTATCTTTTTCATAAAGATTAATACTTTCTGTTTGTAATGTTATTTTTTCATTAAGTTCATTAACTTCCAATGTTAGTTTTATTATATTTTTATCATAATTTTGTATTTGTTCTTTAAGATATTGATTTTCGGTTATAATTTCTTCATTTTGTTTTAATAATTTATTAAAATTATCAATGCTATATGTTTTTGACATTATAATTTGTTTAATATATTTTGTTAGTTTATCAATTGTAAAATTATTATTATCATAAGCAATAATTTCTGTTTTATTTTTACCATTTATTTCAATAGAACGAATTTGTTTTTTAATTTGTGAATGTCCTTTTATGAGATTTTCTATTTCTACTTTATTTTGAACTCTAAATGCTTCAAATAAACAAAAATTGTTATAATTTTTACGATGGTCTAAAAGTCTATTGTGTAAATTATTAGTATGTCCAAATTTAATTAATGTTTCTCCAATGTGATTTGTATTATCAATTGTTCCAAAATATATACATTCAGTATTTATAGGAAATTGTTTAATTAATGTTTCTTCAATAGCATTTTGTTTTTCTTTTTCTGAATTCAGTAATTCTTGTTTTTTTTCCAAAATAATATTATCTTTTTGCTGAAGTTGAAATTTTAATTCATCGGTTTCTTCTTCAATAATTTGATGTAAAATTTCTTCCATTTTAATATAATATTCGTGAATTTCTGATGCTTTTTTAGTTTGGGCTTTTAAACATAGTGACTTGAAACATTTAATTGTCATGAATATTTTTTTAATATTTTGTCCACCATTTTTTTTTATATAATTTTGTTCTAAAACCGCTAAGGAACATTCCTGAGCGGTTTTATAATCAATATAAATAATAAAATGTTTTTCCAATAAACGTTTAGCATCGTGTTTTTGATTGAACCCTAACCATTTCCATATATTGTCTAAATCAATAATAAAATCAGTATACTTATTATAGTTTAAATAACAATAAAAACTACTAACAAATAATTGTTGTTCATAATCAGTAAAATTGTCTTTAATTTTATTCAATAATTTGTTATTATATACATTAGATAATTTTGTAATAGGATTATTCTCAATAAGTTCAACAATATTCATATCTTGCATCAAATTATATATATTATAGTAGAATACTCTTTAAGTTGTTTTAAGTGCTTATATATTTTAAAATCACTTTTATAAAAGCGGTTTTACCATTTGCTTTTTTTAACTGCTATTTTGGGTCCTTGACCGCGTTTTTTCACGTTAGTTGGGTCATATTGTTCTCCATCATCATCATCATCATTTATTGTTTTTGATAATTCCCAGAATTCTTTAGAACCCAACCTGAAATCATTGTGAGCGTCTGCTTTATACCAAAATACTTGGTCTTGTAATTTATTAGATTTGGAGTTGTTATTTATTACCAAACATTCGAAATTTTCAGTACATTGATCCATAACCTGACAAAATGATTCAAATGTTGGAAACATACCAGCATAATTTTCATATATGCGTTTTCGATTAGCTATATATGGTTCTCTTAATATAAATACATAATCAATGTTAGTTCTTAATGTTGGAGGTATACCTAATGGATATTGCATTGTAATGAGTAACATCACCTTCCAATGTCTCCCGTTCATAAATAAAAGTCTCATCATTTTATCACGAGCCCAAGTGTTATCGTAAAGACAATCATCTAAAATAACAAAGGTTCTCGGATCAATTGTACTGCGTTTAAATGTTTCCATTTCTTTTCGTATTTGTTTTAAAACCCCTCTTTGACGCTTTAATATATTTTCAATAATTGCTGTATTGTATTCATTGTGAATAAATAATTTTGGAACCATTTTACCGTAAAACCCGTTACCTTCTTCTGTTCCCGAAATAACTGTACCTATAGGAATGTCTTGATGATAATATAATACATCTCTTACTAAATAAGATTTACCCGTATCACGCCTACCTATTAATACAACAACTGGTCCCTTTGATTCATTAGGTTTAAAACTAATATTTTTCATATCAAACCGTTTTAATTCTAAATTCATATAATATATTGCAGATATTTATTTGATAATATTTTACGAATATAAAACGAATGTTAAACGAATGTTAATAATATTTTGTAAACATTAAGGATAATTAAAATAATAAGTTAAATATAAATTTAATTAATATTTTTATTTGCTAATGACAATTTCTGTAAATTATCAAAAAAGAAAAAATATTAACTTATTTAATAAGTTTCAAACTAACAAACATATTAATTTAAGCAATATTCAAAATTATATTCCTATATATGATAAATTTTTTCTGTTAAATAACACAAATTGGAATTCTATTAATTTAAATAATCAATGGTCAATATTTGATATAAAAGAAACAAAAAATAAAGATTATGATAATGAGCACGTATTTAATTGTAAACTAAAAAATATTTCTGACATCAATGGAGAAGATATCGATAATACACAACAAGTATTTATAAAAATGGCGCCATTATTAGACCCATTTAAATACTTAGTTGGTAAATACAATCATAGCGATCCTAATTTATTTAACTTACCATCATTTGATAATTCAACAAAAGTTCATCCGAAAATATCTGATCCAAATAATTCTTCATTTATTGATGGTTTTTTTTCATTTTTAACAAGTAAAGTCCTTTATGAACATAAATTTATACACGGTCTAGATTATTACGGGTCATTTTTAGCTATTAAAAATAACTATAAGATAAATATTATTGATGACCTTGATTATTTAATCCAATCTGACTTTTTTATTAAACAAAAGGGTGAATTATTTACTGTTGAAGATTATTCACATTTAGTTTGTAATGATGAAATTAAACGATTACAACCATTACATATATCCACAAGTTTAAAATCTAACTTATCTATCAAATCAATAGATGATAATATATTTGAAAACATTTTTGAAAATGAACAATTATTATCTTTAAACGATATTAAAAATATTGGAATTGATTTAATTGATATAACAAATTCAAATTGTTTTGATGTATCAAATCAACATAAATCTGAAAGTTTAAAATCAGGATCAACTTGTTCATCAAGAACTTCACATACACAAGATGAAAACGAAGACTTTGAAAACGAAGACTTAAAAAAAAATATAAATTCAAGTAAAGATAGTTTACAAGATAAAGATAGTTTACAAGATACGGATAGTTTACAAGATACAGATAGTTTACAAGATACAGAAAATGATAATACATCTTACACAAATTCGGATACCAATTCAGACTCAGATTCTTCAATAATTGAAGAAGAAACTATTTTTTTGACAATCCCGAAATTTCCTGTTCAAGTGATATGTATGGAGAAATGTGAAAATACTTTTGACGAATTAATAATTAATAATACATTATCGAATGATGAATTATTTTCAGCGTTGATGCAAATTATTATGATATTAATTACTTACCAAAAAATGTTTGCTTTCACTCATAATGATTTACATACTAACAATATAATGTATATCCCAACAAATAAAAAATTTATATATTATACTTATAATAAAAAAAATTATAAGGTACCCACATTTGGTAAAATATATAAATTAATTGATTTTGGACGCGCAATATATAAATTCAATGGCAAAATATTTTGCAGTGATAGTTTTCAAGTTGGAGGCGACGCGGCAACACAATATAATACTGAACCATATTATAATGATAAAAAACCACGACTTGAACCCAATTATAGTTTCGATTTATGTAGGTTAGCTTGTTCTATATTTGATTATGTTGTTGATGATTTCACAATGATTAATAATATTGATAATTGTCCACCATTTGTTAAAATTATTATAGAATGGTGTATCGATGATAATGGTATGAATATATTATATAAAAACAACGGAGACGAACGTTATCCCGATTTTAAATTATATAAAATGATTACACGATGTGTTCACAATCATACTCCTCAATCTCAATTAGAACGCAATGAATTTAGTAAATACTTTGTATCATTTAAAAATATTCCAAAGAGTGAAACTATTATAAATATTGATGATTTACCATGTTATTGTTAGTTTATCTTTATATAATAATATTATTATCTATATTTATAATAATATTATGGCAAACTATGGATTTATCATTACAAGACATGTTAATTCAGAAATTACAAACAAATATTGGAACCAATCAGTTAAACTCATTAGAAGCATTTACCCTTTAAGACAAATTGTTATAATTGATGATAACAGTAATCAAGAGTTTATTAAATCTGATTTTGATTATAAAAATGTAACAATAATCCAATCTGAATTTCCACAAAGAGGAGAACTTTTACCATATTATTATTATTTAAAATATAAATGGTTTCCCAATGCTGTTATCATACACGACAGTTTATTTATACATAAAAAGATATTGTTTGATAAATTTACACTCCCCGTATTACCATTGTGGCATCATAATTACGACAAGGAAAACGTACATAATATATTACGTATTACATCTGGTTTAAAAAATAATAGCGCATTGATTAAAAAAATACATAAAAAGGAAGAAATAGTTATTAACTTAGGATTTTCTGACGATAAATTTTATTTATGTTTTGGCGGTCAATGTTATATTAAATTGGGATTTTTAGAAAAAATAGAACTTAAATATGAAATAAGTAATTTAGTAAACTTTATTCATAATAGAACTGATCGATGTTCGTTGGAAAGAATTTTAGGATTATTATTTTGTCAAGAATATCCAAGATTATTAAAAATTCATTCATTATTTGGCGATATTATGAAATCTCCGAGAGCGTTTAATTACAACTATAATGATTATGATAATGATATAAAACATCGAAAAATAATAAGTCCGTTTGTAAAAGTATGGACTGGTCGTTAAGGTTATTAAAATGGCGCATTGTCTGTAAATGCTAATGGAGTTGTGTTTACATCAATTTCATTGATAACCGGTTTCAATTGATCTAAAACAAACCAACCAAGTACAGAACTTATATAAACTAACAAAGAATCTCTAATTAAAAATTTAAGAGGTTTTGGTTCTTTATCTACATATTGCATTTCTAAAAATTTAGAAATAAAAAAAATAACAGATATTATTCCCGCTGCTAAAAATATATTGTCCATATTACTATATATTTTTAGATTTCTCATTAAATAACGCATTTATTCCACCTTTTAAAAGGTGGAGTCAAAATGTTTTACGCTAAAATTTCTATATCATCAAACAAAAGATCCGTATCCAATTTAATTTCTTCAGGAATAGAATTAATTACTTGAACATCTAAACTGTCTAAAGATACATCTTCATTTGAGATTTTCAGTTTTTCTTCCTCTTCTTCCTCTTCTATTTTTCTTTGTATATTTCTTAATGTACTTATTTCTTCCAGTCGCTCTATTGATTTTGGCGCTTCAATAAGTTCTTCTTTACCATTTTTACTTATTGCCGAATCAACATCGTTAAATTTTAAACTTACATTATTTTCTTCTTTTCCTTCAAAAATTGCTTGTTTTTCCAATGCTATTGGTTTTTCAAATAGTTGTTCTTTTACTTCTTCAATCACATCTTCTTCAACAGTTTCATCCATATACGCTTTTAATATACTTTCAAGTGGAATACTATCTCTAACCGCATTTAAAATACATTCTTGAATGATTAATTCTAATTCTCTGTTATTTTTTTGTATTTGAAGTGGTTGACATTTTAATTCAAATAAATAAACATTTTGATACATTTTTCTCGCTACATTTATATAACATTTATGAATAAAATCATCTAATTTTGGGATATTTATATCTATTTTCTTTTGTTTTTTTCCAACCCGCATTGCTGTTAATAATTTAAGTTGAATAATATGTATACAAGTAACTAATTCTTCTAAATAAGAACATCCGCTTCTATCAATAATTCGTTTTCTTTCAGTTTCAATAATAGCACTATTCCATTTAGGTATTCTTGTAATTAAATTTTGAAATGTCATTAAATATTTCTCAGTTTCATTATTATCAATACAAAGTTTGTATGATTCATCAAAAATAGATTTAAACCCTTCAATGATCAATGGTGTTAGAATAGTTAGCAAACGTGCTCCCCACTCATTTTTTGATTCATGTAACGAACTAACATTAAAGTCATCCATAATGTAAATATAATATTAAATATTTTCATCATTTAAACTAATTTCTTAAATACTTATAATAAGTATTTAATAAATCTATATAAATGTCATATTTTCTAAACACATTTTACAATCAATAAATGTAAAATTCATTATAAACATCATTAATAATTTTTCATTTCTAAACTCTTTTTTAATTTTATTGAATGCTATTAATAATTCACATCTTTTATTATCATCAATTACAAAATGTTTTTCTTCAATTAATCTAATAATATCTAATGCATTATACGCTTTTTCATATAATTTTGTTACAAACACTTGTAATTTTTCAATAGTTATTGTTTCTTTTATACATTTATTTATTTCCTTTTTTAACCATTCGTCTCTTTGATTTTTTATGTCTGTTAGTTTAAATGTTTCTTCAAGATTGTACTTATATAAATTTATATATTTTCCATTATATTCCGGTTCTGATATATATATTTCGCAAAATCGTGATAATATTGGTCTTAAAAGTTTATATTTATCTTCTACTATTATAAAAAAACGCGTATTATGACTAAATAATTCAATACATCGTCGTAATGCTGATTGAGCGTCCATTGTTAGTTTATCACCATTAAATAATACAATGCTTTTAAAAGTATTACCTTCGTTTGAATAAATATGTGTTTTCGCAAAGAATTTTAATTCTTCTCTTATGAATTTTATACCTTTTCCATGGGCACAATTTACATACATCACAAAATTTTTTATTTTTTCTCGATTACCGTCATAGATTAATGAAATAAACTCATTTACTATTGTGCTTTTCCCTGAACCACTTGGACCATTAAATATAATGTTTGGTATTTTATGGTTTGAATGAAAATATTTTAATTTTTCTTTTATGTTTTGATGAATTTCAAGTGCCATATAAGTTAATTAATATTATTGGAGCGTTTTTATATTTAAATATTACGTATTATTATTTGTTAGTTTAAAAATATTATAAACATATATAATATTAATACAATTTATTACGCTACACTATTAAATGAAAATACATATGGATTATTTTTTACAGCGTCAAGTATTTCCGGATTAATACGATCACAACCTATACAATTATCCATATATTGTGGTACTTGTGCCATTTTTCCATATGTTTGAACAGAAGGACCATTTGGTATTACTGATTGAGGCGCCCACAATCTATTATTATCACGATCTGAATCTAATTTTGACATTGAAACGTTTATTTGTGAATTATAATGTTTTGCGTTACCTTGATTCACACGTCCAGCAATACTTTTCTCTTTCGCTTCACTATTTGTCTGTCTGTATACTGAATCATATTGTCTTACGCCGTGTTTTGACGACATACCCATAAAATTATTATGATTAACTGTGTCTCTTTGACAGTCAAATGATTGTTGTTCTGAAACTAAATAAGCAGCATTCTCCGTTTGATTTCCAATATAAGTATTTGGTTGAAATAATGTTGTTTCTTTTATTGTTGTATTTGGTACATCTCCTGGTGTTAATACATAATTACTTGGTGTTTCTCCAACAATATTACCGTAAATTCGCATATTACAAGAGTATTCTTCTTTTCTTGATGGTTTTAATATATCCATAATTGGAGCAATAACCGCACCAACTGCTTTAGAAAAACCTGAACCAAATGTATTTGCTTGTGGATTTATAGAACGATTATTTTCATAATTTGTATGACTTTTATGACGATTATCAATTGCTTTATGTTCCAATGGAGCACTTCTTGAACCAGAATGTCCAATATCATATCCATTTAATTGCGTTCTTTTCGATTCTTCGTGTGTTGTTGGGACGTAACTTGCTGTTTTAAGAACCGCATTTGGTGTTCCGTGTTGATAGTTACTTGTTTCATTTCTTGTTGACGGTTTTACAATAAAATCAGGTACTAATTGACCCGCTTTTTCAGCACCAGTGGTCGTTAACCAACGATCTTGCGTATTAATAAAAAATGTATCTGGTCTGTACTTTTCAATTTTACCTTCAATTCCCACATTTTTTATGACAGATTGCGCTGGTCCTTGTAATCCATTTAAATCATATTCTTGTTTTGGATTGGTTGAAATACGAAGTTCATCTACCGTTTTTGGTAACCATTTATCACGCGCTTCCATTCCTGAATTAAACCCAAGACTTCCTTCTGTTGAATATCCTTTGTCTAAACCTGGTCCAACTCGAATTGATTCAAATGGTTTTACCATATTGTTTTTATTTACGGGATTTTGTCTTGATTGATAAAAATCACTCATTATTGGCATACCATGTGTCCACTGTACGTTTTCTTGGGGTTTAAATAAAGGAGCTTGTTCTATTTTTTTTATTATTTGAGAACCATTTCCAACATAATTATCTAAAATTGTTTCAGCATTGTTATTATTATATATTTGTCCTTTTGCTTTACCTCCGTTAAAAGGTACCATATTATTATGAGTAAACATTTTTGTATCCATATAATTTCCTGTTAAAGAATACATTTGTTGAATATTATTGCTTATTGGTGTTCCATCAATTTCTTTTTGTTGATATGCGTTTTGATTAAAATACTTATCTGTTGCTGTATTTGGATTTGGATATTCTTGAACATTATCTATAAGTTCTTTATTATTCATTATTGGATAATTTTGTGGAGGAATATTTGTATTTGGAAGATAATTGCTAAATTTTGATTCAGGCGATTTTTCTTGTAAATTACTCCTAATTCCCATATTATTAAATGGATCTGTTTTTCTTTTTAATCCTTCTTTATTTTTGTTTTGGTTAGAAATAACATACATTCCACCTAATGCAACTAATGGTATAGCTAATTCCATATTATTATACACATATAAAATATTTTAATTATGTAATTTTATAATATAAATATAAAGATATGTTATTTATTGTAATATATGTTTTCTATAATTGGTATACTAACAACAACAAATTTAATTTGTTTGTATAAATATTATGATGAATATAAATATAAAAATGGGTATAAACTTAAATTATACGGTGAATATAATAAATATAACGATTTATTGACACAAAATTTTAAATTAAAACAAGAACTTGAAGATTTTGCTATAAAAATGAAAAAGAATAATGTTTCTGATATTGACAAATTTATTGATTTCAAATGTAAAATATGTGAATGTGAACGAAATCTTTATCCTCATATCATGGGTAAAAGATTTTATTGTTGTAAAACTTGTTTACGATGCAATAATTGTGGTAATAAAAAAGAAGAAGAAATGTAAAAATGTATATATAAATAATATAAAGATATGTTATTTATAATTAATAAATGAAAAATATTATTGCTATACTTTCTATAACAAATATTGCTGGGATGTTATATTATTATAATGAATATTTAGATAAAAAAAGATATAAAGAAGAGTTAAATGAAAAAAATAAAACATATCATAATTTGCGAACACAATATCTCAAGTTAGAAGAAAATCTTGAAGAATTAGCGATTAAAATGAAAAATAATGATAATTCTGATATAGATAAATATATTGATTATGCATGTCCAAAATGTTATAATAATGATAACCTTCGTAAAAATATGGAAACTTATATATGGGAAACCTACTCTTGTTGTAAAACTTGTTTTCGTTGTAGAAAATGTGGTGATAAAAAATTTTAAATATTATATCCTTTTACAATCACTTTTACATATGTTAGTTCCTATACTATTTTTTCCATTATATTGAACATTATAAGCGTTAGTTGGAACCGTATAAAATTGATTATTATCAGGAACACAATCATATTCTCTTTTAAAACCATCTTTCTCTAAAATTCTTGTACTAGTATAATTTTTAAATGACATTTCTGTGTTTGCTTGAGGGTTTCTTGGTAATATGTATGCGTGATTTTGTTGTAAATCTCTCGCTGTCCACGCTGGCATTATTGCTCTACTTTGTTCGGTTGTTAGTGTTTCACAAACTGGATAATCAATTGGCGAAGCGTATATTGTTTGACGTTTAAACTTTGACTGATCTATACAATCTCTTGATAGTTGGCGATCTATTCCTAAAAGTGAACTTTGAATATCTATACTTTGTGTCCATAAATTACCTCCCCATTTTTGGGGAATTATATGTGGATCTAACATAAAACACGGTTTATCTCCATTACCCGGAACATCTAAATACCATCGTTCTTGATCCGTTTGTTGTTGTAATTGTTTTATAATTCTCGCTTCGTCATCGTGAAATCTTGTAAAAGCCATTATATATACTTTTTATAATAAAATAATTTATATACTTTTTATAATAAAATAATTTATATACTTTTTATAATAAAATAACTTTTTTACAATTGGATATTTTATTAAGATTGAATTACTTTTAAGAAAGTCCCTTTAATTCATTTACTTCAAGTCTCAATTGTTTTATTAATTCTAATGTTTCAGTCAAACTACTTTTGGTTTCATCCAGTTCTTTTCTAAGTTTTTGCACTTCACAAACATTAAATAAATTAATTCTATCCCAAATTATACCATCGGCTAATCCTTCTTCATTATGATAAACTAATGTTGGACTTTGTTCTTCTAATTCTTCCGCTATAAATCCATAACTAATTAATCCTTCATTATCATCATAATATTTAAATGTTTTTGCTTTAATATTATGTAATACTGATGTGTTTTCATTTAGATCTTGTATATCATATTTATATCTTTGAGAAGATGTTGGATAGATAATTTCATTAGTAGATGTATTATAATACATTTGTTTTGTGTTAGTATTAGTACTTGATGCTCTTACTGGTTTAACATAAAATCCATTAGCGGTTGCTGGTAAAACATTGGTTCCGGTTGCATTTAAAATTATTGTATTATTCGAAAAAGAAGCATTTGAACTCATTGTATTATTGCCTATAATTATTGAATTATCACCACTTGCAGCATATCCTGCCAAATATCCAATACAAATTGACCCAACACTTTGATAATTATTACCAGCACCATAACCTACAGCAACACAACTACTTTTTTGATTACTATAACCTGCAAATCCGCCTACCGCAACACTAGCCCATCCTTGTGTAATATTACCAGCATTATATCCTATGGCTACTCCGTATTCTGTTTGATCTGTTGTTCCAGAATATCCGCCTATTGCTATTGAACGTTTATTTTGATTACTATAACCGGAGTTTGTTCCAATGGCTATTGCACCATCTGCAAATTGTAACCATGGGTTATTATTAGTTGCTTGACTACTATAACCTGCTTGAAAACCGATTGCAATACTATCATTACTTCGAATTTTAGATGTTGCTCCTATTGCGATAGAATTGCTTCCTGGAGTTGTTATTGTTCCTGGAATATATAAACCGCCAATTGTATTTTCAGTTATTGTTAGTATTTGTGTTTTTAATTCTTCAGTAAATGCTGATGACTGTATTTCCCAATCGTTTCCAGCGGCATTATACATATAAATATTTGATTTTCTTGACGTGCTTGCGTTTGTTATTGCTGACCCCGCATATATTAAATTAGTATATAAATATTGTGATCCTATCCCTGTGTCCAATGCTATGCTATTTGTTCCATTTCCATTTATTCTAAAAAAAGTATCTGTTGAATTTGTTGCACCAATTTCACCAACAATTACTTCTGCGTCGCCTCCGGTTAAACCACCACGTCTAAAAGAAATTCCATTGGAATAAGTTACAATTTTATTTTGACCTAAATTTGCGTTATCACTTCTACTTCCAGTTCTTATATGTATTGAATCTTGCTTTTCATTTTGTATGACAAATCTTTTCACATTTGCGATTTCTGTGCCAATATACCAATCACGATTATTTGTAACATTACTCCAACCGCTTAAATAATTATGAGTTCCATACATTATTAAAGCATCTTCTGATGTAATATGTAATGGTTTATTCATACTTGTTATTACTGATGTTGCTGTTATGTTTTGTGTTTTTGATTGTAAAACTAAAATATCAGAAGTATTAGCACTTGCTCCTTGATTACCTGTAGCACCCTGTGATCCTGTATCACCTTGAGAACCAGCGTTACCCTGTGATCCAGTTGCACCTTGATTTCCAGTATTACCTTGATTTCCAGTTTCACCTTGATTTCCTGTGTTTCCTTGATTTCCAGTTGCACCTTGATTTCCTGTAGCACCTTGATTTCCTGTGTTTCCTTGAGATCCTGTGTTTCCTTGATTTCCAATGTTTCCTTGATTTCCAATGTTTCCTTGATTTCCTGTATCACCTTGAGATCCTGTAGCACCTTGATTTCCTGTAGCACCTTGATTTCCTGTTGAACCTTGATTTCCTGTTGAACCTTGATTTCCTGTTGAACCTTGATTTCCTGTTGAACCTTGATTTCCTGTGTTTCCTTGATTTCCTGTTGAACCTTGATTTCCTGTGTTTCCTTGAGATCCTGTGTTTCCTTGATTTCCAATGTTACCTTGATTTCCAATGTTACCTTGATTTCCAATGTTACCTTGATTTCCCGTAGCACCTTGAGATCCAATGTTACCTTGAGATCCTGTAGCACCTTGAGATCCGGTATCACCTTGATTTCCAATGTTACCTTGATTTCCTGTATCACCTTGAGATCCGGTATCACCTTGATTTCCAGTTGCACCTTGATTTCCTGTGTTTCCTTGAGATCCGGTATCACCTTGATTTCCAATGTTACCTTGATTTCCTGTATTACCTTGCGATCCTGTATTACCTTGAGATCCTGTATTACCTTGCGATCCTGTAGCACCTTGATTTCCAGTTGCACCTTGAGATCCAATGTTACCTTGATTTCCAGTTTCACCTTGCGAACCAGTTTCACCTTGCGATCCTGTGTTACCTTGCGATCCTGTGTTACCTTGATTACCAGTGTTACCTTGATTACCAGTGTTACCTTGATTACCAGTGTTACCTTGAGATCCTGTAGCACCTTGATTGCCTTGTGCTCCTGTATTACCTTGATTTCCAGTAGCACCCTGTGATCCCGTAGCACCTTGCGATCCAGTTGCACCTTGAGATCCTGTATCACCTTGAGATCCCGTAGCACCTTGAGAACCAGTTGCACCTTGCGATCCTGTGTTTCCTTGAGATCCCGTAGTACCTAGATTTCCAGTTGCACCTTGATTTCCAGTTGCACCTTGCGATCCTGTGTTTCCTTGATAACCAGTTGCACCTTGCGATCCTGTAGCACCTTGAGAACCAGTAGCACCTTGCGATCCAGTTGCACCTTGCGATCCCGTAGTACCTTGCGATCCCGTAGTACCTTGATTTCCAGTTGCACCTTGATTTCCAGTTGCACCTTGATTTCCAGTTGCACCTTGCGATCCTGTGTTTCCTTGATAACCAGTTGCACCTTGATTTCCAGTAGCACCTTGCGATCCAGTTGCACCTTGAGATCCTGTATCACCTTGAGATCCCGTAGTACCTTGCGATCCCGTAGTACCTTGAGAACCAGTTGCGCCTTGAGAACCAGTTGCGCCTTGATTTCCAGTTGCACCTTGATTTCCAGTTGCACCTTGCGATCCGGTGTTACCTTGCGATCCAGTAGCACCTTGATTTCCAGTATTACCTTGTGATCCAGTTGCACCTTGATTTCCAGTATTACCTTGCGATCCAGTTGCACCTTGAGATCCAGTTGCACCTTGATTTCCAGTATTACCTTGCGATCCTGTGTTACCTTGATTTCCAGTATTACCTTGATTTCCAGTATTACCTTGTGATCCAGTTGCACCTTGATTTCCAGTATTACCTTGCGATCCAGTTGCACCTTGAGATCCAGTTGCACCTTGTGATCCAGTTGCACCTTGATTTCCAGTATTACCTTGCGATCCTGTGTTACCTTGATTTCCAGTATTACCTTGTGATCCAGTTGCACCTTGAGATCCGGTGTTACCTTGATTTCCTGTAGCACCTTGAGATCCAGTGTTACCTTGATTTCCAGTTGCACCTTGATTTCCAGTTGCACCTTGAGAACCAGTGTTACCTTGATTTCCAGTTGCACCTTGATTGCCTTGTGCTCCTGTATTGCCTTGATTTCCAGTTGCACCTTGAGATCCAGTGTTGCCTTGATTTCCAGTTGCACCTTGAGATCCAGTGTTACCTTGCAATCCAGTTGCCCCTTGAGATCCTGTGTCACCTTGCGATCCTGTGTCACCTTGCGATCCTGTGTCACCTTGCGATCCTGTGTCACCTTGCGATCCTGTGTTACCTTGAGATCCAGTGTTACCTTGCGATCCTGTGTCACCTTGCGATCCTGTGTCACCTTGCGATCCTGTGTCACCTTGATTTCCTGTGTTACCTTGATTTCCTGTGTTACCTTGAGATCCAGTGTTACCTTGCGATCCTGTGTCACCTTGAGATCCTGTATCACCTTGATTTCCAGTATTACCTTGTGATCCAGTTGCACCTTGAGATCCTGTGTTACCTTGCGATCCTGTATCACCTTGATTTCCAGTATTACCTTGATTTCCAGTTGCACCTTGAGATCCTGTGTTACCTTGATTTCCTGTGTTACCTTGCGATCCTGTATCACCTTGATTTCCAGTATTACCTTGATTTCCAGTTGCACCTTGAGATCCAGTTGCACCTTGTGATCCAGTGTTACCTTGATTACCAGTATCACCTTGTGATCCAGTGTTACCTTGATTACCAGTATCACCTTGTGATCCAGTGTTACCTTGTGATCCAGTATTACCTTGATTTCCAGTGTTACCTTGTGATCCTGTATTACCTTGATTTCCAATTGCACCTTGATTTCCAGTTGCACCTTGAGATCCAGTGTTACCTTGTGATCCAGTGTTACCTTGTGATCCAGTTGCACCTTGTGATCCTGTGTTACCTTGATTTCCAGTGTTACCTTGAGATCCAGTTGCACCTTGTGATCCAGTGTTACCTTGAGATCCAGTGTTACCTTGTGATCCAGTGTTACCTTGTGATCCAGTGTTACCTTGTGATCCTGTATTACCTTGTGATCCTGTATTACCTTGATTTCCTGTTGCACCTTGATTTCCTGTGTTACCTTGTGATCCAGTGTTACCTTGTAATCCAGTGTTACCTTGATTTCCTGTTGCACCTTGATTTCCAGTATCACCTTGTGATCCAGTATTACCTTGATTTCCAATTGCACCTTGATTTCCAGTGTTACCTTGAGATCCAGTGTTACCCTGTGATCCAGTGTTACCTTGTGATCCAGTGTTACCTTGTGATCCAGTGTTACCTTGTGATCCAGTGTTACCTTGTGATCCAGTGTTACCTTGTGATCCAGTGTTACCCTGTGATCCAGTGTTACCTTGATTTCCAGTGTTACCTTGTGAT
>Ga0222713_10000138_pt1 | contig 78054 bp, 119 predicted proteins | sample C33_649DmetaG_FD_165061 | JGI IMG/M metagenome (GOLD analysis project Ga0222713, IMG submission 165061) | Estuarine water microbial communities from San Francisco Bay, California, United States - C33_649D | ecosystem: Environmental > Aquatic > Marine > Unclassified | place: USA: California...
ATTTCAATAACTCCATATTTAACTAACTTAACAAATACTTGACATCACACTTATCAAGTAGGGCATATTGTAGGCTACTTCAGACTAGAAGTCAACAGGGCGCTTTAATAATTTCTTGGCCAACTTGACCTTTTCGAGATATTCTCTTGTTAATCCACGTTCACGACCGAAAGCCTCAATCTCCCAAGGTTGGTCAAAGTAGGCTACTCTATTAAGATTATACTTCTTATTCTTAAATACAGATACATTAAAATCTGTTGATGGAAGGTCGATTAGTTCATTTCTAACGAACTGTTTAACATGGACCATCTCATGAGCAAGTGTACTGATGATATATTTTAGGGATGCCCTAGGTGGTGTATTGATACAGATGGTGAACCGTCTTGGTTGTCTATTGTTATCCATCCACTCAACATATCCGCACTCATCGCCATATTTAATTTCTGGCTTTTTAACAATCTTTAGTCTAACGGTAATTTGTTTATTAAGTGCTTCAGAGAAGAATTTCTTACAGAAGAATCTAGCAAACTGTCTACAATGCCTCTGGTGTATCTCTGTTCCACCTTCGATTTGTAGTCTCATTTGATAGCTCCTATGAAATTAGTATTAGTTCCGCTTTGCCAACTAAATTCAAATCATATGGTCTTTTGTTTATCAAATTGAACATGCTTGCTTGCTTTTGCTTACCATTCTCTTCAAATGCAACACCACCACTTATTACTAGCGCCTTGGTGTTTGGTTGAAGAACATAGTTAGTAACATTCATATAATGCCATTGAGCATCAATGAGTTTAGTGACCAAACATATTGTATATCCAGATTCATGTACAAGAATTCTTCTAGGACGTAAATGACTTACACTTCTAAAGTCTAAAAAGGTTCCTGGACCATAAATTCTACCAGTGTGCTCGCCAACGTTATCCCACATCTCCAATGTTGGACCACCAACTAATGGAAAGCATGTAAAAAAAACAACATCATCAAACTCAACACTAGTATTTTTCAGAACATGTTGTTGTAATACACGAAATCCATTAAAATTAATTATATGGCTTGTAAGCATTAAACAACTTTTCCAAAAGGAATAATTATTGTTTCAACATCCTGTAGTTTTCGTTCCTCCACAAATATACCCATCATTATTTTTCTAACAGCCTTTTGTGTCTTGTGGCCATTAGGAAATACAATTTGCACCTTGCCAATTTCAGTGATTTGACCAGTTGCCTTGAGAGTTGAAAGAGGAAATCCTTCCGGCAAATCTTTCATTATAATAGTTTAGTATCTCTTAGCTCTGTACGATTGTAAATGTTGCAAGCTTACCAGAACCAGTTGCAACTGAACCTGGTTGAATAATGTGTACAGCTGTTTCAGCATCCAATAAAACACCATCGACCGTAACAGATCCCTCTAGTACAACACCATGGACATCAGAGGCAAGTGTAAGAGAATCGGTAACATCAACCAATGCAAGATTAGTAATTACTGGAGGTACATCCTTCTTTGTACCCATTATAATTACCGACACAACCTCGTCGGCACCAGCCTGAATAATCTCAACACCACTTTCGTGTAGAGTGATTGGTACTGGTTCTCCAGTAACACTATAAGCAATGTGGCCCTGGGCGCCGCCGAAACGATGGCTTTGATTAGCATTTAATTTTGTCTTATGGACAAAAAATAGATTTTGTTGTGTTGCTTTACCGTAGAAGCTCATGGTTATATACTCCTAATTCTTGACTGTTTAAAATATGATAAATGCGTCTGCTGCAGGTTTATTATATTAAAATCCATAATGTTTATGGAAAGCTTCTCTGGCCTGCTTAAATAATGTTAAGTACTGATATGTAGTCTTTCTGAATATTTGAGGTTCATTGTCCTCATCATTCGCTATGATAACGACTAAACTATTTATAGGCTCATTTGTCAGCTCATACCAAGAGCAAGCATAAGCAGCTGTTTGCATGAAATAATGCTGGATCCAATCCTCATTTTTAGATTTGCTAGATGTCTTGAAGTCAATAACACTAAGTTTACCATCAAACATACCAATACAATCCACTGTGCCGGCTACCTTTAGGTAGGGTGACCATAGCTGGGTTTCCAGCGCTCGGATTTCAGTAACATTTTTGTTTAGCGAATCACGTAATTTGTGAAATAGAATTTTAGCATCTGGCATTGCTTTCTGGTAAAGCCCATCAAACTTATCATCATTCAAAATATACTTTTCAGCCAGATTATGAACTACAGTCCCTCTACCAGAAGCCTTTCTAGATATCTTATTTGCCTCTTGTTCGCCAACACGAGAGCGCCATTTCTGGATACTGTCTTTTGTTGTTAGTCCTGTGACTGACGTAACAGACGGAACCTTACCTCCATCTGGTAGAACATACTGTCTTGGCTCACCATCAATTCTTTCGAGCTTGTGAAATTTATAGTTGTCTATTTTTATATCAAAGTCAATTCTATTCATTAATAAAACCAATCTAAATTTGTATTCGCGCTATAGATTTCATACTGATCGCTTTGGTCATTATATAGTTTATCATAAATTGTCTTCGCGATCTCACCATGTTCTTCTTTAGTCCAGTACCGAATCAATTCCCCTTCTTTTCTTTGCACTATGTTATCATACATTGTTGAGTTTGGAAAAATATAATTTGGTATGTCGATTCTAGGATTCATATTCCATGCATCAAACATTAACCACTTACAACCTATTGTTTGTAGTCTTTGAGCAATAGCTAGGCACATAACAGTATGCATCTGGCTAAACCACATTTTATTAAAGAATGGGCCAAACGCTAGGTCTGTTAGTTCTTTAGCTTTTGTGTCTACCGTTCTTTCCGACAAAGCGCTAAAGAATCTTTTGGTTACAAGATTGCCATCCACCTCATTGATATCACCAGGTAGCTTTGGTGCTGGATGTTTGTGATTTAGGTTGACCCCAAACTCAAACCTCTGGTTATCAGATAGAGCTATGATAACAATATCATCTGGAGTCAGGGGCAGCGTCGCCACTAACCTTGCCATCCTCCAATTGCTACCACCTGGAACAGATAAGTTCTTATGTGGTAAAGAGAGGAGGTCAGCTAGCTGTCTAGGCCAAACTGACTCAATTCTTTCTTGCTCTACTTTGAAATTGAACCCATAGGTAAAGCTGTCACCAATAGCATACAACATTGCCATAATATATTTTGAGTTTATACAACCTTAAATGTAATTAACTTACCGTTACCTTCAATTGTTCTTTCTTCTTCCCTTACGCCAAGAATGTATAGATCGACATTCGAATCAGCAGTAGTGTTGGATACAGTTATTGTTCCTTCTACAACTATAGCATAGGTGTTAGGTGGAATAGCATATGATCCATTAACTGCAATAGTTGCAACATTAGTTGCATAACTGTTTGATTGTCTACCAAGAGTAACAATTGTTAACACTGGGACAACATTACCACTCTCTAGCTTGACAATGTTATTACCAAATACATTTTCTGGGACATATGCTGTTCCAGGTTGATATGAGAACCCGACTAAGTCACTATTTGTCTGGCACTCTGTTACAGTTATGGAGCCAGAACCTTCGCACACATATATAATATCAGCTCTTGCTTTATATACGCTGTTTGAGTATGACATTGGAAGTGAGGTTATGTATTGATTTGCAACACCCTCATATCTCATAAGGTTTATGCCATCAATTTGTTTTAGTCCATAATATCTCATAAGAAGTTACCTTTCTTAACTTCCATTTCGTGGGAGTGGATATATGTGTTAGTCGTTGGATCAACATAACCATATACCCATGTTTGTGTACCAGATATTTTAGACTGTATATCCACACGTTCAACTAAATCAGGATTACCACAAACTTTGTAAGTTGTAGTGTTACTGTTAACTACAGTTACATCTGGAAATATAATAGACTGTTCTGGGCCTGACATATTGGAATCCCTGATAGTTATAATGCTACTGAAGGATATTTATGCTAAGTATATTTTAGCTTCAGAAGCTTACCTATCCAAACCCTAATTCAGTCTTGGCAATGATGTACTTCTTAACAAATCCTGATCTCACTATATCATCTACCAAAAACTCAATATAGTCAACATCTGCCACAGTATTTAAGATCTTCATGAAGTCTTTTAGACCGGATTTATCTTTAGTTGATTGTAGATCAGTTTGCCTATAGTCTCCACAAAAGATGATCTTAGAATAGTCACCAACTCTTGTAATAACAGAATCAAGCTCACCAAATGTCATATTCTGGATTTCATCTACTAGGATAACTGTATTGTCTAATGTAAGACCTCTAATGAACGATGTGGACATAAACTCAATAATACCAGCTTCCTTGAGAACATCATATCCATCAGCTCTCTGGGTCAAACAATTAACGATTTCTCTATATGGTTGTTCATAGACACTTAATTTTTCTTCTAGTGTTCCTGGCATGAAGCCTACGTCTCTTGTGGGAACACAACTGCGGACTATGGCGATGCGTTTGAATGCTTTATGCTCTAGCACTTCTTTTAGAGCAAGGTAGAGGCTGACGAATGTCTTTCCTGTGCCTGCGATACCGTGTAGTAGTAAATGAGATTTATAGAATGACTCAAATACTTTCTGCTGCGCTTTTGTTATTGGATATATTTGATGTAGCTTGACTCCTTGCTGATGTTGGTTACCATTAACTGCTAATCTAAGTTTCTTCTTAGCTTTGTTTGGCATTGAGTACTACCTTTTGTTACCATGTGTTGATGTTGCTCTTTTTATGATGGGATTTAATATTTTTAAGGACGTCACGAAATCCAGCATCAGGCTTTTTAAGGCCGAGGCGGTGGGGATCTCCTATTGGCGGAGCCTGTGTGATTATGGTCTTCAAATGAGGGTTGGCAGCGAGGTACTCTTCTCGTGCGGAGATCGACATAAACTCCTCATGGACCTCACCCGTCTGGGTGTTTTCAAAAGTGTATGTAGGCATGTTTTTATTTATCAATCTTGAAGTTTTTACCTGTAAGGTCATTAACAAATTCTAGAAATTTTTCGGCCTCTTGTCTTTTGCCACTAACAACCATAAAGATTACAGCTGCATTGACGCCAGCTAGTGTGCCTTTCATGGCGCCTTGGAAATACATCCAGGTACCAAAAGCACAGCTCATTAGGAACCATAGAATATGAATTGAATATTCTTCTATCATTAATTAGCGCCTATAGTCTAATTCGTAGTCGTCGTAAAAGTCTTCATCCATGTCGTCAGTTGATAGTCTCTTTAACGCATCTAGATCAGTGGTCCTCAAAGCATTGCGGATATGCTTCTCACTACGGTCCTTTTGCTTTGGTTTAGATGGACGGTCCTCATAGTCGTCAAAACGTTGGTTACGAGAATACTTCTTAATCGTCATGGAACTAACAACCTCTTACTTGATATCATTCGGTAGGATTTCAGGGAATGCTAACTTAGCAACATCAGCTGTGATTCCCTTATACAGCTTATGTAGTTTCTTGTCCTTGGCGGCAACGAGCATGTCTGCTTCTGCGCCAGGAAGAGATTCGAGAATAGTAATGAAGATATTTTCACGCTTCATCTTGGTCAAGTTCTGACCAGGCTGGTCAACAAGATACCCAAACTTACGAGCCTCAGCGTGGATAAAGCCACGATGGTAGTCATCTTGTTGCTTTTCAATTCGCTTGAATGGTGGAGCCCCTTCTGGTAAGGCAGCAACAACATTGGGGTGAAATGCTAATTGAAGAACACTCTTTAGCGCAAATGAATCATTTGCCTTGAGAATGTCGGCGCGCTCTTGTTTAGTCTTTGCCTTACTAGCAACTTCCATTACATCACTTACATTACTATTCATCAGAACTCTCCAATATTTTCCATTAGGTTCTTTAACTTGAACTTAATGAAGTAGTTAAATAGATCACCTTTCTTCTTACCCTCTTGCTCGTTATACTGAGCAAGAATGGTGTTGTAGACCTCAACTGGGATCTTAGATAGGTCTACAAGTGCCTCGTTTCTCTTATAGCCACGAAGCATATTCTGGTCACAAAACTCTTCTGGAGTTTGGGTAACCCATTTGTCTAGACTCTTCTGGCGAACTGGCTTTTGACGACCGCCTGAAATGAATACATCATCTGCAGACAAGAAGTTTGGAACTCCATCACCAGAGTCGCCCTTAAGAATATGCTCCTTCAAGTAGACATCAGGGTTGTTGTGGGAGATGAACTTCTTACGGACAGGGTCATACTGCCTTACGTTTACAAACTTCTGAAGCTGGATGAAGTCCTTATCACCAGATAGGATAAGAATCTTTTCGGCATTGCCTGTCATTAGCAATGCACCATTATGGTGGACAAGTGTGGAGATGATATCATCTGCTTCTGCTGTTTCTACCTTCAGTACTCTATACGGAAAGTATTCCTTTAGTTCCTCTCGGATCTTGTTAAAGCATTCGAAGATCGAATTCCAATCAATGTCGGATTCCTCTCTAGCCTTCTTTCGGTTGGCCTTATAGTATGGGTAGATCTTTCGACGCCAATAGTTCTTATCGTCACATGCAATAACAATCTCACCATACTCCTCACCAAACTTTTGTTTGTAGGAGCGGATGGCGTTTAAGACCATGTGACGAACAAGGCCCTCTTCAATCTTAGCATCCGTATGGTTGCCAAGTTGCATCATCAGGTTAGAAATCATAACCTGGTTTAGGTCAACAATAATCATATTGATTCTGGTCCTTCATCATCTGGATCTTGATCGGCATTATGCCATTCAGAATCCAAGAAATATTCAAGTTTATTAAAGTATTTATCAAAATCATCTACAAACGAATGTAGAGGGTGATGTTGTTCTCTATACCGTAGTATAATAGAAAACACGGCTTCCCTCAACAGTAAAACGTCTCTTCGGTCAAAGTCTTCTGTCTCAAACCCATAGGCTCTGAGCAACATCATTGTCTTATTGAACACATCAGTTGCCTCTGGACCAGCCTCGTGATAGCCTTCAACAAAGCTTTCTAGATGCTTAGTTCTCTTCAGCTTAGTCCCCATCTTCTTTTGACGGAACTCAGCCATACTAACGACATTGTCGTTATTCGAGGATTCCATCTTCCTCTTCCTTGGCAGTCACCGTGTCAGTGAACAAGGGTGTGTTATAGGTAGGAACCATATCAAGTTCCGTGAAACCATCTTCCTTCATTTCTTTAACTAAGTTCAATGCCTCCATCTTGGAAAGATCAAAGAACTCGATGATACCACCGTCAGCGTTCTTAACAAAAACAGAATATGTATTAGAAGCCATGTGCAAATCCTATAAAGAAGCCAATGAACCAAGGAGCAAGAGCAATAATAACAAGAGCAATTAGAAAGCGCTTCATTACCAGACTCTCAAGAGGACAGTGAACTCATTCAGTCGGCCATTCATCGGCTTAGCGACAGCCTTAATAGCATCGAACTGCTTGTTGAGTTGAGGCTTAGATGCATTCATTACAACCTTGAGGAACTCCTCAGGCTTCCGAAGCTTCTTAGACACACACTGCTCAAGGTCAATGTTCAGAAGGCTTGAACGCTTAAACTGGATGTTGCTACCAACATAGCGGCCGAGCTGACGGGTCTTTGTATTAAAGACCCAAAGTTGCTCTGAGCCAAGAACCTTCTGAGGATGGATTGAACCAACCTTGAATTCAGTAGACTCCTTCAGGTACTTGACCTTCGACAACATCTTCTCGACGTTTGGCTTACGGACCTTACGGACACGAGCAGCCTTCTTAGTTTGTTCAAGCTGGTTGAGGTCAGCCTCCAACTTCTCGTAAAATGCAACAAGGACCTTGATAGCCTTCTTACCATAGGCCTCATAACATTCGACAACAGCTGGGTCGCCATCCTTGAGTAGAGCCATCTCGTTAAAGTTGAACTCAAACGCTTCTCGAATCACGCGAGCGTGGCCAGCCTTACAGCCTTGACCATTCAAGTAGTCATAGATGTTATCATCATATGGCTTGCCAGCAATGAAGTTATCGATCTGCTCATCGATCCAAGCGACATACGGAGTACAAGACTCCTTCAGACGGTCGCGAATCGAGATGACATTAGTCGGTACAACATCTTCCTCTTCCACATAGGTGGAGGATTCAATTGCCTTCATTGCAAAGGCAATGACACGAGCCTGCTCACCAGTTGCCACACCACGAGATTCCATTCGGGCAATGGCAGCGATAGCACGAGGCACATCACCATTCGTAGCCTTGGCAATGTCGCTCTTAGAGAACGACTTCTGCTGGGCAAGGAACTGCCGCAACCAAGTCTTATAGTTGCCATCATCGCTATTGTAATTGTACCAGTTAAGAGCCTCAATGAGGTTCAACTTGGTAGGTTCAGTAAACGTTGGTTCTTGGCCGAGTGCTCGGGCAAGAGAATCGTTACGCTGCTTTGCCATAAATCTTACTTTTTACCTGTGCTATGTGCTTACATTGATTACGGAATTCGAAACCTGTACAAGTGCAGGACCACTTCCCGCCCTTGGACATTACATTATACACGTTACCCTTACTGCCGGCAACAGTGCATTCAATAGTTAGTAATTTGCTAAATTCAGTCTTGTTAAGAGCTTTACCTTCTAGGATCTCAAGGTCAATAACCCTATGAGTATAGATCAGTGAGATAGGATGATAAGAGCGACCGGTCTCAACAGCAAACGTGTTACCGACCTCGTTCTTCCAGTATACAGGAATCGGCACTACCCTACCTGTATGAGTGTTATCATCGAACTCACGTCCGGCAACGTTGCTCGGATACCGAGTCGTTACCTTAACGAGAGAACCTATAGAAGGGATCTGCATTAGCGGACCTTATACTCGCCGTTCCTGTAATCTCGAATGATACGGCGAACTTGAGCAAGCGGAATGTTAAGTTCTTCGGCAATGACCTCCTTATCGAGGTGGTCCACAAAGAACATTTCAAGAACCTGCATATCAAGAACCATAGTAGTTTTCATCATTAACCTACGAACTTATCAATCACGCCAACGAGTTCGTGAGCGTAAACAGCGTTGACGATGTTGTCGTGGACGATCTCGACACCCTCGACTCGGTTCTTGCGAACACGGAAGAACTGAACCTCATAGAGATCAGGGACAGCGTTGTACTTGACGTACACATAGCCCTTCCAGGGAGTCATGCCTGAAGTCTTGAACTTCAGGCCATCTTCCATCACCACAAAGTCCTTCGCACCCCAAGCGCAGAGCGCCCAAGCGTCGATTGCTTTGATCTGAGAGAGAATAGTCTTAGCGATATTCATCACGCTTCCACCTTTGCAAACATCTTACGACCAGCATCCATGAAGATGTTGAATGCAGTGAGGAACTCAATGCCCAACTTGGCTTCTCGGATATACCAAAGAGCACCATACCTGTCGATGGTCTCGAGAAGTTCAAGAACACTAACGCCATCTCGCTTGGCTTGCTGTTCAATAATCTCGACTGCTTCGCTGATATTCATTAGGCAACCACCTGCACACGCGGCTCAACATTCTTCTCTTCGGCAAGGTCATCGAAGAAATGATTGCCAGGAAGAGGAGCGACAAAGTAGTCAGGATAGACCTTCTTGCTATCAATCTTGCCCTGCCAAACTCGCTTGACAGTCTTAGCACGGAACGTGCTATCCATCTCACTGATGCCGACGACGAGGCCGACATAGTAGCAGTCATTGACACCGACGAAGTCAAGGCTCTTGACGACGTCACCGATTCGTACTTGTTGTTTGCTTTCCATGCCGTCCATTATACACTGTTGGTCAATAGATGCAACAGCAACAGCTCCTTTAGAATCAAGGAGTTACACGTGTTTTAAAAACACCTGTAGAATCAGTAAGTTACAGATCCTTAAGAATCAAGGAGTTACAAGTCCATAGGGAAACTGGCATGGTTTCAATGGTTTCTAGGCCTGGTGTAAAGCATGGAACCTCATAAGACATAAGATGATGGAATGCCTCATGCTTGATTTCGTATGGTGGATTCTGACGACCTGACTGGGCAATAATGACAGTTGAGGTTTGACCCAGATCGGCTAGGTAGTTTAAGAGGTCGTCACTCGTCTGCTGGCCATAGATAAGATCGGATGCAAAGATAACAGACTGCTCCGCAATCTTGGCTTTGAACAAATCTTTAATGTATGCTGTTACAATTTCATTATTACGATTGCTGTTAACAGCAATAGTAAAATCGCTATACACACAACAATCAACACCAATTGAAATCTTGGCTCCTGCTCTCTTGGCAGCAATGGCAACAGTCCCCTGACCTGTTCCAACATCGTAGACGACTTTATCTTTAACAACAGTTGGATTGTCAAGAATCCATCTACCAAGAGCAACACCACATTCCCAAAGATAGGGCCATTGCCACGAGTGATGTGCATCTTGGAGTTGTTTCTTAACACCATCATCTTTTTGTTTAAGGCAAAAGAATTCCAGCTCTGGAAGAAGTGGATGTCTTCTCCAAGCAAAGTTACCTAATAGGTCTTCAACGCTTGGTGTTATAGAAGAGAATTTAGCAGGAATGTCCATTCTTCTTTCCTCAAGTTCCAATCATAATTTCTGTCAAAGTATTCCTTTTGGGCCTTTAAGTAATTTTCTACAGAGTTCTTTTTAACAACTTCAATTGCATGGTAGAGAATCTTAAAGAATGTGTTGGCATGGCTATTGACATCTTCAGTGTAGTTATACATCAAGGCATAATTAGCACAAGTCTCAGGTAATGCAGCAAGAGAAGATGTTACAGTTAAGCATTGAGCTGACATAGCCTCTAGAGCACATAGGCAACTCGTCTCTTGCCAGATTGATGGGTAGGCAAAAATATGTGCCTTACCAATAGCTGCTCTTAGTTCTTCTTGAGAGACAGAACCATGATAGGTCATACTTGGATGCTCTTCAATCTCCTTAAAGAGCTCCTGATACGGAACATCTCTTTCAGCCCAGCCATATAACTTAAAGCTCGAGAACACATCCAAATGAATATCAGGATGGTACTTTAGCATCTCCTTAAATACTGGTACTAGAATCTCCAAACCTCGGTGAGGCGTTGGATGATAGATCAATCTAATCTTTCCATCTGGATCTTGCTTATTAATTAGTTCTGGTTGGATTGGCACAATTGCATTCTTGATTACTACACCTTCTGAATATGGAACACCAAGAACAGTGTTATACATCTGCTGCTGCCAATGGGATACAAATACAATTTTCTTAAATTGCTTTCTATACTCAGGATCCTTTAACTTAGCTGACTCTGGATCCCATGGTAGGTCATGCAACCAAAGGATTGGAATCTTATCTGGATTGATTTCCCTAACCCTAGAAGGAATAATTTGAAACTTACTTAGTAGTTCCTTATCAACGTACTGCTCAAGCCTTTCAGCCATAAGCTCTGTACCACCCCTAGAATTCTTATTTGTTTCATTTCTTTCAATCACTAGTTTCATTTTCTTCTCTCACTTTGAATTCTGATGTTTCAATATTTAGTAGCGTTGCTCTCTTTCTAAATTTATTCATTATCAATTGAACTTTATCCTGAAGCTCGGGTGTATTAACAAGAGGCTCCATTTCGTGGAAAATAATCTTTCCTTCATCTCGTAACTTTTGAATGTAACGTTTATCAGGATGACCTTCAACAAGCATTCCGGCATGAGGGTTAGAGTTGCTACCCTTGAAGGATGGAACAGGTAAATGAAAACTACTTACTTCATTTACTTCACCATTCATCTCATACTGTACCTTACCTTCGAAGAAATCAAATCCAATAACATGAAGCTCCTTATACGAGCGGATAATATTTGTAAAATATGCTAATGTCAATGCACCCTGGGATGCTCGTTGATTAATATCGACTGTACCATAAGCAGTTTTAATCAATGCTCTTGTCTTCTTTATATCACCCATCACGAAGTAGTCTTTATATATCTCAAAATCTTCTTCATAGAAATGTTTGGATATTGTTGTCGTATTTTTCTTAGAGTCATATACAGATATCTGAGATATATTTAAAACCTGGTATGGTGTTCCCTTAAAATCTGGATAGTGATTGGCTCTCAATATAGAAAGAACCCATACATCTGTTTTACTGCCTAGATGTTCTTTAAACTCAGGCCAGGGGAATCCTTTACCAAGTCTAACTACAACATCAAAGCTGTCTATAAACTCACCATACGGTTTGTTAAACAAAGAAATCGAATTGCCAACAATGAGAACTCTCTTATTCTGACAGTATCCAATTAATCTATTTTCAAACTTGTCGTTGAGTCTTTTATTCCACATTAGAATCTACCATATTTTTCTTCTACCTTGTGTTTATAGAAATTAAATCTATCGGCAAATTCAACATTCTCATAACCTGGATGCCAGGGGCCTCCATCTGTAAAGTGAATTGCCTTTGGATTAACTTCATCATTGTAGTAACCTACAAGATAGTTATATGTATGGGGAATAGAACCAATGTATTGATCATCACACCAATTAAACTCATGTAGATAACCAGCTGGTGATTCTGAAACAACTTGTGGTGTTAATCTTTTTGTGAATGCATGATCACAATTGAATACCATTAACGAAGACCAATTCTTTCTTGGATACCAACTTTGTTTTTGGCCATCCATCTTGAATGGTTTAATTTGATCCTTCTGGATATTGTGTTTAACTACACTAACAGCTTTAGTTGGATCAATAACATCTAGAAGTTCAAGAGGGTCACAGTTCCAAATAAAGTCACTATCACAAAAGATAGCGTACCCATAAAACCCCTTGAGGTAGGGCGTTAAGAATCTTGTAAATGCAAACTCTGTACTACCTTCGGCTTGCTCCCTCCAGAAGTATCCTCTACTTACAACAGAAGTTAGATGTATTGTCTCAACTCGTATTTTTGAATAGTCTTCAATGGAGAGCCTGCAGGTATCAGCTACACTTGTCTGCTTACTATCATGTCCGATAAAGAGTTTTACCTTCTCTTTCACTTGACCTCTCCAGTATTGACATCAGTGTAGTATCCGCTTTGTACAGCATCATAATGCCAAATGATAAAGTTAGGAGAATTGTAAAAACGTAGTGATGTGTTGCATGTTGGTTTCTTACCAACTGCTTCTAACTCTTTCCATCTTTCTTTGGAGACACTTGTTGGCTCTACCCATTCATTGTCGTTGTTTTGAATTAACAAAAATGATCGGCCGCCACAATATTGCTTGATGGCGTCTACCCACCAATTCAAATCCTTAATGGTTGCATGGAGATTCTCTCCATCCTTAAACATTTTCTTAGCTGGGTTGGAGGAAATTGAGAATATGATTGTGCCATCTTCTTTGGTATAGTTACCAATCTCTGTTAGAACCTGAGGCACAAACTCTTCTGGCACATGCTCCATAACATCAGCACAGCATGTAATATCAAACACATACCAGTTGGTGGTTTAGTTGCATACTGGGGTACGGCTGGGTCATAAGAATAATAGCATTGAATCATGCCATTTAATCTACCAAGTAGTGTCTTATTGCCGTGAGCTGAAAGGGGCATGTATGTGTGGATAGCCTTTCCACACCCATAGTCAAGTAATGTTACTGCCCTACCTTTAGCATTGATTACTTGTTGAATGTAAGGTGGGAACTTCTTACCAAGCTGGGAACCATCAAACAAAGTTTTACCTTTGGATGGGTCTATTTCGTTGGTGTGGAGATTACCATCAAGCGCCAAGTACTTCTCGGCAGCAGTATGGATTCCCTGGTATCTTAAAATATACTCTTCTAATTTGTTCATCTCAATTCCTACTAAAGAAATAACTAATGCTATATTTAGTCCTTCTTTAGATAGGGGCTAAGAAAATGTCTAATTAACTTATTGTTAATCATCGAAGGTATATCTTGGAATGGTTGCTCAAGTAGATACCTACAACCACTAGACCAATTTGATTGCTTAATAAAGTTAGCATAATCCTCAACATGCTCGCTATTAGCTGGATCAAAATGAATTCGTTCGCGTGGCTTCAACACACTTTCATTATACATGATATTACTCCCTAGGCAATCTTTCTTGCTAGTTCTAACACTTGATTTGCTATTGGATTGTTTCTGTTTTGAACGTATCCTGTTCTTATAAACCATCTTGCATTCAGTGGCGTAGCGGCCTTCCTGTCCTCTGGTACGTTTAGCTTTTGAATTAACTTTTCGTATAATTCAACATTAGTGTCCTTGGTAACCTTGTTCATATACATGTTGCTCCAATTCTCTCATTTCTTCACTTAGACGCTGCACACAGCCCCTGTTGTATGACCAGTAGAATCTTGAATCTTTATGATATGGATTCTCTCTATCACACAACTTGTATATGTCTGCCTGTCGATATCTTGGCTCTCTCCAACTTCTGTCGTGATAGCCATATGTGTATCCTTGACTGTTACCTAGTACTTGTGGGCCAACATTATAGCCTATAATTGCTCCAAGTACTGTTGCCACCTTCTTCCCATCTCCACCACCAATAGTGGAACCAAGGTAACCTCCTGCAATTGCTCCAAGAATTTTCTCATCCTCTTCGTTTGCATAGGCTGCTGGTGCTAAAATTAAAAGTGTTAGTAGTAGTAACTTTTTCATACACCCTCCAAGATTATACGAATATTTATATTGAATGTGGGGTATCAGAGAATATAACCTTAACATTATCTGGCATCGCATTAACAATAGCGTTAATTAAACCAAGGCGGCTGCCTGCATCATGCTCCTTGGAGTCTTTAAGATATTTGTATGAACCAACTTGGTCTAGGATATCGATTTTATTGACAATAAGTTGTGTAATATCATTTACTCTTGCAGCATATGCCATCTTATCAACATCAATCCAATTACACTTTCTCGGACGACCAGTTGTGGCGCCAAATTCTTGTCCTAGAATCTGAACTCTCAACAACTCTTCACAATGCATACCAAAAGGCTTTGTACCAACATATGTTTCATATGCCTTCGCAACACCAATAATTTTTCTGATCTTTCTTGGTGAAACACCATTTAAAATAACAGAACCAATAGTACAATGGGAAGAAGTAACAAAAGGATAATCACCCCAATCAATATCCAAAGCAAAGCCCTGAGCACCTTCGGCAAGAACGCGAGCGCCAGTAAGAAGATCAAGACTATCCACAATGGTGAAATTATCAGTGTTAATAAGCTGATCGCCAATACGAGTGCCAGTGCGTCCATACTTGTTTCTATAGGCCGGGCCTATTCCTTGTTTAGTTGTTCCTATAGCTGTATCGTTATTGTCTTCTGCTAAATGTTCATCAGTAACTAGATGAGCTCTCTTATCAATAAACAAAAGACGATCAGTCTTGAACCCATTTGCCTTGAGATAGGCAATTTCTTCTTCAAGCTTCCTTACGTTTACTACACAGCCAATACCAATCAAAGATCGGATGCCGTAGAGAACTCCAGCTGGCACTTGATGTGTGACAATCTTCTCACCATTGTGGTAGATAGTATGTCCAGCATTTGAGCCACCATTATATCGGAGAACCAGGTCGTACTCTCCACTACTTAGTAAAGAATGAGTAACCTTACCTTTCCCAGTATCACCTGACTGGAGGTCTACTACGGCATCACAATAAATCATACAGGATACTTCTCGTTATGACCGTTGTACCACAACTCCAAAGTATTAATTAGGTACCGCATCTCATGTGGAGTTGGCATATCATGGATAGAGTTATAAGCAGACATTTGTTTTGCAAACTCTCTAAGAACTTTAAGTTCCTCTATAGTGCCACGCGGGACTACTTCAAAATCACCATTAGACATAAGTCACCTCATTACAAAAGTAGGGATACTATCCCATCACGACATTAGAAAGACAACTAGTGATAAAAGATATGGTTACCAATTTGTCTAACCACCTTCTTAGTATTTGACCAAGCCGGGTCGACATAGGTAGCATGAAAGAACTTGGCTTGACCAACAACATTATATGACCTTTTGTTGATCAAAATGTTTTCGGCAATCTTTAGAGATTCCCTCCATGCAGGACCAGATCGAGCACGGAGGTCATTCTCACATACCCAAGAGAATTGACAGACGCCTCTGTACTTTTGGTAAACAACACCACATACAGATCTAGGGAACTGATTACTCTTTACTCTGTTCATTGTAACTTGAGCAACAGCAAGTTTACCCTCACGAGGTTCTGAGCCAGCCTCGTAATAGATGTTCTTTGCAAGGCATTCTACCTCGCGCATAACTTTTTGCTTTTTGTCATAGGAGAGCTCAAGGAACTCCATGCGGCTGTTCATGTCCTCCATTTGAGCCATAAGAAAGATGTTTCTCTCTTGCTCAGCTTCGAGTTTGTCCATTGATTCAAAATGTATTGTGAACGGTACATAAAGAAAAAAGAACAAAGCTGCAAATAGTCCACCAAACCTAATAAACAAGTTATGGTTTCTATCAAAATAAGCTTCAATGCGATCTAAAATTTCTACTGCCTTCATGTTGTTACCTCCATTTATGCAGTTGGAAGAAAAAGGCGGACGGTTTTTACACCGCCGCCTCTAACCTTTCTGTTACCAAGCGGTTAACTCTGGAACCTATACTGCAATTAAGCAGCTAGAGCCATTTCGTAGTAATCGTCATTTGCGTTTACTTTTTTTGCGCTGATTAAGTCAGTCGCCTCACTGGTAGCCGTCGGTTTATTACTTGCCCTGTCGAAGCCATTTCTTCCCCGCAGAAGCACACTATGTGTCCGGTACAATCCGGCTCTTAACTCTTTCGAGTCAGTGTGCTTTTGGTGGAGAAGGTGGGAGTTGAACCCACGTCCAAGACACCTTTAGTCGTCAGTTTACTACCATTAACCTTATGCAACGATTCCGTACTGTTCGCGCAGAATCTTTTTATATGGTCCACCTTCTTCAATCAACTTACTAACAAGCATCAGCTTGGCAGCAAGATCATTATCACCACTCTTTTCTAGAGCAGCAACAATAGTACGAAGGTCCACATTATCGATAGGAAGATCCATTTGTTCAACCTCATCATTACCAAATATTTATCATTATACAGGATTCAAATGGTCAAGTCAACCGTTTAACACTTTAGCAACAGCGTTAACAACTGCAGCAATTCTTCCAATATCGCGGAGTTGTTCAACTGTCATGCCTTCTTTCTTTAAGGTATCATAGTGAGCCTTGACACAGAAGTGGCATTTGCCCACGATTGAGGCTGCTAGAGAATAAGCTTCAAAATTTAACTTAGTTGTACCACCATGGCTTATGATAGCATTCATACGAAGGTTAGCTGGAAGACCCTTCAGTGCAGAGTCCTCAGCCATTTCAATATATGGATACCAAACATTGTTTTGAGCCATAGTGGCAGCAGCTGTCAAGGCGGCGACACATTCCTTATTGTCTTCCATACCTTGTTCAATTACAGCTAGTACCTTTCCATTACCAGTTGCCATTGCTGCAGCGACGGCACATCCATGTGCCACGACTGGATCTAATGAGCTGCGTAAGAGAACAGCGTCAAGATTCAACTTTGTGTCTTTAGCGTATTCTGGCAATACTTCTTTAATTGTTTCTACCCAGCTCATTTAGTTATCTCTCCTATCCTTTTATAACCGTTACTAGTGGGATGTATGCCATCTTTTGATAGAGATGGAATTCTAATAATCCAATCACCATACATTTCCGCAATACTTTCTACATGCTCTTGAATTCTTACAACAGGAATTTCGCTAGTCTTTGAATTACCAGCAGGAAGAATCCAATACACCTTTTCTGCTTGCACTCTTTCGCGCAGCTCGAACAGTTCCTTCTTAGTCTTAATGTGCTTATGATCATTACTACCAAGACTGATTACAACAACCTTACTACTAAATGTTTGTGGATATTTCTTATTAAATTGATAAGAATTGATACCACTCTTTACATAAGCAACACATTCAGGGCGAGTCTGAGCAGTGCCAACAGCAATACTATCACCGAGAATTAAACACTCAATCATATTTCTTTTTTATGTCCACAATGTGGGCAATACCATGTCCTTGGTTTCCAATTGTCGTCAGTTGCAAAACTCCACCAGAGCTTACATTGGGAGCACAAGAAGTGCCAAATGACTTCTTTGAATGGAGGTTTTGCTTCTGCTTCCATTAGGCCGCGTTTAAAGTTGCTTCGCCAACCTGACGGTTGCACTGGCAAAGTTCACCAGTCTGCAATGCATCGAGAATGCGAAGCGTTTCATCGGCATTACGGCCAACAGCTAAGCTGTTAACTGTAACATGCTGAATAACGTTGTTTGGATCAACAATAAATGTTGCTCTTAGAGCAGCACCCGCTGGGTTGAAGAACACACCAAGGTCAGAAACAAGACTTAGGTTTTCTACACCATAGTCAGCTGGTTCACGCTTCGTGTCAGCGAAGAACCAAGAAGTTGTCTTCTTTAAACCTTCATGTGCATTCTTCCATGCTAGCTTACAGAATTCATTGTCTGTAGAACCAATTAGAAGAACTGCATCTCTATCAGCGAAGTCATTATTCAGCTTATCGTAAGCTACAATCTCTGTTGGGCAGACGAATGTAAAGTCCTTAGGATAGTAAACAATTACCTTCCACTTACCTTCGAATGACTTTTCTGTGATGTCTTCGAAAGCACCGTCTGGTGCTAGGGCACCAGGCTTAACACCTGTAATTACAAACGGATTTAACTTATCACCTACTGTCTTCATTTTGTGTTTTCTCCTTAATGAGTTCCTTCTCAAGTTTACCAAATTCACGTCTATAAACCGTTTTACCCTTATCAGGCGATTCATAGATGTATTTCTTTTCTTCTTGTTTTTGTTCTGTCATATGTATACCACTCTACTTTAAAAATATAGGCATATCCAATTCGTTGTTTCTTACAAACTGATAGAGATTTTCTATTAGCCTATTCCCATCTCTTTTCTAATCTTAGTGGCAGAGATAGCTTGGATATCCTCAGGCAACTCTATCTTACTGATCGAATATCCTACATCCCGGCCATAAGAAATGTCAACGATATTAGGTACCCAAATGATCTGAAACTTACCAAGATAATTAGACAACTTCTTTAGGATATATGCTTCTGTCTCTCTATGGCCAAATGGATTCTTTTCATCCTCAGGCATCTTTCTAACAAAGATAGCAACTTGACCAGTCTTCTTTAGAGCCTCCTCAAACAATGCCTTATGACCATCGTGGAATGGCTGATAGCGACCCATCATCTGAACTGTTGGTTTAGTCCAATCAAAGTGCTCGCTAACAATCATATAGGCAATATCAAGAAGTTCATCTTCATAGTCCCAGCTATCGATCCAAAACATGAACTCTTTTGGTCGCTGGAAGATCTTATTTGTATCCTCAAATCTACCTTCCTTAATTGTATCCATCCAAACGATAATATCACCTGCAAACAAGGACTGTGTCTCGTATGTTGGACATACGAAATCACAAATAGCATAACGACCTTGCTTATTAGAAGCTGCAGCAAAATCTTTCATTCTTTTTGCTTGCCGCATTCTACCTTCTGGTGAGAAGTCCCAATCATTATGCAATTGTCTTACCTTATCAGCATTATACCAATCAACATTTTCACCAAGCAATGCTGCTAGTTTTTCAGCAAATGTCGTTTTACCAGAGCCTGGTAGGCCCATTACTAATATTGTACATGCCATGTTAAATCTCCACTAAGTACTTGTGTCTATCGACATAATACAATGATTGCTGCCATGCTCCTAGTACTGGGGCTGGTAAGTCATCAGTTACAATTACTTTGTTTGTATTATGAGGAGTTGGCACAAGATGAACCTTCTCCTTTTGATACTGTTGAATATGCTGCTGTGTGATACCAAACTTCTCAAGCTGAAGAGGTTTGATATTGTCCTCATATGATACGAGCTTGATGTGATTTTTAAATCTATCATATACGACACGCCACATGAATAGCTGACCAATAAAGACTTGTGTGTACATGTTCAACCAACTGAATGGTATACGCATCGCATCATACTTGATACAATTATCTTCGTTTGTAAAGATAAACGTGCTGGACCGCACATTTGGTCTTTGATTTGGAAACCTGACATAATTTTCGTCTTGCTGTATTCTATATCTAGCATTAACCTTAGATATAAATTGCTCAACAATATTTCTACGGTGGGTAAGATATACATCGACGCCATTGTCAATGCAATACTCAATAAAAGAGAAATCCATAGTTTGCTTTTCGAGCTGCTCTTTTATAGTCCAACTCTCGTTAGATTGTTTTAAAATTTCAATTCTTTTTGACTTTGCCTTAAAGAAGCCAACATGATCATATCCATTTGTAGCCTCGTTATGGTATTTTGCTGTTATGCTAGTAGAGGAGAACTGTTTATACAATTCACTCTGTCTCTGGGTATCATTGTTGTAGTTATATTGGCGAGCAAGACTATGTAAGCCTTCACCAAGATTAATGGTGCCTTGACTATAGGATATCAAATCAGTTAGTATGGTACTACCTGATCTATTTGTAAATAAGATTAAATTATTCATGCAGATTAGGAACTTCGTATTGTTTTAATATCTCGAGAATTTCTTGCCAGTTAGATATCTGGTCGCCAACATTATATCTATGTGTTGGTCTTAATGAAATTTCTTCCTTTCCATATGCCTGGAGCAAGTCAGGACTGACATCTAGTAGGCTATAATCTCCTCTAACAATAGTGTCTTCGTAGTACATTACTTTACCATACTTACCATAAGCATTGACATACGCTTTCCACATATTGTTAATAACAGTAAGTTTTACTATTTGTTCTATTGCCTGCTCTGGAGGAACATTTACAGGAGGGAATGAAATGTTCAAACTATTATTTGTATTAAGATATCCGCTAATCTCTGAAATTTCAAGTCTTCCTGCTTTCTTAGCTTTTCTATAAAAATTAGTCTTTACTTCTGCAAGTAGGATACTGTATAGCTGCTTCTTAAAGTTTCTTCTGCTTACAAAATATAACTCAAAATTGTTTTCTATAGCCCATTCTACTAGCCCAATCCCAGGTAACATAGCTGTTGGATAATATTTTACTATTACAGGATATTTTTGTGTTACCTCTTTTACAAATTCAAACTTTTGATTGTAAAGATTGAATGTGTGGTAAAAATATGAATCTCTTTCTTTCTTATTTGTTGGCTTTGGCAAAGGATCTAGTAATGAACGTTCGCTCAGAATAGCTTTAATGTCGTCAGGTATCTTGTCGTATAGCACACTTCTTATTGTTGTGTCCAGCACCTCATCGAGGTTGATAGCATTGTACTTATAGGCGAGTAGATCGCTTATAATAGTGCTTCCAGACCTAGGTGTGAATACAACAAGAACATTAGCCACCGCGTCTTAGCCTCTCACCACTACCAATTGTCTTAGGATCTGTTTCGTCAGTAACATACTGATAAGCGCCCTTGTTATAGGCAATAGCAATTCGCTTACTTTTGGCAATGATAGCCTCACGAACGTGCTCTGGCTCTTTAGCTAACACAGCAGCATCAGTCATTGATACACGACTAGTAAAACAAGCATTAGTCTCTAGCGACTTTGCCTGCATGACGACCTCGCTTTCAGAACGAGGCGGGCGGTAATCACGAGGAGTGTATACAGACTTACTATCCATATACTTCTTGGCATCATACTTAGTGGCAATAACGCCACGAACCTTACGCTTCTTTTTAGGCTTGAAACGAGCACGAGTGTATACTAACATACTGTCCACTATACGCACATTTGGTCAATAGGTCAACAACTAAATTCCTAATAGAATCAAGGAGTTACATCAATCCCAGCTTGCCGCAGCGTTTTATCCACTTCTGCATCGACAACTCTCTGCCGTAATTCCGTCGTAGAAAATGTATGTTCTCTTTTATTAAAGTAGAACTTAATACCACGCTCAATGCATTCGTTACGACCGGTGAATTCTCTATGCTCGTATTCGTTACCCAGAATGCGGATATTAATTGGATATGCTAAGAGAATATCAACAAGATCTTTTTCTGTAGCATATACCACAACTTCATCAACATACTTACATGCCTGGAGCTGAACATATCTCTCGAAAATACTTTGCACTGGCTTATTCTTTTCCTTTCTATCAATTGTTGGATCTGTTTGTAAACCAACAATTAAATGGTCACATTGAGCCTTTGCTTCCTTCAACATAATAACATGTCCAGCGTGGAACAGATCAAATGTTGAACATGTGAATCCTACTTTCATAATCCAATATTCCTTCTAGTAAATTTCACCAAAATGTTGTCATTGTAGTATTTGTCTGACTCTAGAACCTCATTGGCAAACTGCAACTTAGCTTCCCAGTAGTTTGTTTCGCCTCGTGTCTTGCATAGCCGGACGATTCTTCTAACAAATTTATCTTTACCAAACTTCTCAACATCTTCTAGCATACGAGGAGAAGACCCATAATAGTCTTTCCAATCAGACTCCTTACGTGTCTTTCTTTTTTTGCCTTTGACTTGTTTGGTACCGGCCTTTGTAAAATACTTACGACCTAGATACAGCTTGCTGTTTTCTAAACATTCAATCTCATAGATGAATCCATAATGCCCTTTGACATCCTCATCCGTAAGCTCATGACCATTGTATAACCACATAATATCACCTCTTGGTGATATTTATACTAATTGTTAATCTTTAGTGGTTCTACTTTTAAACCTTTCATGAATCCAGGTGACACGCTTGCATTATAGGCAGCAGGTCGACCTTGAATAGTTGATATTCTATCACCAACTACACATACCACTGGTGGAGGGTCCATTACACATCTTGCAATACCAAAATTGTCATGGATCGAAAGAATACCATCAATTGTAGTATTAACTCCACCAAACTCTGCTGTATAATACCCCTGCATCCTATCAATCATATATCTTGCCATACCAGGTGTGATGGCATAGGCATGGGTACCTTCAAACTTATTAATGTCCATGAATTCAATGGGGTCATTAGGACGCTGATAGTCGTCAGCTTTATTAACTCTGTACCCAAGCATTACTAGCTTATTATCTGGAATCTCGGTATCATACAAATAATCTTTCACTATTGCATCATGCTCAAATACGCAACACGCGTATGGTTGTTCTGCAATTGTGTGCCAGAGTTTAAGATGGCTTGCAGTACACCCCATTTCATTATTTTTGACAACCCAATGAAATCCAGTTTCTTCATCAAGATCCCTAGAGGCAGCATTTTCAATGCCCTTCCACAATGTATATGGTAGACCATACTTCTTACAAGATGCAGCACATTCATTAGCATACTCAATAGATTCAGGCTTATCAATGTAAATGATATAGGCATGTCTGATCTTGCCTGTATCGCCTGGTGCCTGTCTATTAGATCTGTCTAGTTCCATGCTATCACCACCAATAACTTTATCGCCTTTGATCTTAACGCCTTTGACTGTAACAGAACCCAAGTTACTTACCCCTGTATCATATCGTATGTTAACACTGCTCTAGGCGATAGCTTTGGTATACCAACACTATGCTTGATTGTACCATCAAATATTACAAGTCTATTTCTTTTTGGTTCTACTTCTGTACGTAAAGTTCCATCGGTGTTATAGAATGCTGTAGTTCCATCTGCATCATTAATATAATATAGAACTACCCAATGATCACCTGGCAAGTTAACATGGGGGCTCTTATGGTCTTGTTGTATAGCCATTGGCACTTGCAAATACATTCTACCATGCAATGGTTTAAACCCATCCAATATCTTATTAGACAATAAGAACTTAGTGGACATATCATGCAATGCTTTCTTCATTCGCATCGTTGGGTCCTGCTCATTATACTGCATTTTGCTAGTATATACCATAGAAGCAAAACTAATCATTCCAGGACTCGTCTTATCAATCTTGATCAGGAATGGTATTGAACCATTGACATCACAACTATCACTTTTTAAATTACCAGTACCAAAGACTATATTTGAGATTCTCTCAGCTATAGCCTCTGGTAGGTAATTGTTGAAGACATTAATTTGCCCAGACATCTTCCCATGAGCCACTCAAAGCACCCTTAGCATAATCTGTTGCTCTATTCTCAAAGAAATTCGTATGGGTAGGAGCATTGATCATCTCCTCAACCCATAGCAATGGATTCTTCTTAACTTTGAAGATACCTTTCATCCCAAGCGATATGAGACGTCGATCAGCGATGTATCGGATATATTTCTTGACGTCTTCCGAAGTAAGATCCTCCATCTCTCCTCCCTCGAACGCCAAATCAATAAATTGATCTTCCAATTCGACCATCTTAGTTGCAATAGTATAAATTTCAGATTTGAGTTCATCATTCCACAACTCCCTATTCTCTTCGATATAGGTTCGGAACAACTTGATCATTGCTTCAGCGTGTTGAGTCTCATCAACAATACTCCAAGTAATGATCTGGCCCATTCCCTTCATCTTGCCATGGCGTGGAAAATTAAGTAGCATAATGAACGAACTAAACAACTGCATACCTTCAGTGAAAGCTGAGAATGCAGCAATGTTCTGTGCAATTCTCTTCTTATCACTCTTTGTAAACTTTGCTAGATAGTCATGCTTATCCTTCATTGCTTGATATTCTAGGAACTGATTGTATGTATCTTCTGGCATACCTAAAGTTTCAATTAGATGCGAGTAAGCAGCAACATGAAGAGCTTCGCGAGCTGCAAAGCCAGCTAACATCATTCTAATCTCTGGCTGAGGGAAGAATGGAAGATAGGTCTTGATATACCCACCAGCAACATCGATATCGCCTTGAGTGAAGAACCTAAAGATCTGTGTTAGAAATTTCTTCTCGTTATTATTGAGTTTATTCTTCCAGTCCTTTAGGTCTTCTAGCATTGGAACTTCAGTATGAAGCCAATGGCTCTGTTCATGCTTTAACCACGACTCATATGCCCATGGATAGTTAAATGGCTTGAAGTACGAACGCTCATCCGTAAGTACCAACTCTTGTTTTGTTGTCATTTTTATCTTCCTATTTCTCGATCCAACCAGTGATGATATATTTCTCACCACTTAAAGGTTGGTTGCCTCTATGAGCATGTGTAAAGTATGCAGGCCAAATTAACATCTGACCCATTATTGGTTTAAATCTAACTTTCTGATATAGAAATTCAGTTTCACCACCCTCATCAACCGTATTCAGGTTTAATGAGAATGCTAGTAATCTTCTAGGTGCTCTACCTGATGTTCCATGCTCATGATGCCATACATGATAACCTTGGCCAGGTACTGTCTTCTGTATCTTTGAGTCCTGTATTGAAAGCTTCTTCTCTGCATCAGGGAAGCCAGCCAATCCGGGATAATGTCTACAGTATTCCTTCAAGCACTGGTTTATTAATACATTCGTAAACTCAGTTGAGTGATTATATATCTCAGCTATCTCAGGGTGTTTATTTATCATCCATTCAGAAAGGTGGTTACCATTTGCTGTTGTAGATAAGTCATCCTTTGAGAATGGCGATACGTTTTCACTATTCTGCCTGTTAACAACCATACCAGCCTTTTCAGCATTCTTGAAAAAGCGGATATAATTATCACATTGCTGCTGCGTATAGGCTCCATCAAATATACCGATGAAGTCATCTCTAATTTCTACTCTCATTTAATTGCTCTCAGTAGTAATTTTAAAAACAGCCATGTACCAATAGCACATATAACTAAGACAGTTATGATATCAGCGACATTATGGGTTTCAAAAAAAACAATTATAGGTTGAAGCCTCTCTTTCAACCAACCCAACAATTCCACTAATCCCCATATGCCAAACATTACAACAAGCGCGACACCTGTGCCAGTACCATCACCAGAAGATAACTTATCATAATCTCTTTTTGATAGTTTGTACGGATCCTTACTCGATAATGTTTTCTGTGTTGTTTTATGCCAACCGTTAGCTCTTTCAGTAGTACGTATAACTGTCTTACCGTCTGCTCTGTGGGTAGTTGTAATTCTATGCCCTAGACCGCCCTTCTTTCCAGCTCCCTGGGAAGTAGAAGTAGTCCAGCCTTTACTAGTTGAAGTTCTAGTTATGCCGCCAGACTTACTTCTTTTCCTCCAGGTAGCCATCAGCCCTCACAGGCCAAACATTCAGTGCCTTCTGTTAGAGCCTTGATATCAATCTCCTGAATGATCTCACGCTCAATCTTCTTGGCGACCTTATCAGCTTTACCAATCTTCTCAGAACGGCAATAGTAGAGAGTCTTTAGTTCATGCTTCCACGCCATATAGTGTACAGCATGAAGGTACTTAACATTAGCGTTTGGTCTAAAGAATAGATTAACTGATTGGCCCTGATCAATGAATTGCTGACGGTCAGCTGCATGTTCAATAATCCATCGTTGGTCAATTTCCATGGCAGTCTTGAATACATCCTTTTCATAATCTTCTAACTCATCTAAATGTTGAACAGAACCATCATTAGCAATGATAGATGACCAGATCTCTGGTAGCTTATCTTCACTATATTTACTCTTCAGTAAATTATTTAGATACTTGTTCTTATAGAAGTATGCTCCTGAAAGGGTGTCCTGTCTAAACCCATTTGCTCTATAGGGCTCAATCGAAGGACTGGTGTTACCCATAATGATACTACTAGAAGCGTTAGGAGCAACAGCCATGAGGTGACTAAAGCGTAGACCTGTGCCTTCGGCATCTGGTGCCTCTCCTCTTTCTTTTCCAAGCTGCTTATTGGCTTCATTTAACTTCTCTCTAATATTCTTAAACATTCTCATGTTGGCTGACTTAGCCATTGCAGATTCAAATGCGAGCATATTCTTCTGAAGGTAGGCATGGAACCCTAGAGCACCAACACCAATTGATCTTTCTCTTGTTGCAGAATAGACAGCTCTGTGAACTGGCTTAGGAGCATTATCGATGAAGTGCTGGAGAACATTATCTAACATCTCAGCAATATCACGAAGGAATCTTTTATCATCCTTCCACTCATCATAATACTCTAGGTTTACAGACGATAAGCAACAAACAGCTGTTCTCTTCTTATCGGTTGGTAGAATAATTTCAGAGCAAAGGTTTGACTGCTTTACAGACAATCCCTTATCCTTTAACCACTGAGGAAGGTACTTGTTAGAAGTGTCAACAAAGTGAAGATATGGCTCACCAGTCATCATTCTTAGTTCAAGGATCTTCTGCCAAAGCTCTCTTGCTGATACCTTCTCCTTTACTTCACCAGAAGCTGGATCAACAAGTTCCCAAGCGTCATCTGCTTTTGGATCAGTCATACATTTCTCAATAAGCTGCATAAACTTATCAGGAATGTTGATGCCATGGTGGAGGTTCAAGCAACGGATGTTCTGGTCACCAGTTGGCTTTCTCATCTCTAAGAATGGAATAATATCTGGATGGCCAATATCTAGATATGCAGCATAAGAGCCTCGACGAGTTCTACCTTGACGGTAGGCAAGACAGGATGAGTCGTAGATCTTTAGGTGAGGCATAATGCCAGTTGACTTCTCGTCGGCTGATCTAATACCTAGACCAATACCTACACCACCACCAAGCATCGATAACCAATTGGTTTCTGATAGAGTGTCTACCAACCCTTGGGATGAGTCATCCATATAGTTAAGAAAGCAGGAGATAGGCAAGCCCTTAGATGTTCTACCATAAGAAAGAATAGGTGTGGAGTATGATAGCCAATGCTTGGAAGAATAATCGTATAACCTCTGCGCATGCTTTTCATCACTACCAAATGCTTTAGATACGAAAGCAAAACGATGTTGAGGGGATGTTTCATCATCACGCATGTAAGATTCTTTCATTCTCTTCATGCCATGATCATCAAACAGAATGTCTCTTGAAAGGTCGATGTTGATGTCTAGATATTTCATTTCAGCCCTCGGGTGATTGTAGTTTAATAATAGAGCATTGCTTTCCATCATCTGATATAACCCATGCTAAATTATCACCCTCTTTCCAGCCCACATGCTTCATAAGATCAGCAGGAAATAAAATAACTAGTTCACCATTCTCTTCAACTACCTTCGTAGTCCATACTTTTGGTTCATATTCACTCATTGTACTTTCTTCCATTTTTGTAGTTCTAATAATGCTTCCATGCCTTTCTTGGCATTTCGATATACTATACCAGAAATCTCTTCTTGGCTCAACCCATTTAGGACCATATCATTAACATCTTTATGTTGAATGTTACTTGGCCAAAAAGTCACTCTGTATCCTTTATCTATCATCTTTTTCATACGCTTGACAGTATCCACGTTACGTGGTTCATTATCAAAGCAGAAAATAAGTTTGCTATCCAATCCCAACTTCTCCACATCCCCATTGTCACCGCCAGCCATAGCAATGGCATTAGGTAGGAACAATGAATCGATAGGACCTTCTACAACTATAACATCTTGGTTGATATCAAGAGTATCTAATCCAAATACTCTTGGCTTACTTTCATCCAAAACGATGGTTATGTATCTAATCTTGTCATTGGACAATGCTCTACCTTGATAACCAAACAATGTACCTTCACGGTCTATCAATGGTATCAGCAATCGACCACTATCAATATCAGTGTTCTCAAACTTACCAGGAATCAACCTATTGGTAAACTCTTTGAACTTAGGACAGTAGTAGAGCATATAGTGCTTATTGGAAGGGATCTGCCTACTGACCACATACTTCTTGGCAATATGGTCTGGTTGTAGTTGGGAGACCTTCTTTAGCTCTTTCAATGGCTCAAACTTCTCAAATCTCCTCTTAGCAAACTTTGACATATCCGGCTGGAATACATTCGCAGAAACTGTGGAGGTAACGGCTTGCGTTGCTCTCTCCTTATATTTCTCGAGAACATATTCCTTATGTAGTACTGGGTCGACAAATTTAAGAGCATTGTCGAAGCTCGTAGAAGTGCCACAATTGTGGCAATGGTAGACCACATATCCCTTATTATTTTCTAAGAGATATCCTCTTGTCTTATATTTATTGTTCTTAGAGTCGCCGCAGTACACGCAGCGAAAGTTAGCCTGGAACGGCTTCTGCTTTTTTACCTTATACCGGGGGAACTTGCTCGAGGCAAGGTTAGCGTACTTAATATCAATCCAAAGCATCTTATGACCCTAATCAGAATGGCGACACGCTGATTATACAGAGAGAGGGCTAGAAGGTCAACTATTTCCTTTTGCTATGCATATTGATGAACCAATGTGCAAGCTGCTTCTGTCTTGGGGATGCGGTCTTGGACGATCTAACTTTCTTTAGTTGGGAGATTGACTTTCCCTTTAGACCGTGACGCGCCATATCACCCTTATCTTGAGGGTTACGGCCATCCATAAAGTTTTCTAGGAATTGCTTGAATCTCATACAACTATGTGAATTCGCTCTTGTTGTTCTCTGAATCGTTCTATTTGGCGTTTGACTTCTTCTGGGGAGGTAGCTAGTAAGCTATTGTCAGATGGCTCTACTCTAGCTTGCTCTCTTCTTAGTTCAATATACTTTTCCCACATTGCTGCATTATAAATTGCATCAACAGGGGTCACTTTCCCAGCAGAGTTTTGGAAAACGTTGATACTACCCAGGCGACCAGTGCGGCTGCCCCTACTACGATCCAACGCCATTTGTTCAGGTCCTCAATCTTTTGTCTTTCGATAACATGCTGCTTGGCCATATCATCTCTGAGAGCTTTAATCTCTTCCATGATATTGTCTTGCAACTTTGCCATAGTCTCGTTGATTTCTTTTCTGTCTTCAACTTGACGTTCATCTAACTTATCAAGTGTTCTATCAAACTTTTCGTAGATTACAGAAAAGAAGCTGACCTTCTCTTTCATGGCTGCTACATCCATTTCAATTTTTGAAAGCCTTGACTCAAAGTCAACCATGTTTGCTTCTCCTACGAGTATGTAGGATTATTTATTAGTCTTGTGATTTTCCATCAAAATTGCAAGCTCTCTATCTGACAATCTGCTATAGATGCTTGGTTCTTCATACTTCTTTTCAATAATGCCGTACATGTGTTTTAACATATAGGCTCTGGTTGCATTATCGCCTATTCTTTCTTTGCAAAGTTCATCGCTTGCTTTTGTTTTCCACACATTTGGTAGCAATCCATGAACAAATAAAACAAAAGCATACTTCCATGCATATAATAAATGTTCAAAATAGCTACGGCCTACTTCATTTAGGTGAGACATCTTTTGCACCCTCTTGTGGTGGTTGAGCTGGCTTTTCAATTGTTTTTAGTTCCTGAGGTGGCTTCATTAGCTCCTCAGGTAGATTAACTTTTTCAAGTTTTGGTAAAAGTCTTGTTAATCCTTTACCACAACCAGCCAACATCAAAGACATAAAAATTACTAGAAGGTACTTCATTGCTGGCCCCCCTTCTTCCATGGCAAGTCTGGTAGTTTAATATCAATTCCACGCTTCTTATTTTCCTCGTCAATTTTTTCATTGACTTGGATTAAATATTTTTGTAGAGATGTTAGCTGCTGAGCATTTTGTAAACAAATAGAATAATTTTCTACAACTGTTTGAAGAGCAACATTGTCTTTAACAAAAGAACTTGTGCCATCAGCAGCTAAATTTAAATCGAGATCAATTTTAGGAGAAGCTGCAGCGTTGTGTGCGTGTAACCAACCATTAGACATATCATACTGTCCAGGGACTGTCTCAGCTGCTGCCTGTACAATTTTAGTTTCTTTTTCTTTAATTTTTGTAACTCTGTCAACGTATTCTACCTTGACTACTTCGCGAATCATTGCTTGTTCTTTTTCGAGAGCTAACTTGAGATCTTCAGCCTCGTTAGCAACACGCTGAATTTCTAGCTCTCCAGCCTCACCGCCTTTCTTATAGCCAGCAGCAAATGCGCCACCTACAATCATTGCAAACAATAAAATTCTATATGGTAATGGTATAATACTTAACATAGGTTACCTCATTCACACCATGACTTTTTGGCTTCTCCAAAGTATGGTCTTGCTAGATTCTTTTTGATTAATTCTTCACTTAGCTTTTTGCCATCAATGATTACATCACCCAAAACTCGGCCACCAAACTTATCCCATTCTTTAATTTCAATCTGAACTTTTTTGGCTTCGTTGACAGCTTTCTTTGTAAATTCTGTTGCAGCTAATCCTGCTGCAGCTTCTTTATCACATTTGGCTCTTGGAGCCTTCTCAGGTGTATCAACACCAAGGACTCTGATCTTTAACTTATCACCAAGTTCAGGGGGAAGGAACTTGGCTTCAAATTCTACTGTATCACCATCAAGGACTCTTGTTACTTTCCAATCATAAGGATTGGCTAGAGCTGTTGTTGGGATTAAGGCTAGTACAAATAAAAACTTTTTCATGGGTCACCTCAAAAAGTTGGGGCGAGGATTCCCTCGCCCCATTCACAGTATTATTACTCTACTGCTGGTGCTTCGGCTGCTGGAGCCTCGGCTGGTGCAGCTGCATCTGCTGGCACGCCACCAACTTCTGCTGGGGCTGCTTCGGCAGCTGGAGCCTCGGCGGCTGGAGCTGCTTCTTCAACTACAACGGCCTCTTCCTTGGCGGCGCATGCAGTTAGGGCTAGTGCTAGAACAGACAATGCAATAAACTTCTTCATTTAATATACTCCTTGTTTAAAAATTACTTCTTGGCAAACTTTTCTGCTACAGTTGTACCAAGACCTGCTACGACAATCATCATCATTGAGTCATACATGTTAGCATCAACATCTAAATCCCAGAATAGATTTAGCACGAATGCTAAAGCTACTAGGAATGTTGCCATAATTGTAATAACTCTCTTTGAAGAGATTGATCCATCTACACCATCTGATATCATTGACTTTAAATTTGCTAGGATACTCATACTTGTCTCCTTATAGACTTGTTATAATGGTATGAATAATAACAAACGCCGGCAACACTATCAGAAAGGTATAATATAAAATCTTTTCTACTTTACCTGATTTGTTCTCGATTGGACAACTATCACAACAACATTTATGGTCGCCCTTGGACCCTAATCTCGTACGTAATTGAGTAATCATTCTTCTTGACCAAATTAGATATATGCTCAGCATACCTACGGTTATAAGTTACTAAAAGTATTTTGCCCTTATTAGCAACGATATATCGTTTTTCACAAAGAGGTATGTTTAAGGTTTCCATCATTATTTATATAGTCAATATCTACTTTGCCAGAGGGTTTTCCCAAGCTTTTTGAATCTTCTCATCAACCTTCTTTTCTAACTCTTTTAGCTTTTGGTCTGTTTCACGCTCAATTGCTCTCAAACGAGCTGACATATCGCGGTCAGTTACACCAACAAATCCACGAACCTCTTTATCTAGCTCACGATTGCGTCTTTCAGCAGCATCTACATCTGCTTGCAGGCTATCAATGTCACCCTTTAGGTCGGCTCTAACATCACGAATAATATCACCGCTTTCGTCAACCATAACTACAGCATTATCAACACGCTCTTCCATTTTAGTAATACGTTCTTGAATAGCTGATAGGTCTGGAGCAACATACTCCTGAATCTGTTGCTTCATATCCATGTAATCTTTATAGAACTCAAATGCGCCATAAAGACCACCTAATACTGTAGACACGATACCACCAGCAATCATAAGTTTTGCTGGAGTGAAACTATATCCACCAATGCTAATTACAGTATTTGGGTCAACAGCAGCTTCTAACTTATCGACCTTTTCGTCTAAATCGCTCATTTGTATTGCTCCTTGTTTTATACTTTATCTAGTTATCAGATAAACAAATCCAAATAATCCACCAGCAAACATAACAAATAAAATTCCTATACAGATCATCAGCGTAATTTCTTCTTGCCTTTGCGCGGCCTCAATTTCAGCGCGTCGTCTTGCTTGCGCTGCTGCTAATTCCATCTGCGCATGCATTTTCTGAAACTTCACCCAATCATCCCATAATCCAGGGCGCCCAGCAATCAGCATATAGTCTTTAAGTTCTCTTTCTTTTCTTCGTACTTCTTCTAATGCAAAAAATTCTTCTAGTCGGCTACGCTCATTTGCAGGTGTTTCAACAACTTTCTTTTCTAACTTTCGTTTACCTTCAAAGAAACTTCCTAGTTGACTGGCGCACTCGCCAAGCTCTCTACCGTTACTCACCACTTCTTTGATGACAACATATGCTGCATTGACTGCTGCTAGTTCTGCTAACATTACTTATACTGCTCCTCAACCATCTTTTTATAGGTGTCGGTATTTCCCTTTTCAAGGAAATATGCGCCACGGGCATTGTCCTTAATAATAACACCTTTGTAGATGTCTTCTGGTCTATAGAACGGTACATCTGGAATTCTTTGTGTTAGATATGAACTTACATCTGCATCTACTGCAATTGCTGATACAATGCCTGATTGATCAGCGTCCATATAATTTGCATTAATCGCATCTTGTTGCTCTTTATTAGCAGCAACTACCTGCTCTGCTCTAACTTCAGCATCACTCTTTTCTTCTATTGGCTTGATAATTCCAAGGAATTCAAGACTCATAGCATTTGGTGCTTGGTTGAATGTGTTTGCCATTGCTAATGCTGGATCAACCATTGCTGTTGTTACTTCTGCGTCTTTGCTTGATTCATCATCAAATGCGCTTTGTTCTGCTGTGGCACGACTGGCTTCTACAATTGCAAGTGCCTCGTCTGTTTCTGCAGCATCAACAACTGGACCACGAACAAATGATTCAGCAAGCATCTCGGCTTCTTGTTCAATCTGGCTTGTTGTTTCACTTGTTGTGAACTCAACTGGTTGCCCCATATCTGTTTGCACTTCTGCGCCAGAATCAGCAACCATTGTTTCTTGTTGTGTTACATCTTCTAAATTAGTAACTGAAATGGTATCGGTAGATTGATTTGTTCCCGATGCTTCACTTGAGAATGCTGCAATTGATTCAGCTTCTCTGGAAGAATCATTAGAAGCAGCTTCACTTGCAGTTAATATTTCTGATAATGCTTGTTGACCTAATTGTCTACCAGTTTCTAGAATATCTAATCCAGTATCAGAAGCAGATGAACCGTCATCTTTTTGTTCTGTGGGGGCACTTGTAGCCGCTACTGTTTCAGTTGACTCAGCTGCACTTGATTGGTCATTAGATGATCTGGTTGTTGTTGTAGTAGTTGTTGAACTTTCTGCTGCAGGACCACCAGCAGCATTGGTATTTGATGAGCCAACTTCTGATGCAATTGTAAGGGCATTTTGTAGCACATCTTTTGAAATTGCATCAGCAAGAATCTGAGCCTTTTCTTCGTCAGTTAATTCTCTATAGGTTGCAACGACGGCTGGCTCTCCTAGATCTTCTGCATCTTCAACAAGTGAAATGTCTTCTTCATTTGTTTCTTCAGCAAGCATTTCTTCTAGGTCTGCATCAAGAAGTTCTTCTGTGGCTTCCTCATTAGCAACTAGGACTTCTTCTTCCTCAACATATTCAGATCCATCATCTGAACCATCATCACTTCCATCGTCAATTGATTCTTCAAGTTCTTCTTGAGCTGCTTCCTGTTCTTCAATTGCAGCTAAAATTTCTTCTGGGTCTGTATAGTCAATCACACCATCATCAATACCAATACTATCAATCACACAAGAAGGGTCGTATGGATTTGTAGTACAATCAGGTGCTAGTGGTGTATCTGGTGGCAATGGAACAATCTCTGATGACTGTACAAAGTACGTTGTGTTTTGTAAAGATGATGGATTGTTGCCCCAATAAAATTGAGTGAATTCTGTGGCAGTGTCACCCTGAAAACCAGAGGTAAATGTTCTACCTGTTGCCATTGTATAATCAAACGAACCGTAATTTATAGAAAAACTACTATCAGCAAATAAACTAATTTCAAAATCAAATTTATTTGGTGAACCTAATTCATCAACACCATACCAACCAACTACAAAAGAGTTTCCTGTAGACTTATAATATGGATTGCCTGGATTGTTAAAATCAGCAAGATCACTCCACATAGCAAAAATGCTATTGTTTAAATTATAGTATGATTGATTAGATAAAAATGGCAGTTCATTACCGCTGCAGCAACCATTGGCATTGCTGGTAAAACTTATCAATCCATTTTGCGAGATATAAACTGAATCAAACAAACTGCCAAAATAGTAAAAATCAAATGGCAATTGAATTGGCTGGAAAGTAGAACCATCATCATACAATGTTAATGGCGTACCACCAGATTGATTAATATTTTGTAATGGTGTTTGTGGTTGTGTAACAGTATATGTCTGTTCAACCGTAGGGTCATAAGTTGTTATTGGGGGTGGCAAACCCTGCCCAAAGGCAGGAGCCACCGCCAATAGTAGTAGAGCGAGAAGCCGCTTCATTAGCCGCCTTCTGATGCTTCTGGAAGATCAGTTGACTTTTCTTGCTCGCCCTTTTCCCAAAACTTCCACCACTTCTTCTTGAAGTCAGGACGTTCTTCTTTATTGCCTGTCCACTGTTCAGTTGCTTCCTTACCAATCTTACCCATGTAAGGGCATGGTGTTCCAGCCATTTCCATAGCCTTGAACACACGCTCATCCTGACACATCATTGATACAGCAGCAACCTTCATACCCATGTCGTATAGAGTCTTAGATAACTTCAATCTTTCGCAATTCATATCGCGAACTGCTTTACCAGCAGAAAGACCAAAGACCTGAGTCTGAACGGCTCCAGAGACACCGCTTACGCAAACATCCTGACTATATGTTGAGATCATTGGAGCAATAGCAGAAGCAGGAGGTGCTTTGATTGTTGTTTCTGACTTTGTAATATTCTCGTTTCTGTTAATATTTGTATTTGTGTTATCTGTCTTTACATTTGATTGGCTTGTGCTCTCAGACTTATTCACATTCTCGTTCTTGTTTACAGCAGTTGATGTGCTCACATTTACATTGTTATTATTATTTGTGGCAACAGAAGTACTGTCGTTCTTGTTCACATTTGTATTAGTTGAAGTGGAGACATTATTATTGTTATTTGTGTTGGTAGATGTAGAGACATTGTTGTTATTGTTAGTATTTGTTGAATTAATATTCGTGTTGTTATTATTATTGTTATTATAAGTCACCTCACCAGACAAATTGTTATTATTGTTATTTGTGTTTGTTGAGGTTGATGTGCTCACATTGACATTATTGTTATTATTGGTGTTATTAGATGTCGTTGTGTTCACATTGTTATTATTATTTGTGTTATTAGATGTCGTAGTGTTCACATTATTGTTGTTATTTGTCAAAGTACCAGATTGAATGTTGTTATTTGTATTCACATTCGTGTTCGTATTTGTACTGTTCACAACAGAATTGTTGTTATTATTATTCGTAGCAGTACTAGTAGAGGTATTGTTATTGTTGTAATTTACTGTACCACTGTTAATGTTATTATTCGTGTTAACATTCGTATTGGTGTTCGTAGAAGTCGAAGTGTTTGTATTCACATTCGTGTTGGTATTATCAGAAGTCGAAGTAGAAGTATTCGTATTCTGATTAATGTTCGTTGCAGTACCAGATTGAATGTTATTATTTGTATTCACATTCGTGTTGGTATTGTCCGATGTCGATGTGGAGGTCGAAGTCGAATTTGTTGTCGTATTGACATCGGAGGTCGTATTGACCGTAGAAACTGTTGTAGTTTGACCGTAGGCTTGGACTGCGCCTACCGCGAATAGTAGCGCAAGAAATAACTTCTTCATTGTAGCTCCTGAATTTTGAGTTTGCATTGCAAAATCATTGTTGCCCAACACTAGGGGCAAAAAAATCAGGAGTTATATAATGACAGTCAAAATTCCATTGATTTATATAAACGTATTTATAATATTACACAGCAAAGCCAGGTTTGTATACTGTCTTTCCCTTTTCCATCACGGCAGTCAAAATCTGCTTTCTTTGCTTACCAGAGGAAGCATAGCTAGCATGGACCCAACCACTATTTGGACCTTCTTTAGGATTATAAAATTCTAGAATGACTTGGTCAAAGTCTAGATTATCAGCAACCCATTTTGCAAGATCAAGATTTGACATACCATCAATCTCAAAGTCTACAGCTTCACCATTGCAGTGTTGTGACTTAGCAGAGCCACCAACAGCCGCATTTAGCTTTGGACCTCTATAAGCTGAATTAATTTGCACTGGCTTGCCAAAATGCTTTCTAACTGGCTCTAGAATGTTTTTACATACTAGGGTTAGGTTATGCATATGAGTTGGGTTTGGTGTATTATCAATACCCTTTCTTGTTGCCGTTTCTGATCTTGTTAGTTCCTTCAGGGAGAAGTGTTCTGACAAGTTACCAGGCTTAATAACGCCTGGTGCTGCAGCTGGCTTGGCAACTGCTACAGCTGGTTTAGCTGACGCAGGAGCTGCATCAACCTTAACACCCTTTAATAGGCTATAGTACTTCTTTGTCTTAGTTGATCTATCATCTAGACCATGTGTACCACCATTGATCTTCTTTGTGATAGAAAGGATTGTAGCATCGCTAACACCCTTGTCACAAATATCCCAAAGCTTATTCTTATCAAAGAACCAGATGGCTGATTCAAAGATATACTCTGTAGCAACTAGATCTGGATTTGAAAGAATCTCTGGCTTACCAAGATAGGTAGCAAGAGCTTTATAGTTATCTTTACCAGTTAGCTGGAGAGCACCACGGCCTCTATATTTCCAGCCATCACCTGAGGATTCTGGACCGTTGCCCATTCTGCCACCATATACTTTGTTGGCAATCTTTTCTGGCTTTCTCTCATATGCAACAGCCATCTGATCTGTTGGGAAGTATTTGCCAAAGATACCACGAAGGCCTTTAGCACCATAGTTTAAGTTCTCTTGAAACTTAGCAAAGCCACCAGACTCGTGGTTAGTCTGAGCAAAGAAGTGTGCTGCCCTCTCAGGCGTCATCTTATAATACTTCATTGCTGCTTTCAGAACTTCAACACCAAACTTAGGGTCTGGCGCAACTCCAATCTTATTGCAAAACTTCTCAATACTCATTTTTTACCTCAGGCGATTTCGTCTTCTACTTCCTCAACAACTTGCTCAGCAACAGTTTCCTGTGGCTTGGCTGGCTCTTCTGGCTTCTTCTCATCTGGCGATTTGCCCAGCATGATACCAGAAAGGATACCAGTTAGGAATGTAGCGATAGGTGTGATCAATTCAAAGAACTTGGCGTCATTTGGTGACTGTGTCATTGGTTGGACAACAAAGATCAATGAATATAGAACCACAAATACGATACCAGTTAGTGTTGCTGCCAATGTTAGGCCAACAATAAACTTTAATCGTGCCATCAACTCGTCAGGTGTATATCTTGGTCCATTAAACATAATTACTCTCCTGTTTCTTCACTAGTTGGTTGTTCACATGGAGCAGCTGGAGCTGTTTCTTCAGCTGCTTCAATCTTACCTTGTGTTAAGTCAACTTCTCTGCCAGTTAATTGATCTGGGCAGATTCCCTCAGCCTCGCAGCGAGGTCTTTGACATTCTTCTGTGTTCCAATTTGCTGGATCTTGACATGGATAACGATAATGATCTTCACAGCCAGCAATTAATAATAATGAAAGTGCTAACATTACAGCTTTCATATCATTCCCCTTCGTTTACTTTAAAATGTTCATTCTCGTGATGCTTCTTCATAGCAGCTTGTGCTTGCGTAATTTTATCATATCTCTTACTTTGCCAACCACATCCAGATTCCGAGCAACCAGCGTGATATGCCTTAGCACCATACACATCTGTTTCATATACCAACCCTTTAGCCACACGTGGTTTTTTTTCTTCTTCAGCAACAAAGTTAACAAATCTCTTGCCCATTCTTGATGGGGCTAGCTTTTGATTAGCCTTCTTATATCTAATCATTGCCTTTTTCTTTACGCCAATTGAATCTGGCTTTAGACCAGCGATACCAGCTGTAGAATTTGTTACAGCTTGTTCCTCTTCAACCTTTTTAATATTTTGGTTAACAAAATTTAGAAACCCCTTTGCGTTAGGTGTTTCTTTTTTATTTGTTTCTCTATATTTTTTTTTGTCTGCTTTTGCTTTATCTTTTGTGTGGGGACTTACTAACGCCTCCACTTCTTCTATAGCCTCTTCCAGCATTAATGCTACTTGCTGCTCTGAAGGTTCATAGCCTTCCTTTAAATTCTTCTTTGGATATTCTTTTAGCAATAGATAGGCAGCAGCATATGTTGCAATAGCTGACTTACCACCTGGCAACTTACCCAAAAGCTTTCTTAGGTTTAATGTTACAACATCAAAGTATCCTAAAGCATCCTTTTCTTCTTGCTTTAGTCTATCCTTTCTCTGCTTAACAATGTTTCCATCTTTATCAATCAAGCCAAGCTTATACGCTGGCCACTTCTCAAAAGGAGTGACAAGATTCTTTAAGAACTTGTATGTGATTGCCAAATCAATTACTTGATTCATGGAACTCTCTTAGTTTCTTTACTACTACAGTATCTAGTGGTATGTCGCTGTTTCTTATAATATCATCATTACCAACATTAAAAATAACATCTGGCATATAACCAAGATAAACCAAAAACGGTTTAAGGACATGCCACTGACCCTGCATTTTCAATAAGCACATTTTTACAGTTGCTTCTGGGCCAAACAAATTGTTTAACAAGTTCAGGTGGTTGAGGATTAATCTCTCCTTCAACTCACCTGATTCTTGGTACCTAGTTAGCAGCCTCTTAATATACTTTAGTGTATTAAGATCATCCTCAAACTCCGCCACATCTATACATGATGGGTTATCATAATGTCTTGCTGCATATAACAAAAAGTTTTCTTCAGTCAATCTTTCATTATTCATTAATAAAGTACAGTCCTATTATTGTGGGAACTGTGCATCTTCTGCGTCGTTGTTTGGATATGCTGTTAGAGCTACTAGTGCTTCTCTATGAACACGACCTGCACGACCACCTAGGGTGATTGTTAGCGTTAAGCTTGAACCACCAGATGTGTTACCGTTTGTTGAGTTAGATGGTGCAGTTGAGTTAGCAACTTGGACAACAATGTGACCTGTGTTTGCAAAACCTGAACCATTTGCTGTCAACGTTAGTGCTGTTACGCCACCAGTTGAGTTTGTTGTGATTGTGGCTGTAGCATTCGTTGTACCATTTGAAAGTGTTACAACTTCAGCATTTACGTAGCCTGAACCGCCAGCATTCTTTGCAATAGTTAGGATGCCGCCTGTACCGTATTGCTGTAGAACCCAACCTTGCGCAACTGGCTTATTATCTGTTGCACGAGCATATTGTGATTCTGCTGCGTCTACACCAAACACGCCTGTCTTTGCGCCACCAAAAATAGCATTAGCGATAGCACCATTTGAGGCCAAGCCTGTAAACTTAGGTGCACTTGCTGCTGCGTCTGTTTTTCCCCAAAGTGCCATATCTCTATCTCCTGTTAAGTTTTGTATTATGATCTAGATAATCAGATTCTTTATTGATTACAAAATAGCTAGAAAGTCTTTTATCAATTGCAACAATCTCTTTGCTGCCATCAGTATTTTCTTTTACTTCAAAATTATCTGAGGTTCTTAACTCTGATAATGACTTAATAGCAATCACATTGTGTGTTGGTACTACTGGTACTTCCACTGTTGGTTTCTCATAAACTAGCTGAGAACCAGTAATAAATTTTCCTGCTACTATACCCATCTAAGTATTTATTGACCTTATTGTTTAGAAGCCCACATATTATCAATCATATTAGGGTAGCTTCTACCAGCTCTGGCTGCTCTTGCTCTTGCTTTAGCTTTTTGATCAGCAGAAAGTGAGCCTTGCTTCTTAGAATCAGGCATTGGCTTATCCCAAACTTCTTCATGCATTGTTGCTACATCTTTTTCTGCAGCTGTGACAGCATCCTTATAAGATTTTCTATTCTTCAGGTGATATCTGATAGCTGTCTGCATGCGTGGTGGCTGTTTCTTAAAATGAGCATCGTTTTCCTTAGCCTGTTGGGATCTTAGATCTGGACCCATCAGCTCATCAATCTGCTCCTCTTCCAGAGCCTTTTCCATTGGACCAATTCTAGGTACCTTTGACTTCTTTTCTTCAGATACTGAGTGACCAGCCTTCATAGCTTTCGTTGCTAATCTCTTAGCAAGGTTGCGGGCACTCTTTGGTTTACCTGGACCGCCAATAGCAGATGACTTAGGCTTAACTGGACCACCTAAAACTTCAGCTGCGTGGGCTGCTAGCCTATCATCTTCAGCTTTGTCAGTAGCAATGTCCTTCATCTTACCTTCCATCATTGGGTCGCCAAGTGTACCCGTGAATCTTTGTCTGCCTTGCATATATGAGTAGAGACTTTCCATATCGCCATGTAGCTTAGATAGCTTGTTTTGGTACCACTCTTCCATATCTGTACCAGCTTCTACTGCCGCAATAATCTCTTCTGCTGCATAGTGGATAAAATGTAACTGGGTTAGAGCCATATCATTTTCTTCTGCTGGACTATTGTATTCATTCTCTTCTCTCATTGAAGGAAGCTTTCTATACATGTCAGCAATCTTGCTTGACATCATCTTTGGGTCTTTCATTACCTTTCTGCCAGTCATCTTTGGTGAACCAGCATCAGCGCCATGCTTAATATAGGCGTGCGTTCCAACTTGTCTAACAACATTATCCTTCTTAGCCTTATTTTCCATGTTGCGCTCATCTAGCTCGACTTCTTCTTTAGCCAATCTATCAATTGCTTTGATAACGCCAGACTGTCTCCTCATAGCCTTTTTATCTTGAGCTAGACGCTCTGGATCTTTGGCGGACATTGTGCCAGCTGTAAATGAATGATAGCTAACATCGTCTGTTGCTTTCTTGGCATATGAAGCAAGAGTTGACTTCTTTAACTCATCAATTTGTTCTTCCTCAACCATTGCCTTACCTAGACCCTCTTTACGGTTCTTGGCGGCAAATGATCTTAGCTTCATCAATCTTTCACGCTCTGTTTCTTCATTAGCCTTAACTAATGTCTGCATCTTCATTGGAGCAACTGCCTTCTTAGAAGCCTTACCTGGATTTGCCTCGCCGCCTTGAGCATCAGCGACAGCTTCACCGCCATAACCAGCATCTGCTGTATCGATAGGTCTAACCTCTTCTTTACCCCTTGGAGTATAGACAAGACCTTGGCTATGCGCATGGTATGGGCTAGCCTTTTTAGACATATGCTTGTGTGGTGATAAAACTTGTTCGCTGAACTTTTTCATATTACTCACCCTTTGGTGCTAGAGACTCTGTTAGCTGCTCAACAAACTCTTTCATTGTCTTCTTCTTGCTTACACCACGACCAACCATAACATCGGCGTGTGTAATCTTATCATGTGGAGCAGCTAGGGCAGCTAGATCCTTTTCTTTTGCTGTCTTTGGAATGGTATGGGCCTTAGCTTCAGCAACCTTCTTAGCTGTTGCTGTGGCAATTGCCATCTTCTTACCCATTGGCATACCTGGCTGGTCACGCTCGATTGCCTTAGCAACTTCTTCGCGCTTCTTCATCTCAGCCTTTGTTAGAGTCTTCTCTTCAATCTCTGTTTCTTCTTCCATCTTGCCTTGTGACTTTAGCATAGCCAGATAGGCCTTTGACTTCTTCTTTTCCATGATTGCCTTTAGCTTCTCTAGTGGCATTTCTGGCTTGCCCTTCTTTGAAGCCTTAGAGGAATCTTCACCGCCAGCTGGGGTTACTGCTTCTTCTTCCATTGCTGGCTTCTTCTTCTTTGAAGCATGCATGTGGGACTCAGAAACTACAACTGTTAGATCGGCTACTGGAACATCTTGCTCAATACCATGCTCGAACATAACATCATAGTGAGTTACTGTGCCATCTTCAAGCAATGTATGCTCACCGGCGATGCACTGGCCCTTACCCCATGTCTCGTGAACAACATGCTTGGCACAATCGTGCTTAACTAGTTGGTCCACATTTGCTTTGTTCATATCTTCGCTCATGGCTGAGTCTCCTTGTTTCTTTTGTAGTTGTCTTAAATCTTGTTTAACCATTTGTCTTGTAGTACTATCATCCTTTACAACATTCAACAAACGGTCAAATAATTTGTAAAGTTTGTCTCTAAGAATTGGATTCTTCATTGAGGCTTCGCCGTAACGGATAGCTCTCTTTACATCTTCCATTTCTTGTGGGTCAGCCAAGCCAGCGCGCAACAGATCCATTGTTTTAGGATCTGTGAAACGTTGCTTTACTTCCTCAAAAATCTCGTTATCAGTCATGGATTTCTCCAAAATTAGTCAAAATATTTATATGAACACTTTTCTAGTGTCGTATACCCTAGGCCAGCCTAGATAGTTAACCTTCCATTCAATCTGATCATCTGCTGGCAAATGCTCCCACACATCTCTCTTTTTATGAAAGATATTGGCTACATTCACCCAATCAGTTCTAAGTATTAGCCTTTCAGCCAGGTACTTCTGATCCATAATATCTTCGTAACTACGTCTATCGACTTCAATATGGAATAATTCCATAACAGTCTCACCGACATAATCAATGTTAAAATCTATTCCCCACTTAGGAACAATTGCCAATAACTTCTTTAGCTCTCTTCTGTAATTAGAAGCTATTTGCAATTCCTCTCTACCTTCACCAATATAATCATGTCTCATTTGTAGGCAGCTATGATCAATCATAACTCTTGGATCATCATTTGGGTCATGCTCTATCCACTTAATATGGTTTGCAGTGTGGTTCAAGTGCTGCTCACCTATATCAATCATATTACGTCTATATAATGCCTGCTCCAATTCATTCAACTCAAATCCATCTCTATCAAAAAAATCCATTGATAGTTTATAATATTGTTCTTCCTGTAGTCCTAGAGGTAACCCTAGGAATCTACTAAAACTATTGCTTGTAACTCTCATAGATTGATGGCTTAGCCCTTCCGTAGTTTCTCATCATAACACCAGCTTCACTGTTTGCTTCATTTTCGCATGTGCTACCAGTCTCACCGGCCATTGCCACATCCTCTAGCTCGCCATTCATATCCTGTCTATAGTGAACCATTTCGTGTGCTAAAGTTCTTAGAATATCAACTGGATGTCTACCAGCAATGTTTACTCTAATTGTCTTCTCGCCAGGATAGTATCCACCAAAGCTGGCATTCTCTTGAGCAACTCTTTTATTGTTTACAAGTTCTATTTTTGGTAGTTCCTGTAGACCCAAATGTTCCTTTGCATGGCCCATAAAGTCATCGACATGCTGCTGAACCATTTGTTCGTGCTGCATATCCTCAAGTATCATTTGCTTAAATCTTAGCATGTTACCAAGCCTTGCAAGACCAGTATCTTGCCTTATGTCTTGGACCTGGATTATCGCAATTGTGTCTTGCTCTAAAAGATTTTCTTCTGGAAGGAATATTCTTTTTGATAGTCATGTTAGGGTCGCCAAAACTCACCTTAACTACATTGCCAGACTCTGGATGTTTAACATAGACTGCTCTCTTCTTTGGACCACCTGGTGTTAGGAATGGCTTGCCAAGCTTGACCTTGCGGCCACCCTTCTCAGCTTCTTCTAGCTCTTCGACCTCATTCCAGTCTTCATAGACTTCTTCACCAGTAACTTCAAACTCTTCTTCAGTGAATCCAAAGTCAATCTCGTCGACGTACTCTTTGAATGAAATAAAACCTTCTGGCATAAACTTTACCTTCTTCTTAGGGTGGGTTGTAGGCTTCTTAGGTTTAGCTGGTGGACCAGACATAGCCTTTGCAGCTTTGTTTAGACCTTTCTTTGCTAACTTGTATCCACCATATCCAGCAACTGCACCAGCTAATGGAACACCCATGGCTGCTCCAACTCCTAGACCAACACCGGTGGCAAGCATTGTACCTAGTCCAACCTTTTCGTTAATGTTACTCATCGATGCTATCCTTTAATGCCAACGAATTAGCAATAACATCAATCTCTGCTGCCATTTGAAAATCAAGACCCGTTAAACCATCAACATCTGTAGTTGACAACTTGACTGTTGCCTCGTTATAGAAATTGCTTACCTCTGGAAAGTGATCCATCTCCACAGCAAGCTTGTTTACCTCTTTCATAAACATTTCAATGTCAATATAATCCTTACCAACAAACTTCTTGGATAGGTGATGGCCTTGAATCATATCCCAAGATGGCGTTCTTGCTCTTCTGATTTGCTCAGCCTGCATAATGTCTAGCTTGTTACTTCTATGTGGATCATATGGAGCTTCAATTGCTTCCTTCATGAAATCTTTGAAAGAGAGTTTACCTTGACCTGGTGTATCTTTCTTTAGCTTGGCAACTAGTTCAGGTGTACCTTCATACCCAGCACCACCTTCTTCTGCTACAGTTTTCTTGCCCTTCTTATGCAGCTGCAATGCAGCCTTTTGTGCTCTCTTAACATCCATCGCACCTTCAGCCAAATCCTTGTCTGCTGTGTGGTATGTTAGACCTTCATGGATGAAGGAGTTAACTCTATTGAATGCCCACTGCTGAGGAGTTAGAGTTGGTCTATGGCCTGCTGCAAAGTCAGCTAGACCACGATAGTAAACAGTTTCTAATATATCATACTGAATACCATGCTGGTCTGATTTCTTTTGTAATGATTCGACAACTGACGATGTTAATGGCTGCTGCTTAATAAGGATATCGAGCGCTTCCCTTACACCAGCAACACCTGCCATTGCCCCAAGACCCCTTGGTGACTTGAATGCCTGACCTGGTTTTCTTCTCTGCTCGGCTGACGATATTCTTGGTAGCAACTTCATTGCTAATCTATTAACAGACTTAGATTTAATCTTTAATCTTCTATCCAAGGAGGCTCTGGCTGAGTAGGATAAATCAGAATACTTTTGACCTCTTAGCATTCTTGCTCTCATAAACTTACGAGCAGTTCTTTGTGCTCTTTTTTGTAGCTGAGGTCTTGAAGCTCTTCTCTTTAGTGCTCTCTTTCTGCCCATTGCAAGACGACCTTTCATCATTCTTGCTCTAGCAGCTTTCTTGATTCTTGTTTGAACGCTAACTACTTCCATCAACTCTTCTGGAGTTAGCTCTTCATTCAACGCACCACGGAGAGTATCCATTACTTCTTTGTGGTGCTTCTGAAGATTCTTTGGCAAGCCTTGCTGAAACTCTTTATGCTTGCCAGCTGATGCTAATGATCTCATCTTAGAGGCTGACATACCCTCTACCCCTTCTGCATCTGGATCTCTTGCACCGGCTGACTTGACTTCAATCTTCTTAAAGTTGAAGTCCTTATCTGGACCATTGTAAGAGCTAGCAATTCTCTTATAATCTTCAACTCTATCATCACCAGCAATTAATGTGGCATGAGTGTAGCCTTGGTTATGCAAATGCTTTAGAATACCAAAGACATTTGAATGGCCTTCGGGAGTATGCTTGACTACAGAGCCAAATGCCTTCTTGGCAAATGCATGCTTTGTTTCGTAGTCTAGTGGGTTCTTCTTTTTGTCATGTGACTTGGATAGGTAAATATGGGCTTCGCCGCCAACCTTCTCCGCATGAGCTTTAATTGTATCAACTAGCTTTTCATGACCAACTGTTGGAGGGTTCATTCTACCAAATGCAAAGACAACATGCTTTTCTTTTTGCTCATAGACTGACCACGTTGTATCCATCTGAGGATTCAACTCAATGTCATTCTTTGGCATGCCAGTATCTGTCTTACCAGTGGCCTTTTTATCGTCTTTCTTTTTGGATTTCTTTACTTCTGGGTCAACAGCATCTGTTTCGGCTGTTGCATCTTGGCTGGCCATTGCTGCTGCGGCTTGGCGCGTAACCACGAATTCTTGTAGACTGAGTCTCTTTTTCATCGATATTCCTCAAGGGGTTGGCGTACCCTAACCTTGTACGGAATATTTATAAGAACTTATTCTTTATCAAATATTCCTGAATAATCTTCTTCATCATCCCAGAAAGGCTCTACCTCTAGGTCCTCATCTAGGTGTTCGTAATCTTCGTCATCTTCCTCATCATCTTCTAGGTCTTCATCAGCAATTCCATTAACATCTAGCATATCTACTAGCTTTGGCTCATGAACATCACGGAGATAGTATTCATGGTTTTCAAGATCGCCAAGTTCCTCTAGAACTTCTTCTGCAGCCGTAGCATGCATATCATAATCTTCAAGATCCTTTTCAGTGGAATAGCCTCTTTCAATGGCCTTTGCTTCTACTGCTAGAGCTTCATCAACATGCTTTGCTGCTTCTTCCGCTTTGGCCATATCTACACCCTGTTCTTTCATTAGGTTATTGAAGGCCTCTGTGGCACCTGGGCATAGAGGAAAGTTCTCGGTCTCATAGGAACCCACGGTAATATTTTTACCCTCTTGTTCCTCGAAGTTTAGCTCTTCGGTATAAAGACTGAAATTCTTCATATAGCCCCTTATGTGAACTCTTGCCAATCCATAGATGCAACAACATTACTTGTTGCAGTGCGAGATGTCATTGCAAGTGTAAAGATGACTGGTGTATTAGCTAAACCATTTCTCTCTAGCTGAAACTTAAACATCTCTCCATCTAAGTTTACGCCAGCTGCTGACTGGTTAGTAGAATTATAGATGCCTGACATTATTGTCGTGCCACCACTCATTGTTGATGAGTTGTTTGCATCATACTCTACACACGAATCATTACCAGCCGATGTCCAAGATCCACCAGTTATTGTTGGGTTAACAACAATCTTATATTTATAGAGTGCTTGGTTTAGAGCTGCAATTGAAATATCCTTAGGAACAGCGATACCATCTAACTTTGTAGACTTCAATCTTAATGATATCACTGGATAGTAAGTGCCAGCTGTAGCAAGTTCTCTTTGTGTTGTTGGCTCCTGGCCATATGTTCTTGGCCTACCTCTAAGTTCATAACCACCTTCAGAAATAACAGTGGTACAAATTTGCTTTAGAGTAGCAGAGGCATCCGTTGTGCCTGTATTCTCAATTTCATATCTTACTGGAAGACATGCTGTCGTCATATAAGTGCCAGCTGTTATATTGGCATGGTGGAATGAATGACAATGGACTAACTGACCATTAATCACAAAACCACATCTAACTGTACCAACACCTAACCACTCAATATCAGTCCAAAAAATTTGAGCCTTAGTTAAATCAAGAGTTAGTTGCGATGGTGAGGACGGGACAGCTCCAAGTAATGTGTCAATATTCCAGTCTGCCTGATTGGCATACTCGTATTGAACTGAACCGTTAACATTTGATCTGATACCAAATCTAATTGTAGTACCAGTCTGTTCTAAGAATACGCCATTGAGGTCGTTATAGTAACCAACTCTCTGAGCAAGGTTAGCTTGGGGTGCATTCATAACAAACGTATTCATAATCAGCAAGCTCTTACCTGGCTGATAGGCAAATACTCTTGTTGTTTCTCTTTGAACCTTAGCACCAGATGTTGTATCTACAGTGAGAGACATTGTAGCTGCATTAGCATTGAAAGAATATGTTGCTGTGGCAGTATTGGCAGTAGAGAATTTGTCGTTATCTTCATAACGATTGAATGAATCAAATAGTGTTACTGGTTGTGACTGTCTGGCTCTACCAAAAGCATCAACAGCTGTACCCGATGGGTTAGCTGGACCAATACGGTTACCATACTGGTCAGCAAGCATCACTACTTCAAATAGTGTCTTGTTATCAGGCAAGTATTGATGTTTATCTTTTCTAAACTGTGCCATTCTATCTAGCCCTTAGGAAGTTAGCTTGGGAGAATGCAGCATGGCCGCCTCTTCCAACTCCTGATCTTCTAACTAACTTAGTTGGTCTATTGTTCCTGATTGATACAAACCCTTCTGGTCCAGCTGGTCTACCATGGATCGAATGTTCATATCCATGGTGATCTAGACTCGAAAGATGATCGACTAATTCATTTTTTGCATTTTCTAGATGGTCATGAATATTTAGAATTCGATGAAAATGAGCCTTATTCTTCTGAACGTGGGCTAGGTCTTCATCCATAGCCTGTTGTCTTCTTGCCTTACCGGCTGGTGTCTTTAGTTTATCCACCTCAGCTTGATGCTTATTCTTTAGCCAGGCCATATAGGCTGTAGCTGATCTTTTGGCACCAGTTCTCACTGTACTATTAATGAATGTCTTTAGGTTGACTCTATGGTTAGTAATAGCGTTATGGGTTTCTTCAGTGGCACCTTCAAACTCTTCAACAGCTTTCTTCATATGGTGTTCAAACTTTGTCTTTGGTGCCTTAGCTGCATGAACTACATGGACTGGCAATACATGAACATCTGGGTGATGCTTGAATCCACTATCCTCTCCGTGTGGATCAAAACCGTAGTGCGCCTGCATTGATTCAAGATCACCATGGCCTTTATACTCAGTATGAATAGCTACACCAATCTTAGCTTTCTTAATCTTTTTGCCTTCTGGTGAATCTGCTTTCTGAGAATAGGTAATCGTGTTAGGCGTAAAGTGATATTTACTGTCATGGTGGGTAACATCATTGTGTGTATACATGATGTCGCCCTGGAACACACGACCCTTTGGTGTTACTTTCTTGAGGTGATCGTAGGCTGCCTTCAACTTCTCAACTAGGCCTGGTGCGTGGCCATGGTTCTTTTCAATATCTTCGTGGGAGTAGTTAATCTTTGGTTCTTTATTGAATGCAGACTTAGATGCTACAAAGAATTGACCCGTCTTTGGATGGTGGCCAAAGATTAGAGAAGGCGATCCATCATACTTAATTACATTCTTAGTTGAGGAATGAGTAGCACCCATGACAGCATTATGTGTATCGTTGAGTGTATGGAAGGCATGCTTGAATCCCTCAGTACCAGAGTCAATGATATGCTCTTCATTATGCTTTAAATGAATTAGCTTGCTTTCGTCATCAACTGTTTCTACTAGGTACTGAATAAAGCTCATAGGTTTACCATTACTGCTGATGCTGGTGTATCATCTGTTACAACTATACGGCCGGCGCTATCTCCCTTTGATGGCGACTTACCATATATCTTTGGAGTCCCCATACTATCCTTTGCTGTTGGATCAAAGCGTTGATCTTCTCTACGTGCTCTCAATCTAAAGTATAGTTCTTTAGAATTAGCATATGATTCTGCCTCATACATTGAGCCAGAAATCTTCAATCTATTTTTGGCACTATCATATTGCTTTGTAACATCCATTGGTCCAATGTACATATAGTCAATTGGGCCACCCATAGCCTTATTGCCAACAACAATTTTCAACTTGTCTTGTTTACTTATCTTACCATAAACATCAGGTACTTTATCACCAACCTTGAGTTTCTTTTTAGTCTTTAGATGCTCGAAGGCTTTTGTCATAAACTTCTTTGCAATACCTGGTACAGCCAACTCTAAGCCTTTCAATCCACCACCGGCTAGCGAAGGGGCAGACTCGCCTTTGCAGGAAAGATTCAAAGTTTTTGTACCACGGTATAGCATAACATCTGTATAAGGTTCAGAGCCACCAGCCTGTCTGCCACCATACTTCTCAGCTTTTGTGACACCTGATAAAGTTAAGTTTTCAAATACTACAGTAACAGCATTGTTCTTGTTAGCCTTGACAGCATCATTGATGGCTTTAATTAAACCATTTTCCTGTCTTTCTGATGAGGCACCAGCCATGTAGTTCTCCCAATTATGATACTTTATATATGCAAAACCCCCTTTCGGGGGCTTTGTTTAGAGTGACACTGTATAGGGTTCCATCGACCTATTGTATTGGTTATTGACCCTAATGAACTCTGTATACATGTGAAGCTGAGAAACTCTATATGCTCCAACATACGCACAGCACGATCTAATACCACCAAGAACATCCAGTATTGTATTCTTTACAGGGCCTTTATATGGCATTGATACTGTTCTACCTTCTGAGGATCTATAGCTAGCTAGTTCACCCTTATGCTTGACCTGAGCTGTCCTAGAACTCATACCATAGAACACAATCTTATTGTTTACGATTGGCTGCTCACCTTCATCGTGTCCAGCTAACATAGAGCCAAGCTTAACATACTTTGCCCCAGCACCAATTGCCTTACAAACATCACCTGGGTTTGTAATACCACCATCAGCAACAATCTCAGACTTATTACAGGCAAGCGCACATTCAGCCACAGCACTAAACTGAGGATAGCCAATACCCGTCTTGATACGAGTAGTACAGACGGCACCAGAACCAATACCAACCTTAATTAAGTTGGCACCAGCTGCTTCTAGTCTTGTTACGGCCTTAGGTGTAACAACACTACCAGCCATAATAATACTATGTGGATTTTCATCTCTCAGCTTGGCAACAAAGTCATAGAACTGCTGCATATAACCATTAGCAACATCAACACAGATGTTAGCCGTCTGGCCAGTTCGTTGTTTGATCTCTCTAATGATTGAGGATGTTAGTTTATAATCATCCGGGCTAATACCAGTAGAGACATAACAATACTTAATAGGATCAGTATCATCTTCATTCAAACATTCGTTGATGAATTGAATCCACTGATCGAGAGTGTAGTGTTTGACGATAGCAGTGCTAGCACCATGTCTGCACAAAGCCCTTGCCATGGAGAATGTTCCAACACCATCCATATTAGATGCAATGATAGGATTGTAGTCCATTACAACTTTGGATCTACTGTCGATATCAGAGAACTTAGGGACGATCAGAACATCACTATAGTCTAATTTAGGAACATCTTGAATCATAATCCAATACCTAGTCTGTCAGCAATCTTGATCTGGAAGTCTACAAGGTTTTCGTATACAGTCCTAACATACTCAGTGCTTACGCTATTGGCTCTTGCTGCATACTCAATTGCTTCTTGTTTACATAGTCCTTCATTTTCAGCTTCAATCAAACTCATTTCAATAACATGATTAAGTTGCATTATCTACTCCCTATAGTTCCAAACGACATGATCCTCAATTAGCTGACGATGCTGGATCCAGTACTTAAAGTTACCAGACCACATAGCACCGCTTCTATCAGAATGAGTTACACCCTTCTCCCAACTATCACAACTACTACAGCTATTTGTGAGGTTAGTCATTGGAGTTGCTTGGTGTTCCAAAGGCGAGGCATGAACAGGCTTAGATTCAACTAGACGCTGGAAGATGTCTCGTGCTTTGGCAATATCGGTGTTTAGAATTCTATAGGAAACTTGAGCACAGCAAGAGGCTGAAATCATAATAGCCTGCTCAGCAGTCAAGTATGTTTTTACAATCTGCTTCTCTAGGTTGTCTTGTTCTTCCCAAATGTAATACTGAAGCCCTAGCTCACTATCCTCACGAAGGATGTAGGGCACATGCCATTCGCCTTTGGCAAGGCCAACTGGATTGCTCTTATTGTATGCATCCCACATTACGGTAGCCAATTCTTTAATCTCTGGCTGGGCATCTGGATGCTTACGAAGATGGAAGAAGTTATCATAGCTGGTAGCAGTACAGACTACCTTAATCAATTGGTATGGCTCTAAGATTCTATTAGAGACTTGCTTATGGAGATTGAGAGCATCAAACTTTCTGGCAGTGTTGCTTGTTGCCCTTGCAATCTCATCCCATAGCTGAGTTGCCTGTAACAGCTCAGGCATATCAAGCTGTTCATTTGCCTGCATGCCCTTAATATTCTTACCCCAATGGATTGGCCTAGCTGGACTTTGCTCTACCAACTTTACCAACTTGGAAATAGGAATTGCTCTCGAGGAAGCAGCGTTCCTAGAGAGCATGCGGTGAGTCATAAACTCACTATGAATGAATCTTGGGTATTCTAATTCAAATGTTGTTATTCTAGTTGCTGTTCTTGTACAGACTGAGTCTTGAATAACTTTCGCTGTGATTCCATTCTTACCAGTAGAAGTTACGTAGTTGTTCTCGTCCAAGGTTCATCCTCACTGCATGTGCTATTAGTACGTTTAGTTCTTGGGGTACATCACCATTGAGGTCATTGAGCAATTGCTTCTGAAGACCTAGAGCATGTATTATACGGATTTTGTCGACAATGGCAACAAGAGCCGACTCATATTTATCCATCTCTTCGTCAGTTAAGTCTTTGTATTCCATCTTATTACTCCAAAGAGAAAGGGGCAGTCATTCCTGACTGCCCCAAAGACTGATAGACTGTACAGCATCTACCTTGAATGAGCGCCACTCATTCTTTTCAACATCGAAGACTGGTACGACGTCGGTATTTGCCTCCTTCACTCTATCGGTCTTTTTAACATACGGTACTACAAGATCTTCACGAAGTGTACACTTCATAATTCGCTCGGTACCATCCGACTTGGTGAACCTGACCTCGGCAACATTTGCCTTGAGGAAGTCCATGATCTTATCTTTAGTGAACATCGCTGTAACTCTTCATCCAGGCAAGAACATACTGCTTGGCTTGGTGACGATTAAAATCAAATGCCTCTTGGACATAAGGACCAGCACCAAACATATTGACCTTACCAGAGTCACGAAGCATATTAAGGAACGCAAAGACCTGGTCTTGACAATCCAACTTCTCAGTAGTATCACTCATTATCCTTTCTCCAATCCTCTTGGCACTCTAAGAAGAACTGCCAGAGCATACAACTAACATAACCAAGCATGAAACCAGCAATCAAAATAAACGTAGGTACAAATTCAGCTAACATTGTTGTCTCCTATTAGAACGGGATGTCATCAGCATACGGATCGGCATTGTTTGCCGCCGTCACTGGGTCGTTGTAGGTGTTGAGGTCAACTTCAGCATCGACCTTGGTGTAGAGGTCTAAGAACGATGTCTTAGTCTCATGGTCAAAGCGGTTCAAACAAAGTTCCACAGCCTCGAGGCGGTTACGGAAGATCGCAAACGCACTAACAATATGAACAAGTCGCCGAGTAGAGATAACTTCGTTTGTAGCACCGTCAGCAAACGACTTACGGATTACTCCAGCCCACTTAACGAGGTTCTCGGCAAACTTCTCGTCCATGCAATTGAACTTATGCATGTTACGAGTCAAGATCTTGAGTTCCGTCTTCTCGGGCGGATAGTCCTGCTCAAACGTAATCGGGAAGCGCTCAAGGAACGCCTCGTTCATAACCTTGGTACCGATGAAGCGACCATCATCGCTACCCTTACCCTTTGTATTAGCAGTGGCGAAGATATTGAAGCCGACAGCAGGGAAGACCTTCTCGCCAGTCTTCTTGATATGGTAGGGCTTACCCTCCATAATTGACTGCAAGCACATGATCTTCGTAGCATTAAGATCACACTCGTCCAAGATTAGAATTGCACCACGACGCATTGCAGTTAGGACAGGACCTTCGCGATAGACGATTGACCCATCGACAAGAGTGTTACCACCAACGAGGTCATCCTCATCAGTCTCTTCCGTAATGTTAACACGGATGCACTCACGCTTCAGCTTAGCACAAGCCTGTTCGATCGATAGAGTCTTACCGTTACCAGACAAGCCAGTGATGAACACAGGATAAAAGATCTTCGAGTCGATGATCTTAGCAATCTTAGAGAACGGACCAAACTCAACGTAGGTTGCGTCCTTCGATGGAATAAGATTCTCAACAAGAGCGGCAAGGTTCTGCTTACGGTTGATTGGAGTCACAGTGGCGACCATTGCAACAGCCTGGTCAGGTTCGACCTGAGTGTTGGCAAACATCGATGGCTCAAGATCAACAGGGCCAAGTTTTTCTCGCTTGGATGGCTTCGTGATAGAAGCAGTGGTCGAATAAGAACCTCGACCAACATTTCGGCTCTTGTCGTTCAAGAACCAATAGGGAATAGGGAATCCCTTCTCGCCAGCAAGTTCGAGAACCTGCGAGCGGCTAACAGTCTGACCAAACCGAACGGTCAGGTCATCTACAAACTGACGCTTGGCGTTAGCGTCATAAAATCCAGTCTTCGACATAACAAACATACCTCTTTTTACGGTAGGAGCATCATCCAACAATCTACGGGTCTAGGCAACTGGGGTTTCATGTGATTTAGTAAAGTCGTTATGAATCAACAAGTTATAGACCCTTACAAATCAATAGGTTAGGCAGCCTCGGCGAGAGCCTTACCAAAGTGAACAAGAAGGATTCGGTTCAACTGTCTCTTAGTCTGCTTGTCAATGAATCCCTTGGTCAAGCTCTTATTAGAGACGTTACCGTTATGACGCTTGCTCAATGAATCGAACCATTCATCATCGTCATCGGTATCGTTAATCGTACCGGTGCTCGAGATATAGAAGTAGTCATTGAAACCGTATGTGGTCGAATGTAAGAACTTATCTCGACGATACTTAGACTTCAAGAAACTATGATGTGCTTTCCAGTCACCAGGAGTAGTAGATTTAGCGCTAGTGTCGTGGCTGGTTGCATTGTAAAGGAACGATAAGCCCTCAGCCAAGTAGTAGCCAATGTAACGGGCACCAGTTACCTTACGAGCGATCTTCAACATATGGTAGGTCGAGAAACCAGCGCGGCACTCACCAGGCTTAATGATATACCGAGTACCGCTATGATGGGTAACCAAACTTGCAGTCTTACAATCGCGATTGACATACCCATCGCGCATACCATACTGACCACGTTCACCATGATAGCGAATGTTATTAGCATGATCATCTTCACCATCAGTTAAGAAGATGTTAACCATGTTCTCGATGTTATACTTAGCTACAAACTCATTACTGATCTGTTGAGAGAGGATGATAGCCTCATTCAGCGGAGTAGCAGAAAGCTGCTCACCAACTTTCTTGAGATCAAGACTCCAATACAGCTGCTCAGCACGAGCCTGGGCATCGCCAGTAATATTACCGCGTCTGTGGAGGCCGCAGTAGGCTTCGTAGTAACACTTCAACATTAAAATGTTATTGAACGCAGTCTTATAGTCTCGGGCATTGAGTTCGCTAGAGATGTACTCCTTCAGATGGAAGTTATGCTTGATCTGAATTGCACCAGGCTTACAATCATCTTGTTCCAAGGCAAAGCCAGAAACAATGTGCTCGCGAATAAAGTGCAATGAGGTTTCCCCGTCTGAGAAACCATAAACGCGGAAAGGAATGTTAACCTTCTTACAGAACTCAGAAAGAATAAGAACCTGGTTGAATACACCACTGATCACATTTGCCATTGAACCAGAAAGGTCCACGTACATAACCATACCGTGGTTCTTACCTTCAGGGAAGCTCATCACCCGCTTAAAGATATCATCTGAGAGACGATACTTGTGCAAGCGCGAGACATCGATCTTACCAGTCTTAGAGACCTTACCACGATTTAGCATACGAGCATTCTTACGCATCTCAAATTCCTTAATCAGGAAGTTGATATACGCCATGTTATCGTTACGGTAGTCAGTCAGCGCTTGGTTGATGAACTGATCGTAAGAACTATACGGAAGTGTCTGAGGAATGACCCTGTTCCTGTTAGCTTCAATATATTGATTGAACATCGTACGAACGCCAAGATCAATAAGTGGACTCAGCTTACTAGCAGATATCACGTAATTATCAAGATTGTATTTACCAATCGTGATTGAAGCAGAACCAGTATCATAGTTGTAGTGATCATTCTTCTTGGCGTTGGCAAACATCTCGCTTTCCTTCTTACGGAAAGTCTGATCAGTCTGAGAAGGCGCAACGGACTCACTATTATCACCGGCGTCTGAATCATCCTTGTCGTCAGAAGAATTGCTCTCCTGGTCCTCTTCGCTCTCAGAGTCGCCTTCCTGTGAGCTGCTTTTCTCATCAGAACGCTCGCCACCAGACGAGTCTGACTTCTTGCCATCAAGCGGATTATTTTGAGAGTTAGGTTTAGCAGCACCCTCTTCCTGCTTCTTGTTCTTCTTGCCCTGGCGACCAATTAGCTTCTTGGCAAACGCAACTACCTCGTCCCAGGTCTCTAGGGAGTACGCTTCCTCAACAAGAGCCTTCTCCTCGTCATCAAAATCAACAAGAACATGGGCACCAACCTTTGCCTCAACATTAAGGCGGTCGATGAAATCCATCTTGTTGATTCGAGCCTGGAGATCCTCACCAAAAAAGTTCTGGTTGACAAGTTTCTTATATGCGTTGGCGAATGATCGACGAAGGCCAGGATACTCAGCCTTGATCTTACGCTCGATGCGAATGTCTTCGATGACATTGAGATAGGTCTTCAACGTCTCATTGATCTCACCATTCTCCTGGATTGCAGAATGAAACCCTTCAGCAGGAGTCTCACGAGCATGACCAACCTCGTGACCTTCGAAAAGGTCAAGAAGATCGTCATCAAGATTCTGGATGAGAGGAATATGAATCGTTCGGCTCTTCAGATCGAAGAACGCGGTTGGATACTTGGCCGAGTACTGAACAGACAAGTTCTCGGTCGCCAGCAGTCGTGCAAGAGCAGACTTTTCGTTAAGTTTGGTGTTCAACATATGCGTCCACTATACAGAAATCCGTAGGAAAGACAACACTAAGAATCAGGAAGTTATAACCCCTTGATTTATAAGGACACGTAACTTGTTGATTTTATTAGTTAAAGTCGAACTTACCAAACTTGGCGGCAACAGAAGGCTCATATTCGGTGCTATAACTAGAGCCAGGGGCATCCATAATGTTATGTTGGGCACTTCCCTCTACATCATACAATTTCATCTTGGCCTTATCGACTCCGACAACAAATCGTTTATACTTTGTTGGATCACTATAACGATTCTTCAACTGCTTAACCATAATCTGATTCAGCTTATCCAACTCTTCAGTAGCAATAAGAGCGAACATGATATCAGCAGTCGCAGGAAGACCAAACGACTCAGATGTATCCTCTAGTCCAACATCAGTATTGGTATAACCAGTTCTATTCGTCTGAGTAGCAGAAACAATAGGAACATCAAACTCTACTCCAAGGCCTCTTAGCTCTTCAGCAATAGCCTTAACGTAGGTATAGGAGTTGACATTGGCACCAGCCTTCAATCTAGACGAACTACAAATATTCAAATAGTCGATATAGATGATATCAGGCTTGAAGTTTCTCTTCAGTCTTAATTCATTAATTAAATGCCTAAAGTTTGCACTACCAGCAGACGCAGTAGGATACTCTTTAATGATTAGCTTACCAGTTGTCTTACTTCTAAACCTTTCAATCTTTTTCTGATAGGCATCCTTTGTAAGGACTGCAAGCTCATCCAATGTGACATCTAGAAGATTGGCGTCAATTCTTTCAGCAATCTTCTCTTCAGCCATTTCCATCGTAATGTATAAAACATTCTGGCCAGATGATAGGTTGTGAGCAGCCATATGACACATCGCCAACGACTTACCTACACCAGTACCAGCCAGGATAATATTTAGAGTCTTACGAGGAAGGCCGCCCTTAGTAATCTTGTTCAAGAACTCAATATCGAAGGGAATCCTTTTCTCCTTCTTATGATAATTCTCAAAACGAACTACAGAGTCCTCTAGGAAGTCATGGCCAATATGCTGGTCGAACGAAACAGCCAAGGCATCGGAAAGTAGTTTCGGTATTGTACCTCTACTTTGCTGCTCCTTTTGGTTATCCATGATTTTAATCGAATCCATAATGGCATTATAGATTGCCTTATCTTGACAAAACTTTTCCGTGTTGTCTAACAGCCATTGTTCATCGACTGTTGGATTCGTTCCTAATTGTTTGATACACTCTTTGGCTTGATCATAGGTGGTCTGGTTCAAGCCTTTTAGTTCATCAAGATCTACACTAAGGACGGCCTTATTAGGGACTTTGTTATACTTCTCTACAAACTGCTTAACAAGCTCAAAGATAACCTTCTGACCATCATCAGAAAAGTAATCTTTCTTCAAGAATGGTAGAGTCTTTCTAGCAAACTCATCATTCTCAACTAACGTAGAGATAATATAATTTTCAATCATACAACTTCTTCAGCGATTCCTAAAATTTCAGCAAGGATCAACAAGAACCCTGCCATCACAACATACTGGCCAATCAATACGGCGCCAGCTAAAATACGAAGACTACTCTTCGCCAGACTCCACTTCAAGTGATTCTTCGGATCCGGATGCTCCATAACTAAACTCCTTCTTTGCGGCTTCATCAATTGCCTTCAATACTTCTTCTGTGTAATACTTCTCTGGATCTTCAAGAATGTTCTTACCAAAAACCTTAGATCCATCTGGCATCTCATACCGAGTAGATACTTTCTTAAAGATACCATACTTCTCAGCTAGATCAAGAAGACCGTAGTAGCGATCAAGACCAGAACTATATGTCAATAGACACTCAACCTGAGCATTCTCCTTAGAGAGTCTTGACTTATACATCTTAACCTTGATGACATTACCAACTACTTCGTTGTCAACCTTTTCCTTTCTCTTCGACAACATTGCAATAGTAGAAGCAGCATACTTCAAGCCAGTACCACCAGAGATCTCATTCATTGGAACATAAGAACCAACGACAGCATAGACATGGTTAGTTACCAACATTGGTACCTTATACTTTGCACACTTCAATGTCAAGACTCTGAATGCAGCCTTGATGACCTGACTCTTAGTCATGTCTCTAGTATCCTTACCTTCGAGTGAGTCAGCCATTTCTTTAGAAGTCGATAGCATACCCAAAGAATCTAGAACCATCATCATAGGAGGACGGTCACCTTCTTCTGTCTTACCATATGCTTCCAAGAACTTCAAAGCATGTTCTCTAAACTTCTGAATAGTATCAGGCTCGGCAATAATTACTCGCTTTGTATCAATACCACGCGACTTCATCATATCTCTAGTGACAGCAGCTTCAGTGTCATAATAGATGACACCAGCATCTGGATTGCTATCTAAGAAACTCTTTACAATACCTAGAACAAAGAACGTCTTACCAGTAGCACTTTCACCAGCAAAAGCAGTTATCTTGTTATTAGGAACGCCACCAAAGATTGACCCACTAAGAGCAGCATTAAGAGAATAGCTACCACTGTCAATGCTGCCTGTGAACTCAGCACTACCAGCACCGTCCTCAGCAATAGATGTATCTTCATCTTTAATCTCTTCAATCAAATTACGGAAAAACTTAGACATAATAACCTCAATGTTATAACTTCAGTATCTCTTTCTTATTGACTACTATACCACGTTTTCCAAGTTTTCTCAACTCTTGAATACGTTTTTCTTGTTGAACTTTCTTGTCTCTATTGACAAAGTTAGAATTGGCGGCGATCAGAAGAATGACAGCAAGAGGGTCAAAGACCAATATAAGAAGTATAATAACCATCCGCACAGCGCTGCCAAAATGGCTTTCGGCATCAGATCCATAAACCAACTCCGCAATATACTTTAGTGGACCAACTTCAACTTCAATCTTTTTAACTTCTGACTCTAGCTTATTCCTTTTGGATTTCAGTTCAACAAGCTCTTGCTCAACATCCTTTCGTTCTTGCTCAAGCTGTTTACGTTCACCATCTAGTCTTCTCTTCTCTTGTAGGCCCTTTGTCACAGAGCCCATCTCAATATACTTAACTAGAGTATTATCAATGTTTTCAATTTGTTTTTCAACTAGAACTTTTGTGTTTGTTCTTGATTCAATTGTATCATTAAGCGTTTGTAATTCAGCACTAACATCAGATGTCATAAGTGCTTGAGTCTCGAGATGAGCTTTGGACAAGTAACCAAAGATACCCATTGATGTGATGAACATCAAGACAATGATTGCTACCGATAGATAATACTTAATTAGCTTTGGTGCTTCTTCCCAGTTTCTGTAGAGCCAGCTAGCAGCGACTAACTTACCAAGCTCAAGGGCTGAGCCCATCACTACTACAGATATAAATGCACCACTAAAGATAGCTGCCAAGCCTACTACCGAATAGTAGGCAGCAACACCAGAAAGGATTAGTGCAACTGCTAGGACTAGATAATCAAGAAGCATCTTTAGCGATTGTGAATAACTTCTCTAGCTCGGACTTAAACAACTTCATCTTCTCGACTCTATTTGGCCAATAGATATAGTTCTTGTCTGGATTCAACATTAGATTATTAAGCAATGGCGTAATCATCTGCTGAATCTGAACAACAGTGTCCTTATAGAGCTCAGCATTAGTAGCTTGCTCATCGAGAAGCTTTGAAAGCTCTTCGGTTTCCTGTTCGGCGCCAGTGAGCTTCTTTAACTCTTCTTCATCGACTGCGCTGAAACCAAAATCAAAGTTATAACCTTTTTGCATATAATTACCCGAACATGTCTTCTAGAGTTAATTGTTTCTCGCCCACTTCCCAACCAATGTTATCTGTAATTGACCTCATTGGTTCGATGAACGACTTCTCAAACTGAGTATCATGATCAATATATCCATCCATATTGAATTGCTTTGGTAATGCACCAGGCGATGATATCACATTAGTGGAAAGTGGATTAGGTGTTCTCAAATAACAGAACTTAATCTTATCACCATCTTGTATCTTGTTGTGCTTTTTGTCGAGACCATACTTATTTATGAAAGTATTGTAAACAAGAGCGCCACGAACATGGATTGGGATTGCCTTACCACCTATCTGATGTTTTGTCACACCCTGGCAACTTCTTGGAAAAGCAACATCTTCAAATGGTAGACTATCAAACTCTTGCTTGAAGTCTTCGACATACTGTCTAAATTCATCCTTAGTGCCATTCATAATAATGTCAAGCGACTTCTTAATTGCTTCCTTGATCTTGGCAGGAGTCGATGACTTCACAGCTTCGATACCTTTCATCTTTAGCTTTGGCTTCTCATATTGAACACCTTCTTCGTTGAAGACATTCAAGATGTATCTCTTCTTAGCAACCCAGATACCCTTATCAGCGATAGACTCTCGCTTCATCTGCATGCGCTGACTATAGATCAACATATGGTTTGCTAGGTCATCATAACTCTTTTCGATGAATGGTTGGAAGACTTCATCACATGCCTTATCAAGCATACGGATGACTTTATCTCTTTCTGGTACCTTACCACTGTACACTTTCTCTACAAACTTATCGAGAGTAATATACAACGAGTCCGTGTCGACAGCGATAACGTAATCAATGTTGTCGGTCTTGAGAGTCTTATTCAAGAACTCATTCATCTTCGCCTGCATCCAACGAATTGATACCTGGCCTGATAGCGTAATTGCTTCAGCAAGATCTGTATCAAAGAATCGGAAGTAGATATTAGATAAAGCACCATAACAACTATTCAGCTGAATCTTCTTCGCCATCTGCATATTGTTATACTGAACGTACTTCTTCTCATCTTCTGGGTCTTTCGATAGCTCATACTTCTGCTTTGCTTCAAGCATCAGCTTCTTATACTTCTTTCTATCGGCAAAGACCTTTTCCATTAGTGCTGGTAGGAAGCCGAGCTTGTCCTTTCTATACATTGTACCATTAGCACAGAGTGTATAGTCGAGACTCTTTGCATCATCCTTGGCCATCTGGTATGAACCTGTATTGTCAAGACAATCTTCTGGTGTAAGGTCAACCTTATTGATCTTTGTGTCAGGTGAAATGTTATACTGCATGATCAAAGATGGGTACAGAGATGTCAAGTCAAATGAGACAACATACTTATACATTCCAGGCTTTGGATCTTTTACATAAGCGCCTTTGATTGGTTGATCCTTCTCTTCTCTAACCAACTTGAGTTCTTCCTCATTCTTTGAAAGAGGAACAACGATATTGTTATCGATTAGATAGTTGTGGATAATCATATCCCACATACGGACAGTACGAAGGGTGTCGATGTAATCGACCTTTGCATCATATGCAATAGCAAGTACTTGATCAATAAGCTTCATCTTATCATCAAGTTGGCTTACAAGGGTAACGTCGTGGATATTATACTCAATGAACTTTTGGAAGTCGTGCTTATAAAGATCGAAGAGACTTTCATACTCAGAGTAGTCAATCTTTTTTTCACCGAGCTCAAGATGAGCAATATGGTTAAGAGAATAGCTTTCTGTATCGGAGTATGTAAACTTTCTATAAAGTTGCAAGTAGTCAAGCACCGAGATTCCTCTCAATGTCTTGGCCTTGAGAGTCTTACCAGAGCCTCTCATAATAATTTCTTTATCGTCGACGATCTTCCAAGGCGAGAGCTTTTTTGACATCTTACCTTCGTCATTGAATACTCTATCGATTCTATTGACAAGGTATGGAATATCGAACCCCTCTACGTTCCATCCAGTTACAATGTCTGGATCGACAAGAGGAGAATCCCAAAGTGTTAGGAACTTCATAATCAAATCACGCTCGTTCTTACACTTAGCATACATAATGTTGTCAGCAGAAGGAGTATAGTCACCACAACCAAATGTGTAGTACCTATCCTTAACCTTGATAGTGATAGCAGTTAGTGCCTTATCAGCTTCATCGATGTTAGGGAATCCTTCGTCAGCTGCGACCTCGATATCGAGGTGGACGATGTTCATTAAAGACGCATCGTACTGAATCTCGCCAGGATAGTATTCATGGATGAATGGATAGATGAGAGAACTCTTTGATGTCATCCCATAGAGTTTGATTCCCTCTACACCCTCATACATCTTCATATAATCCATCATCTCGTTGATAGATTCGAAGTCCTTTCTATCGGCTGGATACCCATCGATAGTTTTATAAGGAGCATTAGGATTGCTCGATCGCTGGAAACAAAAAGGTTGATATGGGATGTCAGTATGGACTCTACGACCATCCTCATAACCACGAAGGAGAATCTTATTCCCTCGGATGCTTACATTTGTATAGAACTTGCTCATTCAGTGACTACTTTACGCCATTTCCCATTAACTTTCAAGTACAATTCTCCATCAGGACCTGGCTTGAACGAAACATCAACATGCTCAACAGTTCCAGGAACAAACTCTGGTGTTTGATGACTAAAAACCGTTAGTTTGTTAGTTGGGTTTATTGTACCGAGGCCAACCTTCTCGCCATATGTTGCTCGCAATTGTAAGTGCGAGCCGCCATCAAGTTGTTCAATATGCTTTGGCTTATCCTTAGGAAGGATAGCTGCAGCAGCGACAACGCCACCTGTGGCGACGCCACCAGCAAGACCAAGATACTTAAAGAAATTACGTCTAGTTGCCATAGTAACGTCTCCACAATGAATCAGCTAGCAGTGCTAGTACCATCGATAATAGGGCATAGATGTCTGGTACCCAATTAGTGAAGACATTAACAAAGGTAAAGATTGAGGTAGAAAGAAGAACTAAAAGAATAGATAGTTCAATAGTAAGATATTTCATAAACAATCCTCCTAGAATAGGGAGGTAGTATATACAAAAAGAAAGGGGGAGTCAACGCTCCCCCTTTCAGATCATCGTGTAATGTTCAATTATTAGAACGTATATACTAGGTCAAGCATTGCTCTTGTGTAGTCAACCTTACCAGCACCGACTTCAACGTCGAAGTAAGAACCACGAATTGACCAACCGTCAGCAAGTCCATATGCTGCGCGAAGTGCCATACCGTCATGAAGAGCTGCTTCACCACCGAAGTCACTATCTGTCCATACGGCTGATAGTGCGTTGGCTTCTGCATCTTGCTTCATTAGGCTGACTTCCCAATCACCTGCCTTCTTAACGCCGCCAAGACGGACGCCATAAGCAAGTGCTGTGTCGGCTCTTTTTGCTTCGTCATTCTTTAGTTGTTGAACAAATAGTTTTACAGGAACACCAGCAACTTCCTTTGCTGCTGACGCTGTAAGAACTAACTGCTTGTGCTTTACGCTTGAGCTACAAACTGGAAGAGATGGAACTGATGCGCCACCTGCAACTGAAAGAGGATATACAATGTAGCAGAGATCTGCTCTTGTAACCACTTTCTGATCTAGCAATGCTGCATGAGCAGCTAGATCAAAGCCAGCAACTTTCTTTGCTGCTCCAACTTGAACACCCATGAGTGTGCTATCTGCATCAGCAGCATTCTCAACTAACTTGAGCTTGAATGCGCTGGCTGATAATCCACTCTCATTCTTTAGCGCAACTGCAAGACCTTCTGGCTTGATGTCACCATCAAACATAAGACCTTCCATAACCCATGGCTGATTCATTTTGCCAAGAGTTACCTTTACGTTATCTGCAGCTGCATATTCAACATAAGCCAAATTGAGATCAACGGCCTTTAATGAACCGCCCGCCATGTCATTCCATGCTGACTTTGCTGAACCAGTACGAACGCCAACAACAACTTTTGTTTTGTCATTGACATCTGCCTTGGCAACTAGACCAACACGAAAACGATCACGATCTGAATTGGCATTGCCGATCTCTAAACTATCGTTACGATAGCCAAAGTCGCCACTCCATTTCACATCGGCTGCTTGCGCAACTGACATTGATCCCAAAATAACAGATGCTAGAATTGCTTTATGCATTTTCTTCTCCTTGTGTCGCCGCGATATTACGGCTTGAAGTTTTTCAATGATTTAACGTCTGCTCTTGTTTTAGCAAGATCAGACTTTTCAAGAGCAACAAGTCCACGGTCAGAAAGATAACCTTCCTCACCAATAGCCTTATTGCTCACATACTCTTCCATAAATTCCTTCAAGCCAGGTATCACATTAATATGTGCTTTCTTAACATAAATGAACAATGGTCGAGCAGCTGTATATTTATCTGAAGAGATAGTTTCAAACGTTGGTAGGACACCATTGATAGCTACTGCTCTGACCTTATCAGCATTCTCTTCTAAGAATGAATAACCAAAGATACCAAATGCATTCTTATTGGCATTTAACTTTTGAACAATTAAGTTATCATTCTCACCAGCTTCGACATAGGCACCATCTTCTCTGATAGCATGGCACTTCTTCTTTTCTTCAAATGGGCAACCTGGTTCCATGAATAGTTCATGGAATGAATCTCTTGTGCCGGATGTTGGTGGTGGACCAAGTACTTCAATCTTAGTTGCTGGTAGCGAAGCGTTAATTTGATTCCATGTCTTATAAGGATTGGCAATTAGATTGCCTTGGGCATCTGGCACTTGCTTAGCAAGAGCAAGCCACACATGCTCCTTTGTCATTGATGCAGACTTTGCTTGCTTCGAGTTAGCAATTGTTAGTCCATCGAAGCCAACTTTAATCTCAACAATTTCACTTACACCATTCTTTACACAAGTCTCAAACTCACCCTTCTTCATTGCGCGTGAGGCATTGGCAACATCTGGATGTTGTGGGCCAACACCATTACAAAATAATTTAATACCACCACCTGTGCCGGTTGATTCAACCTTTGGTGTCTTAAACTTTCCGCCACGACCAAACTGTTCTGCTACAGCTGTTGTGAAAGGATAGACTGTCGATGAACCAACAATAGTGATCTGATCTCTCCCTTGTGCATGTGCTAATTGTGATGCAACAATAAGAGCGAAAGCAAATAATAGAGCAAGTTTAGATTTCATTTTCGTATGTCTCCATAAAGGCAGGATTGCCATTTAATATTTAATATGGGGACGTCAAACTTTAATCAAATCTTAATATTTCGTAAAAGAAAGGGGGCGGTTAAGCCCCCTTTCTGTTAGTTACTTGTCTTGTTCGACAAGTAGTTCTGCCTTAGATTCCTCACGCTGAGCTTGAGCCCAACTTGGTTGTTTACCAATTTGAATCTTCCTTGGCTTCTGCTCCTCAGGTACTACATTCTCTAATCTGATAGTCAAAATACCATCGGTTAAGTTCACGTCACGTACAACAATAGTATCGGCAAGAACAAACTCACGAGCGAAACTGCGTCCTGCAATTCCTTTCACAATATACTCACGGTCATCCTTTTCGGGCTTCATGCCAACCACAGACAGCCTGTTCTTAGAGGCAACGATCTCCAAATTATCTTGACTGAATCCGGCAACAGCCATCTCCAATTCATAATTGAAGTCGTCTTTTTTTACAAGCGAGTAGGGTGGGAAGTTGTCGTTGGTCTTTGCAACATTAGCAGCATGCTGTAGAATTTCAAATGCTCTGTCAAAGCCAACTGTGTGGTTATGCCACGCGCGATCAAGATGATCGAATAGACCTAGTGTATGTCTAGTCATAGTTATCTCCTTATTAAGCGAGTTAATGTTTTAGTAGACCCGATATGGCATCTACATTCTTATTTATAAGAGTTCGCGTAATTTTTTACGTTCAACTTTACCTAAAATATTCTTAGGTATTGAATCTATTTGTATGAACTTACGAGGAACCTTATATCTTGATATCTTATTTCTAAGATAGGATATCAACTCAGAACTTTCCACGCTTCCCACTATGAAGGCAACAGGTATCTCTCCCCATCTTTTATCTGGCAGCCCAACAACACACGATTCCACAACGCCAGGATATTTGTTTATAACATCTTCAATTTCTTGAGGGTGAATGTTATAGCCTCTTGTAACTATAAGATCATTGGCTCTACCAAGAATAAAAAGAAAATTATCCTCATCGAGATAGCCAATATCATTTGTTCTGATCCACCCTTCTCCAACTTGGGTAAGTGTAGTGGCAACAATGTTACCAGGTGTACCGTTACTAACCTCGTTACCCTGATCATCAATAATTTTAATCTTAGAACCTATACAAGCCCTACCTACAGACTTAGGTTTACTACAAAAATCTTTTGGTGTCAGTAAACTGATTGGGCCATGCTCTGTAGTAGCATACGTATCATACAATGCATCAGACCATAATGCATTCGCCTTAACCTTCAGATCATACGAAAAGACATCTGTTGAGGATACAATAGATCTTACTTTGTGTTCGTATATTTTGTTAACAAGACTATGGGTAATAGCTGGCACTGTTAGTAGTGCTGTTATTTTTCTTGTATTGATTAAATTGACGAGATATTCTGATGTATGCTGCTCAGCAATAACAACTTCTGCACCGATGTAAAGAGCAGCAAGAGCACAAGCACTACCGCCACCTGTTGAGAGAGATGGTAAGGACAAATAAACATCATCCATACTCCAACCCCAACTCAGAGGCATCGATAAAGATGTCATCACTCTTGCTTTGTGAGTTACAAATATTGGTTTTGATTTACCAGTAGTACCTGATGAGAAGATGATTGTAGCAGGTGTGGACCAATTAAATAGTACATTGCCTGTAAAAAGTTCCTCCGAAAGATCCATATCTATTGGATCTCCAAAAGACGCCGCTTCAGTAAAACAAACCTGGAAATTATTTTTAAATTTAAAATTTACTGAAGTGACCAAATCCTTTGTTACCTGTTCAACCTCTTCTGGAGAAGACTTTGGATTGATGGTCACTACACCAACACCAATATCAATTAAAGCGATCAACATCTCAAGATATTCGATCGAATTGTCACCCAGTAATGATACTCTATCTCCAACCTTCAAGTTCAGGTTATAGATACAGTAGTGTTGAATTCGTCTTACCTTCGTAACAAGTTCTGAATAGGAAACGGAGCGATCCCCACAACGGATAGCCACTTTATGTGGCGTCCGCTGTGAGGATGAAAAGAATCCGTCTGTAGCTTTAAGCGTTGATGTTACATCCATCAGCTGCCTGTGATTAATTCAAGAATTCCACCGTTCTTCCGAAACCCTTCAATGAAGACATGGTGGGTGTCGCCAGATTGTTTGATACACTTATCAGCAGCAGCCCAAAGCTGAAGCCAAGTTAACTTACCAGAAGGTAACGACACCTCAACAGGCTCGCCCCAATTGTCCTGGTACGTCATCGTTTTGGCTTCGTATGGTGATAGTTCATTAGGGTTATTGACACCATCATAAATTGACCACATACTTACAAATCCATTTGCCTCTTTGATCTCATAGAACGACATATGCTTTGCTTCGTATTCGTAGTGTACCATATTAACCTACCTTGTTGCCTTCACCAGCGAGAATATAACTATACACAGGCCATGCGGCCATGTCCTTTCGTTTGGCAGCCTGCACTTCACGGATGAACACATCCTTCTTAGCCCTGCTGCTCACGCCCTTATTGATAAGCTCAACACAGAACGTCTTAACCTCTTCCAACGAGACGTTGGGACTTGCAACCATCTCACCAAGAAGCTTCTTGAAGTCTTCGCCAATCAAATCGTGTTTCAACTTACTCATCTACAAATTCCTCACCATAACCAAGTTCGTATTCAGAAGCATGCTCTTCGGTATAGATATCAGCCCAGTCCTCACCATTTGTCATATCATTGTACAGAGCCTCAAGTTCTTCATCAGTTAGATGTTCAAGAGGAGTTCGATCAGTGCCATTGAGTAGAAGGTTCTTTATAAACACTTCTGCATCATTGTCAAAAATCAAATCCAACTCGGTCTCGACAATATAGTCGAGTAACTTTTGTCGAAGTTCCACTATGCAACCTCCTGGTTGCGTTCAATAAAGTACTTTCGATCACCAACGGTCAAGAGAAGATTCCGTGCTCGCTCAATTCGCTCAACCAGATCATAGAGGTCTTGCGATGTAAGGTTACTACCTTCGTTCGCCATTATCGAACTTGCTGTGGCGATGATGGAGTTAGCCTCGTCGAGGAACTTTTGTGTCTGCATTGGATCAAACTTCTGAAACATAACTACCTCAAGAAAAGAAAAAGGAGGCTAGCACAATGCTAGCCTCCGTAGCCATTAGGCCTTCTTGAACACTCGCGAGTAGTAGTAGTACGTGTTAGCGTACGTAATCTTGAGTTCGTCCTGAACAGCCTTCAGCATCTTCTCTTGCGAGAGACCCTGAGCGGTCATGTCCTTGAACATCTCGAGAGCGCGAGCACGCTTGGCGTTGTTAGCGCCCTTGGCACGCTTGGCCTTAGGAGCAGCTGCGACAGGAGCAGCAGTCTTAGCCTTAACAGTCTTCGTCACAGCAGCCGGAGTCTTGACAGACGCAGCTTGCTGACTATAGAGGTCCTGACCATCAACCGGATTGTCCGACTGATACTTAGACATCTTAGCAAGAACAGCTGAGTTGGACAAACCACCAGCGATCAACGTCTCAGCGGCTACAGTAGCGCGCTCGACCTTGTTCAGCGGAAGGTTCGTAACAGTCAGTTGACCATCATTACCAGGAATTGAAATAGAAGCCATAATATAAAATCCTCAATATATAACAATGTCCGAACTCGCGTTCGGTATCGGCTGGACCACCCAACCAATGCGAGCAGTATACGCTACCGGTCGTGTAGGGTCAACTGCTAATTCCCTTCAAAATCAATAAGTTACAAATGTCTTAAAATTCCTAATAAAAACGCGGAGTTACAACTCCTGTAGAATCAAGGAGTTACAACATCCGCGTGGTTTTGCCGTAATAAGACACATCTCTTATTACGAATATAACCTGTTCTTACAGGTTAGTAGCGTGCTTCTAAACGAGATTCGTTTAGTTGCCAGCTTTTGGTGCTTTTGGCTTGCGAGCCTTCTTGACCTTCTCGACTGCCTTATCAGCTTCGGCCTTCACTTCAGTAGCGACTTCCTTGGCGGCAGCGACAACGTCCTGAGCATCAATCTTGCCATCATCGTTCTTATCTGGATCCTGGAAAAGCTTCCAAACAATCCAACCGGCAACGGCAACTAATAACAATACAAGTAATGTACCCATTGTCTTCTCCTATTTAAATCCGAACATCTCTCTGACAGCTTGCCAGAAAGTTATCGGTGTATTATCAAACCCTTTTCCATCAATGTCAACACCATCTGGAAGCCATGGTTTGTCCATGTCCTCCCAACCTTTTGGGTCAGCCGAAGCGGCGGCGAGCGGAGCAGAGGCGGCAACAAGCTCAGCCTGAACCTTCTTTGCTCTCTTCTTTTTTACAATTGCCTTTGCTTTCTTTCTTTTATTCGCCTTGATCGCTTTGACCACTTTCGTCACCTTTCTTAGTTCTTCCGATGTTGTACTTGGTTACCAATTGCCATTCATTCTTTTGCTTGAATGGAATGACCTTAATTAGTCTCATTGGAGCAACTGGCTCTTTTGTCTTATCTGCATCTACCAAGCCAACTAAACCCCAGTCGGAAAGTAGGTTAACAATCGTGTTTCTTCTTGCAACGTCGTCATCTGTTAGAGATGAAGGTCGACCATCAAGGGCAAACAGCTCCTTGAAGTGTACAATGTAGTATTTACCTTTTTTGTGGAGAATGTGGCAAGATTGATAGAGAGTCTTATTCTTCTCTGATGCAATACCAATTCTAGTTAAGGTCTCTTTGACCTTTAGGAAGTCATCATTCTGCTTTAGAGTGACTTCAATAAAACTATCTACTGTAATCATCTGTTCGCCCCACCTACGCTCATTTTTTCTTTTAATTGTCTAAGCTGTTCAGTAGAAAGTAATTGTACAATATCTTTTGCTTTTCTAATATTACATTTATAGTAATCACAAATTAATTGTATATCTTCATCCACTTCAGCTTTATGCCATTTGGAGAACCTTTTGTTCTTCCTAATACTATTTAGAAGAAAATCAAACTGAAGCTTTTTGTCTAACTCGTGATATCGGTTCATTTCATTGCAATACAGCACAGTATCTGCAAAATACGATAAACTACGGTTAACCAAATATGGATTGTATAATTTCTCGGCTTTTTCCGGGTTTTCCGAGGCAGATACCACATCAATCTTGGTATAGTTGATGGCGTTTACAAAGTCGAACGGATTCATGCGTATTCGCACTCTGCCATCAACTGACTGAGACAGGCTACCAGGTTGATTTCCTGATCAGCGACGAATGCAGCCTTGTATTGATAGTCAGCTAGGATAAGGATAGCTTGTGGAATAGACGTTCCTTTAAGAATCGTAGATAACGAGTCATAGATCTTTCTAAAAAGGACAGATGACTCAATATCGTTAGACTCAGCTACCCACTTCCTCATATCATTAAACCTTCTATCCTTTAGGATAGTGACAAGCTGGGTAAAGTGCTCGTCAGATAGGTTAACAAGGATACCAGAATCAATCTCACCCCCAACGCTATATCGCTGGAGTTCGTTGAGCACTCTTCGCCAATCAGGGAAGTGACGAGCGATTAACTCACCAACTACATTCTTGTTGAATGTAATGTTCTCGGTCTCGAGAATCTTTAGAGTCCTCTTATAAAACTCGCCGGCAAGTAGTGGCTTCTCTTTAGGTGGAATCTTAAACTCAACAATAGAGCATCTAGAATGTAGTGGCTCAATGATTCTAGACTTAAAGTTACAAGTTAGAATGAATCCACAGTTCTTCGAGAACTCTTCCATAAAGTTTCTCAAAGCTGGTTGAGTAGACTGAGCATTGAGATAATCAGCCTCATCTAGGATAACCATCTTTCTTCCACCACCAAACGATACAGTACTAGCAAACTGCTGAATCTCATTTCGCAGCGTATCAATACCACCATTCATGGAACCGTTAATGATGATATAGTCACATTGAAGCTGCTCGCACATTGCTCTTGCAGCAGTCGTCTTACCAGTACCTTGTGTACCAGTTAGCAGTAAGTTTGGAATAGTTCCACTATCAATAAAAGCTTGGAACGTCTTCTTAATATCCTTTGGTAAGACACAATCAGATATAGTTCGAGGACGGTATTTTTCAACCCACAATACTTCTTCTAACATAGATTAAGCCTTCTTTTGCTTAACGTCTGCAGCAATAAAGTACTCAAGATTTAGTTTATCGTTTCTAAATGAGCTCACACCATTAGATGAAATATTAACTTTATAATCACCAGCAATCAACTTTAGATTTTCAGCAGCAAATGCCATAGCTAGGTCTGCATTGGCAGTACCGTTGACTGTGAGTGAGAACTTATTAGAAGAAGGGTTCTTAGGGTCAGCCACAACAACATTAACCTTACCTTCACTACTAACAACATTGAGCTTATCAAGTTGTAGGATAGCAGTCGCCTTAATAACTTCATTAAGACCCTGAGCTGTAAGATCAAATGTAATCTCAGGATTAGTAACAGCAATCTTTTGAATCACACTCTCAGAGGGATGAACAACCATCTCCTGGCTAGCATAGACATACTCAACTGATCTTCCTTCAGAAGAAACAGTTACAGAGTTATCATTGAATGTGAAGTCAGGATCTTCAAAGATACTAATCACACCCAAGAACTGTTGCATGTCATAGATAGCAAATGAGACCGGGAACGACTCTGTAACCGTCGCCTTCGCAAGAATATTTTTATTAGTGCTAATTGTACTGAGTACGTTTCCCGGTTTCACCAACAGATTAGGATTAATCGACGCAAAGTTTTTCAAGACCTGTAAGGTCTGTGTAGAAATTTTCATAATATAATAGGTCCTTCATTACTTCTCAGTGTTACCAACAATGTTCTCATACATTGTAGTAAATTCTTCAATGGAAGACAACTCTTGAGCATAGTTATTCTTATGGAATACCTTTGCCATTTTGTTGAGTGTCTTCTTAGGAATTTCATGGATCTTAGATGCAGCGTCAATTGCATCCTTAATGAATTCCTTCTCAGCATCAATGCGTGTCATCGAATTTGAAACTTCAACAAGGACGCCTTTCACTTTTTGCTTATCAAATGCCATAATATAATTACCTCAATTACTTCTTAATCTTAGAAATGTCAGCAGTTGCAGCAGCACCAACAGATGCTAGAGCAGCAAGGCTACCACCAAACGTATAAGACCCAGTGTGGTTCAATTGCATCCAAGGACATAACCAAACCTTTAGGCCCATGTTACGAACCCACTGACAGAACATATAGTCTTCAGAGAGATATCTCTTAGAGTACTGTCTTAGTACAGTGTTGTTTGGATCATCGACAAACTTAACAATATCATCTGGCGTTGCAGTTGGATTAGCTTCTAAGAAAGCCTTTAGCTCAGCACCCATATACATTCTCTTACCATCGATTGGTGTATCAAAGAAAGCAAAGATCTCTCTTGAACCATCGAAGTGAGCTGTACGAACATGGTCTGGCTTGTATGACTGATATGGGAATGTTTCCTGGAACTTCTTGAATGTGTTCTTACGAATCATCATGAAGCCAGTACCAATCTCTAATACCTCAGCTGGCTCACTCAACTTAATCTGAGTAGGACCATCCTTAGCAATAACTGGATTGAAAACATAGTCACCAACAAACTGCTCAAGTGAGTTTGGATTTTCATCAGCAACACCCTTATCGACAGCCTGCTTAACCTTTTCCCAAGAGATACACTTCTTAGGATATGGACCACCAATAATGTCATATGGCGACTCATCCGATTGAAGAGCCAACAATGTAATAACATCGTTTGGATCAAATCCGATGTCTGAGTCGATAAACATCATGTGGGTAAAGTCGCTTCTCATAAACTCATCAGCACAATAGTTACGCGCGCGAGTAATAAGAGACTCATTAAACAAATAGTAAACCTTCATGTTGATACCATACTTAACACAAAGTGCAGTTAGGTCGCACATTGAGCGAGTATAGTTACCATGACACTGGCCACCATACATTGGAGTTGCTACAAAGAGAGATCTCTTTCGCAACTCTTCAATTTCAATTTTAATTTCCATTGTTTATTACTCCACTGCTCGGAGAAGACTCTTCTTACCACCTGCAGCCTGAGGAGGTGTTACAATTTGGCTAGTAGCCATCTGATAGTCATTGATCAGCGAATCAACTGGATCCGTAACAAACAATACGCTAGCAGGTAGCAGCTCGAATCCTTCCATTGCAGTCGTGTATTGCATGAATGGAACGAATACTAAGCGATTCTCTTGGAAGGCTAGCAACAATGGCTTATTAACCTTCAACTTCGTCTTAGTTTCTTGAAGATCACAAATGATCTCATCGCCATTCACTAACTTAATAATCTTGATATTCATTATAATTACCTCTGTTGGTTTTTCAAATAACGTGTATACTTTTTCAACTGTCTCAGAGCTTTTTCTTTATGCGCTGGGTGCATCTTTCTAAAAAAGTTGACTCCTTGTAAATGATCATACTCATGCAAGAAGATTCTGGCTGTCATGCCAGTAAACTTTCTTGTCATTGTATTACCGTTAGGTGCTGTGAATCGAACACGAACATGAGCTGGTCTTTTGATAGGTACACCAACACCTTTATATGATAGGCAGCCTTCCATTAGAGATACAATCTCTTCTGAGACGTCTACAATCTTTGGATTGAAGCAAGCGAAAGCAGGTTCTCCTTCCATAACAAATACTCTATATGGAAGACCAACCTGGTTTGCTGATAAACCAATACCCTTATGCTCCCGCATAGTGTCCAAAAGATTCCTTGCAAGTTCTTCTGGATCAACGGGTGGGTTATCAAAATCAAATAGTGGCAACTCTTGTTCTAAGATTGCACTATCATGTTCAATCAAATCATACACCATACTTTTTATCATGCTCTTTATTCAAGCCATAACTACCATCATATTTATGTAAGCTCTCAGCTTTGAATAAAAGAAATTGGCCTACTCTAGTGCCTTTCTGGATACTAAATGGACCACAATGGACATGCATTGCACCAGCCATTACTCCATGATAGCCAGAGTCATATAGACCAGAAGTTAGGAAGACGCCATTACGGTTTAGAGTAGAACGAGTGATAACCCATCCTGCTTCTCCTTCTCCAACTTCAATAATGTTCTCCATTACGACTTCATAGGTACCTGGCTCAAGATTCCAGAACCCATTTTCGTCTGGCTGAAGTTCAACAGAACCTCTATGGCCTTTCTGTGTCTCAGAAAGAGTACAAACATTACTATGAATCTTAAATACTTTACCAAGTCTTAGGTCAACAGCATTAGGCTGGACATCACCTGGTTGAACATTAGTGAGCTTAGATCCATGCTCACCCATAATATGAATCATCATACCTTATCTTCCTGTGGTTGCGTAAAATGATACAGAAGAACAATATAGTGAATAGCCTTTAGCAAATCCTTCTTATTGTGTCCTTCCTTCTTACCATATCTCATCAAATACTTGATAGCAGTATCCCTAGAAGTAGTGTCAACGCTACCAAGAGAATCCCAAACATCAATAGTCTGGATCTCCTCCTTACCAACATAATGCTGTTGATAGGTCTTGCTAACATACTCAAGTACTTCGCTGAGGATCTTATCCTCTCTAAACCTATACTTAATTCCATGTTCGGCTGGCATACCAATACCAACCTTCCCATCTGTCGTCATTGTAATGTTTGTCATGTCAATACCCCGGATCATCATTTAAATATTTGGTTACAATGGTATCAATGTAATCCATATTATACTTTGCCATACGGTAAAAGTCAATTGGTGTATTGTCTTGCTTCAAGTCAAAGTCTACTTCCAACTCAAACTTACCATCAATGATACCAGTTGGACTACCATCAAATGCTCTACCATTCAATCCAAGCCACACACCAGCACTACTATCCCAAGTGTCGATATAGTCTCTGTATGGTTCCATCAACTTGATTTCGTTTGGACCATCAACCATACCTAGGAAGTGAATCTTCTTCTTATTCTTTCGAATACGGTGAAGAATACCACGGTCATGCAACTCCTGCATAAACATAAAGCGAGCAACAAAGCGCTGAAGCTTATTGCCCTTTTCTACACCATATGCATTTGGTACACCAAGAATAGATACGCCAATGTAATCAACATGCTTGGACGTTGATGCCCAATCAAATGCATTGATCAAATCTTCCTTATCACCAATCCTAGACTGGGGTACGAAGAATGTACCATAGCCCTGCCCCACAAATAGTGGTGCAAGATCTATAGCAGCTTGAATAGTCTTAGATGAATGTTCACCTGGATAATCAGACATCACAACATAGTTAGCTTTGATCTTACTAGCCATTTCCAATACCTTCATTGGTGATAGCATTGGCAAACCTTGCTTGTACATCTCAAATGCACTGTTATCCATAATGTTAACACAAGTCTGTCTTCTATAGAACTCAGTATATTCATCACTTGCATCAACAAGATGTGCTAGGGTGAGATGGTAATCTCTATTTTGAACTAGATCTAGAAAGTCAATAGGAGCAATGTGGCAAAAGTGTGTCATACTGATTCATCCTCTATTGACCAAACTGGCTTCATACGCTCATAAACAAGCTCACATCCATTCTCACCATCTTCACTTACAATAATAGTTGCATCTCTTCCTGGATATTGATTCTTTAAGTATGTGAGGAGTTCATCAGCGATCATCTCACAAGACATGAAATCGAGCTTCAGAATACCACTACCATACAACCCCTCCAATTCCCTTTTCAAGAGAATAAACTCGACATCTCTGTCATCATGGAACACCTCAAGATAGACCTTGAAATGAAACATGTGTCTATGTGGGTTAGCAAGGAACGATACATCCTTTAGCTTCTCATCTGTTGCAGCAGCTGGATAGCAATGGATGCCTTCCTTCTGAAATGTAACCCAAATCTTCTTCTTAATCATTTAGGTACTCCAACTCTTCACCATATAGTTCAAGAACATCGGTATATCTCTCATAGTAGATTGATGAGCGATATGGTGACTTATCAACATTGTGTTTAGGATTCAATGCTTGGATGAGAGTCTGTTCTTGAAACTCAATATGTGGCTGCTGACAGTTGTGTGGTTTGATCAACCATGCAAACTTCCACGATTGATGCTCTTCAAGGAGAGTTCTGAAGTTGGTCATATCATAACCCTTCTCTCTTGCCTTCCTATGGTTCTCTTCTAGGTTCTTTAGACCTAGAGATGTTGAACCAACATACATTAGTTCACAAGCGTCATTGTAGACACCATACACACCACGGAAGCGATAGGCAAATGCATCTTTTACACGAGACATCCAGGAACCTCACTAGGATTGAACTTAGAAGTAACGGCGATGGCATTCCAAGGATGTAGACTTTCTTCATGCGAGATAGCCAAAGAGAAGTCCCTAATACGACCCTTGTCATACCATTCGTCCAACGCAGCGTACATGATACGGCAAACGTCTTCAGAGAACAACAGGTTGGCACCATTTAATTCAGCAAACGCTTGTTCATCTCGTCTCTTAACAACGATCTGAACTTCAGTTGGAATATGCTTTCTGCAAAGTTCTACAATGTCTTCAAACCAAATGATCTTACTTGGATCGAACTCAACCTTGACCTTTAGAATAGATCTCTGACTATGAGCATTAGCAGCAGCGTTACGATGGGTA
>Ga0222713_10000139_pt1 | contig 77977 bp, 113 predicted proteins | sample C33_649DmetaG_FD_165061 | JGI IMG/M metagenome (GOLD analysis project Ga0222713, IMG submission 165061) | Estuarine water microbial communities from San Francisco Bay, California, United States - C33_649D | ecosystem: Environmental > Aquatic > Marine > Unclassified | place: USA: California...
TACTAAATGAATATCCTATACCTCCTACTCTCACGAAGTAAAGCATTCCAAGCCTACCTTCAATCTATCCGTTATAGTACCTGATTATGTTTATGTTTGATGTTGAGACATTGGGTAAAAAGTCCAGTGCGGTGATATTATCATTAGCCGCAACACATTTTGATCCAGACTCCAATCCCAGCCCAGATATACTCCGACAAAATACATTCTTCATTAAGTTTGATGCCGAAGACCAGATCCGACGCCTCAAGCGTACCATTACACCATCATCCATTGAGTGGTGGAAGAAGCAATGTTATAATGCCCGAGCCAAATCCGTAATACCTACACCGATTGATGCCAAGTTTGAGGATGGGTATGAATACTTCCGTAAATGGTCACACCAGTATAAGGACTCTACCTGGGTCTGGGCAAGGGGTAATCTAGACCAATTAGTTATGGATGATATCGAAGAGCAATTAAACCTCGAACCAGTTTTTCCATACTCCCGCTGGAGAGATGTAAGAACCGCAATCGATTTCCTGTATAATACCACCAATGGGTATACATCAGTAGATTATCCAGGGTATGATCCAGCCCTCCATATCACCAAGCACAATCCAGTAGATGATTGTATCAGTGATATCATGATGCTATTATATGGAAAGAAATAACCTCCGCCAAAGCAGCCTTCGGCTAAAGAATATCCAAGACTCAACCTGGATATTCCGTATATGCATTTATATCCTATTCACCTGCCTAATCCTAAGCCTACTATGAATAAACCAAACCTCCATGATATTATCGACCTAGCCTATCAAGTAGAACAAACGAGGGATCCAGATATCAAAGCAGGATTAAAGAGATACCTATTATATCTAATTAATAGCCTATATTCAGATATACAACCACCAGAAGTAAAGCCATATAATCTTTATTCATGTAAAGTATGTGGAGAAAATGGTATTGTTTGCGGTAGATCCGATTGCCCAACAAGAGTTACCAAAGATATACAACCACCAGTAACTCCATATCATGGATGTTCTATATGTGGATTAAATGGTATTAATGGGTATGTTTGCTATAGATCCGATTGTCCCACGAAAATAACCTGCTGAGTACACTACGGATAGTGTACCGATACACTACGGATAGTGTGTAGTATGCCAAAGGCTAAAGACCGATATAGGGAAAAGAATTGCCAGAAATGCGGAATAATCCACAAAAAAAGAGGATTATTCTGTTCCCTTGTGTGCGCCAATAGCCGAAAGCACACCACCGAAAGAGTAGAGGCCCGAACGGAAAAGATCCGCGAGTATTACCGCGAAACCCTCGAAGGACAAGCGACCACAAAAATACTATCGGATTTAGCGAAACAAACCCACAAACGAAAGGCCTCAGAATTAACTGGAGACCATGTATTGACCGATGAAGACTGGCAACTTGATATACCATTGACCACCGATAATCTGGATGATATATACGACGATGACACGGATATATGGAGATAATCGGATGCCCACACTTAAACACACTTGCGACAACTGCGAGAATCCATTTAAGATCGTCTATGACCCAGAGGTAACGACTGACGATCCGATTTATTGTCCTTTCTGTGCGGAGTATATCATAACAGAAAAGGATGATAGTGATGACCTGGATGTATCAGAATGAGCCAGTGACGGATGAAACTATAGAAGGCTACTATGGGTTTGTCTATATTATAACAGATACCACAAACAACAAAAAGTATATCGGTCGAAAGTATCTAACGAAGGCTGGATATAAGACAGTAAAAGGTAAGAGAAAAAAGATTCGAAAGCCATCAGATTGGCAAGATTATTGGGGTTCGAATAAGCCATTATTGGAATCCATCCTATTGCATGGTAAAGAGAGATTTAATAGGGAGATACTAAGGCTGTGCAAAACACGCTCCGAAACCAATTATTGGGAATTGCACTTCCAGGTGACGCACCAGGTCTTGCTCTCCGAGGCGTGGTATAACGATTGGATATCGGCTAAGATTTCTAGAAAACACTTGACAAGCCTAAGGAACTCTGTATAATGTCGGTGTTACCTGATGATATGGAGGCTATAATGATCCAGAGTTATACAGTCCTTGCTAGAACTCCGATTAGTTTCTTCTGTGAGATTGTCATTGGCTTGAGTGAGTATTCAGCTAGACAAGCATTCCTGGCTAGGCATCCTGGCTATGAGATTATATCACTAACCGAAACACAATAAGGAAAATTTATGGATTACGAGACACTTATTACTATGGCTAAAGAAAATAACTGGCCATATGGCCTAAGCTATACAAACAGTTACACTATATCATAGGTGCTGATCCGGATAAAGAAAATCTATTGCTCCAAGCTTTTAATAGTATGGAATATCCAGCAGGAGAAGTATTTGACTTAGGTGATCCGGAACAAGCATATCAGTAATGTTGTAGGAAAACAACACTTGAAATAGTGCTTGACAGGAGTACCGGGAAGAGTAGAATAGATTCTGTTGAGTGATTGAGAGAAGAAATGCGAACCGTTACCTACTACAATCTTGAGGGTACTTCCAAAGCGAAGACTCGCCAAGCGATTCTGTTTCAGAACGAAAAGACTGGATTGCAAGCTTGGTTTCCTCTGCGAATTGTGAGCTACCGCTTCATTGGTCCTGACTTCCGTGTTCGTATCAGTGTTCCTGACTGGTTGCTCAGTAAAGTAGACTGGAAAGAACCTGTAGTGAAACCCACGAATCCCTATATCGGTGCTGATGTAGGAAACATGATGGAAGAGCGAATGGTTCTCAATGAGCAACTAGACTATATCGCGAAAGGTTCTCCAGAATATCTTGGTCTGGTAAATCGAATCCGTCTCATTGATGAAGCTGCTGCTCTTGTCTAAAGGAATGAAAGTGAATACTGAACTTGCGAATGCTCTGGATCGTTATGTCTCCGCTATTCGATCCTCCTATACTGGAAATTTGACTTTCGATGTCGATGTAGAATTTGGTCGTAAGTACGCAAAGGTTGTCAATATCTCATACGGAGGCGGTCGCTCCGTTCATGCTTTCGTTGATATGAAAACTGGCGATGTCTACATGCCTGCATCCTGGAATGCTCCTGCTAAACATGTTCGGTACAATCTACTGAACAACTTTCCAACCAATATCACCTGGTCTGGTGGCTACCTCTATCTTCGCTAAGGAATTGTCATGATGAATGAACTCTATAAACGCAATCCTAAGGACTACGCACTGATGCTGGTCCAAGAGGGTCTTGTCGATGCGGAAGCAATGGTCCTAGCCTTGCTTAATGCAATGACTCCAGATGATGTCCTGTATGCTCTGGATGCGAATGAATTGTCTCCTCGCTTCAATGAGGATTACGATGACTCCATGGATGGAGATGATGCTTCCGCACTTGCATCCGCTGGCTGGGGAACTGACGAGGATTACTGATTGTTGCAGGAAAACAACACTCTGGAATACACTTGACAAGGCTACCCGAAAGAGTATAATAGATTCTGTTGAGTAAGGAAACAGAATGAACTTTGCAACTAAGTGGGATCAGATGAGCGATCTGGAACAAGCCTCCGCGATTTGGTGGGACCTCTATAAAGATGTTCATGGAGTACGCCCTCGCGGAGTCGATACTTCCAACTGGACGCTTGCTGGCTTCAATGCTCAGATTAATGCACTCTCCACCGCTCTGGATGAGCAAATGGAAGAAGAGCGCGAGAATCAGGCTATAGCGGTTGCTCGATTCGAAAATCGTGTCCGAGAGTTCATTCTTGCTGGTGCTGGTAATCGTGAAACCGCTATACAGTGGATCATGAATGAAAGCGGTGTAGGTGACGATTTGGATTACCTCGAATTTCGCTTTAGTCTTCCTTTTGGATATCTTCGTAATGTCTAATGTATTTTATTCCGAGATTGAAATTCTCATCCAAGCACTGGAAATGCAGGTCGCTAAACCCGCTCGTGCTGTCGTGAACTTTGAAGCCTCTTTCGTTCGGGAACGTCTTCAGAATGCTGGGTATGATGACCTTGCTCGGCGATACTGGATCTGGACCTGTTCGAACTGGAAAGCTAATCCAATCTTCGGACCAGAGGTTCTAGCCTTACAGAAGGAACTTGAAGAGATTGATCGCCAAAGCACTATGCCTTCCTGGGGCACTTACGGAACTTGACTTTGTTGCAGGAAAACAACACTTGACAGGTACTCTAGGAAGAGTATAATAGATTCTGTTGAGTGATTGATTGGAGTTGATGATGATTGTTTCCACTGCGATAGTAGCCCTTGTTTTTGTCGGTGTTGTTGTAGTGTTTTTCGTTTAAGTGAGATGAAAATGATTCTGCCCAGTGTGATGTTTGTTGGTCTTCTCTCTTTCGTGTTTGTTCTTGGAATGGTGCTCTAAGATGCGTACTCGTTCAGTGATTCGTGGTTTGAAAAATTCTCAGCGCGTCCGTGTGATTGTCAACGGTGTCGGTTTCGTGACTACCGTTGAGGGTATGACTCGGATGACTTTTACTGAACAGCGGGTTGCTGCTTGGAATGCTCTAGAGCATATCGCCCGTGAGAAAATCACTGGGTTTGCTTATACCAGTACCTTCTACAATGATCGCATGGAACGTACTTCCGTCGATGTTCAAGTGGATCTAATCTAATGAATGACCAAATCGTGAGTCGCCTTGGCTATACTCATGGCCAACTGAATGATGCTTTTAAACTCATTCAAAATCCAGAACACTGGAAACTTCCTATCGATGCTTGGATTCATCCAAATATGTTCGAAGTCTGTAATGAGGCTTGCATTCACTTTACTGGTGGTCCTCTGTATCGGCGAGGTACTGCTGGAGATGCTGCACTTCGCGTGACTGCGGATGGCTATTATCAAACAATCGGAGCTTAAATTATGATGCCTCCTGGAACTTATTATGTCGGCGACCTCTGCTATGTCATGCACAATGAATGGGATGAATTTTGTGAATTGACTACTAAAGGAATGCGATGCCTGGAAGGTGAATTTCAACTAGCAGATGGGCGTCGATTTGCAACATTCTCTACTATGTACGGAGATGGTGAATACTACGATCAATACGGAAATGCATATCCTGTGGATGCTGGTTTGATTGGTTGTATTCGTGTGGAAGACTTGACTGAAGAAATTCAATTCGAAGTTGGCAAAGTCTGCCAATTCAACTATGAGTTTGAAGTCTACTCTCAGGATGGTGTAATCACTATCGGAAGTGTGGTTATCGATACCTCTGGAATGTTTGAGGATGGATATGATGAGTGATAGACCTACTTGCTGTAATATTGGTTGCAATAACCTCTGTACAGAATCAGGAAAACTTAAAAGTAGGATAATTTATCGCCCATATTGTTCTAGTTGCCATCTTGCATCCAGAGGTAAAAGACCTTATACCAAAGGTGTGACTCCAGCAAAAAAGGATTATTGTGAAAATAAAGATGAACGTCTAGGATTTAAGTGTTTTGCTAATGGTAAAACCATGCCTGGCTTTATGCTGGATCTAGATCATATCTCCGGAGACCATCATGATAATCGATTAAAAAATCTCCAGACTTTATGCAAATGTTGTCATGCAGCCAAAAGTAAACTTTTCGGAGATACTTCCAGACAGTATCGATATGGAAATGTTGCTTAGGAACAACACTTGACTCTCCTACTCTACTATGAGATAATATGTGTGTCGAAACAAGGAGTGTCAAAAATGAGACCACTAATTTCTGAACGTAGAGCAAAGGCTGAAGCAAAGAGAATTCATGAACTTGCTGTAGCCAAACATACTAAACATGGTGTAGTTCGGACTCGAAAGGAAATTGTCGCTGTTGTCGGTGAGATGGAAGAAGGTTCGGAGATTGAAGCTTGGCGTATGGCTTCCGCTGCTGCAATTATGGTCTACTGGCCAAGTGGTCCTAAATGGTCTTCCAAGAAAAAAGCGGAATACGTGGAAAAAGCAAGGGCTGCAACTAGATTGGTTCACTACTATCTTCGCCCATATATCGAAGAGTATAAGGCTGAGTTTGTTGCTTCCGCTGCTGAATGGGCTCGAAAAGAAAAACTGAAAGAGGAACGAAAAGCCTCTAAATAAGTGTTGTTTTTCGGCAACATACTTGACAAGACTCCTGAAAAGAGTATAATCGATTCTGTTGTGATTGATTTGAAAAGCAAATGAAAATTGGTGATATCGTCAAGTCTCTAGACTTCAATGGAATTGATAACTGCTATATGGTTGGCACAGTTGTTGGTGTGTTCAAGTCTACCGGTACTTTTCGGGCTAAGTTCATCAAACGTGTCTGGCAAGGTGAAGTAGATAAAAAGTTTAAAACCGATTACTTTACTGCTCCATTGCAAGGTACTTCCTTCATGGACTCCGATGAATCTCCTCGCGTTATCGTGGTAGTCTAATTATGAAAATCAAATTCTATAGTGATCCTGGGCATGGCTGGGGTGCGGTTAAACGTAAGGTCCTGGTTGAACTTGGTATTCTGGAAAAGATTACTCCGTTCAGTTATCAAAAAGGTCAAACTGTCTACCTAGAAGGAGACTGCGATTTGGCTACTCTCACTACGACTCTTGCACTTCGCGGTGAAACAATCGAATATATTCATAAGTATACGGATTCAAGGTCTTCTATTCGATCTTATTCTAACTTTACTGTCTGAGTGATATCATGAAAGTTTGGTATAAAGGCACTCAATATTACATTATCTCCTCTTTTGGAAATATAATTGAAATTGCACCTACTCAATATGGTGCTGGTTCTTTTATTGTTCATCGAGATTTTGTAAATCTATGACCAATCCTGAAATTCAAAATCATCTATATCAATGGGCTTGCGCCAAGGGCTTTGATGCGCCCTATGGCGTATTGACCGGATCCGCAACTAATCGAAGCGGGCGTAGGCACTTTACTGTTACTTTTGGGCGCGCAAGAACTTTGGACGCAACAGTTGAAATCTATAGTCCAACCTTCCTGCGCCTCCGTACCTCTAATCATGGGAATGAGATATTCCGCGATCTACCTAGCCTCCTGGCTAAATTGGAGACTCTATGAAAATTGTAATTAATGCTTGTCATGGTGGCTTTGGGCTATCAGATAAAGCACTGGAAATTTATCGCAAGGAAGTAAATGATCCTGAAGCGGATGAATGGGATATTCCTCGGGATCATCCTGTTCTAATTCGACTAGTCCAAGAACTTCGCGATGAAATCAATACTCGTTTCTCGGAACTTAAAATTGTAGAAATTCCTGATGGTATCGAATGGACAGTCTGTGATTACGATGGATTAGAATGGGTGGCTGAGGCTCACCGTACTTGGAGTTAATCATGGGAACTAATTATTACGTTGCGTCTAATCACTGCGAGTGCTGCGACCGATATGATGAAGAATACCATATCGGCAAATCTTCTGGTGGTTGGGCATTCTCTTTTCGTGGATATCGTGCTGAACGGCTTGTAAGCTGGCAAGCTTGGAAAGAATTTCTCAAAGATAAGATTATCATGGACGAATACAGAGAACGTATCGACTACGATTGGTTCGTCCATTATATTGAAGGACCAAAAGCGCCAAAGTATACAAATACTCATGGGCATAAAAATCTTCAACATAATGACGAAGGACGAAAACCTGACAAGTTTGGGCATTCATGGTTCAATCCCGAATACGATTGGGATGATCCAGAAGGATATGCTTTCTGTAGTAGGGAGTTTTCATGAATGAAGATCAACTAATCTATAATGCATGGCGCGATTCTGAAGCATACCAAGTACCCATGACAGAAGAAGGTATGAGACTTGCGGGAATTAGATTTGAGACTTTTCGCAAAGGCTGGGAATATCATAAGTTCTACTCAGAACATGGGGATGTCTATATGAAAGATTACCTTGAACATGGACCGAGGGATAATGATGAATGATAATTGGTGGGTCTTTCCCGTAGCAGGTTTAACACTTGCTGCTATTATTTTACTAATTGTTATTGGTGGCAAGTTGGAAAAGATGCGTATTTACAACAACTGTCTTGACAAGAATGGCACCATGCTGTATACTGATGCTGTTAAACATTGCAAAGAAATTGTAAAATGATGCTTTTTGTCAGACCAAAAAAACTTTATTATGTTTTGTTGTATAAAGCGAGAACCTTTCCCAACGGTGGTTGGTCTAACTTTATTGCTACACCATACCTTGGTAAAGCACGATACTACGCTAAGAAACTGAAGCGGCAACACCGTCAAATTGATGTACGGGTTCGTGGTAAACGTAAAGCATATGTTCTAAAAGGAAGTTGGCTATGAACTTCATCAAGTGTCATAAATGTGGGCGTGAAGAACCAGCATTTGACTATGCACATATCTGTGGTCCGGTAGAGATAAAACAACCTAACAAACGAATTGAACTAACAAGACCCGACGGAACACCTTACCTAACACTTAGAAAAGATAGTCGGCTTGCCTATATTCAAATTCATGATTATGATTACTTCGGTGATCCTGTAGAGTTTAATTTTGATGTGAGAGCAATATCTATGTTGATTGATGGGCTAATTCAACTGAGAGATACTAATGAACAAACGAATTGAAGAACTAGCACAATGTAATGAACGCATTCTAAATTTCTTTCAAACAGGTCCCGTTCAACGTGCTGCCATCGAAGAATTTGCCGAGTTGATTGTTCGGGAATGTAATCGTGCTGTGCTTGAAGTGCCTTGTTACTACAAAGATTACCGCAGTCAAATTGAAGAGGCAGTTATCAATGACTGTGCCCGTTCGGTACTTGAACATTTCGGAGTTGAATAATGGATGAAACAATTTACCTTCTTATTGGGTATGCACTAGGTATTATTATTGGCTATATTATCTGGGCACCCGATACGACATTCAAACGTAATTTTGTAGATGGATTGACTCTGCGATTTCTTTGGGGTAAACGATGAACGAACTAATTCTAAAACTAGCTAAAGAAACTGGCATCTCTTTTGGTGGTCACCCTATGAATCCTCTAAATGTTTATCCAAGCGAACTTCAAAAATTCGCCGAGTTGATTGTAGAGGAATGCGCTGATGTATTGAGAGCAGAATCCGAAAGACTCTACAAACTTTCAGCAGAAGAAAAAGACGAACTTTTTGCCAGTAATTTTGAAATCTGCGCTGAGAAGTGTTGGGATAATGAAGTAGCAATTAAAATGCATTTTGGTGTTAAACCATTTGGAGATAAAGAATGAACGAACGAATTCGAGAACTTGCTAAAGACGCTGATTTAGACTGGCACAAACACTGGAATGATGATGAAAGCAATCGGCTAGAAAAGTTTGCCGAGTTGATTGTTCGGGAATGTATGATATGTGGTGATAATTTAGCCAAGCATTATATCAATACTCATCCCGAAAAAGAACAAGCGTGGTTGTTGGCTGCTATTGCTGATTACGCAAACGAGATTGAAAAACATTTTGGAGTTAAAGAATGAGCCAAGTAGTAAGAGCACTTGAAGTACACGATACCGGTGACCGAAAACTTATCAAAGAAAGTTTCTCTACACTGTTCCAAGATGTGTTCAATATCAAGTCACATACACAAGACCTAAAAGGAACTGAGGGTATTGCAAAACAATATCGAATCAGTGTCACAATTGGTTCTCAGGTCCATGTAAGTGACCTTGACCTTCTTCAAGAAGGTGGTGATGCACTAGAGGAAGCAATTCATCGAACCAAGCGCCAAGTTATTGAAGCCATCTATGGTGAGTTTCGACAAGACCTGATGTTGACTGAACGTGCACTATATGATCGTGATTTTCAGAAAGCACGAGATTGTCTGAGGATTCTAGAACAGAAGATGTTTGGGATTGAATGATGAGCGAACTGATTCAAAAATTTGCAGAACAAGCAGACCTCTTTGCTGATTCCAAACTTTTAATGAAAGGTGAATTTCATCCTGATTGGCATGACATTCGTGATGAAAAGTTTGCTGAATTGATTGTTCGAACATGTATCGCAAAATGTGATGACCTAAACAGCATGAAATATATTGCCCAACATTTCGGAATTAAAGTTCAAGGATTGATAGATGAGTAAAATCGTGTTATCATGTGGGCATGAAGTTGATGACTTTTATCATGTGCATAATGTTATGACTAAAGCAACTGACCGCGAAGGTAATAAAGCCATTGCATATCAGGCTGTATGTGGTGCATGTGAAGATCAGTATCGGCAACATGGTGAAATTTTTGATAACATTGAAGATGCTGAAGCATGGCTTGAACGGGAGACTTGGTGATGAAACTCAGTGAACTGCATCGATTGGTGAATGTATATCACGATGAAGAACGTATGATGCGAGAAGATCCAGAAGTTGTAATTCAAATTAAACTTCCATACTCAACTGTAGGTGCTCATCCAACAGTTAAGATCAAACACATTAGTATGGGATTTGATTGGGATGCAGGTAAGTTCATTATCACACCAGAAGAAAACCTAACACCTGCTGATCGAGACTTTGCTGAACAGATGCGAAAGATGCAGGATGATTTGGGTTGGGTAAAGTATGAGAACCGTAATCTCAAAGCAGAAATTAAAAAACTGAAAAAACAACTTGGCACACCATAATGAACGAACGAGTTAAAGAACTAGCACTAGAAGTGTTTAGTTTCAAATACAAGACTGATCCGAATGAACTGAATCCAGGGCATCATATGGATCATTTGCATAAATTCGCTGAGTTGATTTTGAAGGATGTATTCAATCGATTCGGTGATGAAATTTTGAGTCTACACTATCTTGAACAGGGGTGTTGCGAAGATTCGGTGCATTTGTTAAAATCAAAGATTCAAGAACATTTTGGAATAAAAGAATGAGTAAATCAATTACACTAAACCGTGAACAAGTACAAAAACTCTATGAGATTGTAAATCACTTCAAAGAAATCAATCATTTTGTTGTTGAAGCAGACAGTTCATCAGGTATTGGTGTTGGAATACAAGTGAGATTTGATTTGTTTCAAAAGAGTGATACAACAATTGATATTACTGATGTAAAGGAATGGTAATGAGCGAAGAACCAACAGCGTATAGGGATAAAGAGTGGTGGGAACATTATCCACTTCATAAATGGTGGTGCAATGATTTATGCCCATTGGTGCCTCGGTGGCATTACCGAGAAGGTGATGAGTGGAACTCAAACAATTGGAGTGTTCATTGGTTGCTATTCAATGTTTGGTCGATGGAACATTTTTCGTTTGGTGTAGATGCTGGTATTTCTCCTAATGAAGTCTATGTCGGTGCTATTCTACCTTACCTACGAATTACGATTGGTGTGAGGCACGTTTATTGGCAATGGTCAATTAAACTCTCACGATTCCTGCAAAGAAAGCCTGCGATTAAGAAACCAAATTATGACTGATGTTGCAAAAAAGCAACAATAAAAAACAGTTGACATTTTTTCCAGTTGATGTACAATCTATGAATACTTGATAAGGATTCTTATGAACTCGCGTGACTTGTCTAATCTGAATTTTCTGATGACTGCAACACCCGAAACTCTTCTCGATTGGTACAATCAAGCATCCGAAGATGATATTCTCTATGCAACCGAACTTCTCAATGCATACGAAAATGAATTGAATGAAGATTCATTTGGCATTCTTGCACCTTCAACTAATACACTTCAGTAAGGAATAATCATGGGTTTGGACATGTATCTCAAAGGTAGTCGTTATATTTCTTCTTGGAAAGAAGGCGAAAAAGAACTTGGAGAAAAAATTGCTCAACTTGTTGGGCAAGAAGGAATGGCTGTAAATACTGTCGAAATGGAAGTTGGATATTGGCGTAAAGCAAATGCGGTTCATCAATGGTTTGTGAAGAATGTCCAAAATGATGTAGACGATTGTAAATCATATTGGGTACCACGAAAAAAGTTGCTCGAACTTCAAGATGTATGTAATCAAGTTCTAGCTGATGTTACACTCGCATCAAGTCTTCTTCCTACACAAGGAGGATTCTTTTTTGGTAATTTAGAGTATGATGAGTGGTACATGGAAAATCTAGAGATTACTCTACAAAATATACAAAAAGCATTAAGTCTTCCCGAAGAGTGGGATATCGAATATCAAAGTTCATGGTGAAAAAAATGAGTAGACAAATTGATATTAGTGGTGAAATTGCAGATGGTATCACCGTTCTTAATTTGAAAGAACATCGAGATTACCTAGCAAAAGAACTTGAAGGATACGAAAACGGTCAATGGCTGCATCCTGATGATGTTATCATGAGCAAACAAACCGTATCAGCAATTCATGCTGTACTCGAATATTTTGGGCACTAAAATGAGTAATGAAGAAGTTGATAAGGCTATGGAAGAATTGTCTGAAATGGGACAACGATTTCAAAAAGTTATTGATGCGATGGAGAAAGAGCAAGAAGAATATTGGAACTCTTTAACCAAAGAGCAACAACTAATGGCTTTTTGTGCAATCTCTCGACGTATCTACAATGGTGAGATTATACAAAAAGGATCTTATCGTTATGTGCTATATGATGTTTTTGGTTTTGGACCAGAATCATACATGCCCGCGCAAGTAGCAGGTTATCTCTCCATTCATAATGCAATTTTTGATGCTGAACATGAGGCAGATTTGCTTAAAGCATTTGCAAAATTTCATGGGCTCGGTGAAGATGCTGTTGATAAATTTTATGAGATAGGTTCTAAAAAATGACTTCTAAAGAATTGATTGAAAAGTATCCTTTGATTTTTCAGATGCGTAAAGGGTGTGAACTCGAACCCTTTTCTATGTTTGGTATTGAATGTGGTAGTGGTTGGTTTCCTCTTTTGAATGCACTCTGCTACCAGATTCAATCGTATATTGATTTTCGTAAAAAAAGCAACGAACGAATCGAACAAAACAAGAAAAAGTATCCAGACTACGACCAAACTCCATATGAATTGATTCCTCAAGTTGTAGTGACTCAAGTAAAAGAAAAGTATGGCACTTTGCGATTCTACTATGATGGCGGCGATGAAACTATAGATGGCATGGTTCGTATGGCGGAGGCTATGAGTGCAATTACTTGTGAGACTTGCGGTAATCTAGGAAAAATGCGAGGCAGACATTGGTTTTACACTGCTTGCGATGAACATACGAGAGCGGAAGACAAAGTGTTGCAAAAAAACAACGATGAATAAAAGTTCTTGACAATCGCTACAGCATCAGTATAATTACCAATGTGATGAATAACTTTCATGAGTTTGTAATGACTGAAGAAAATCTTTTCAATGTTGCTTTTGTTGTGGTTCTGATTGCTGCTGCTGTTGTCGGCTGTCTTGATCTTTTTGTCTGGAGGCTCTGATGAATCTCGATCAAATCAATTTTGAACTTTCTGACCTTGCTGACAATTCTCGCCAAGAAATTGTGGATCTCATGCATGAAGATATGATTCGTGAGATTGATGAATATTGGTTGAGTTATGTCTTCGATTATGAATCTGAATGGGATTTTTGAAATGACCCCATTGATTGAACTTCGATGGGTTTGGCGAAACGATCCAAAAGAAAAAGTGTTGCAGTACAGGTATAAAATTGCTGAATCTGAAAATTACGTAACACACTGGAAAGACGTTCCTGTTGTTACTGAACAAGCGGAGAATGAAATTGGAAATGCGTGAAATTTTTGAGCAAGTTACTTTGGTGAATTTTGTTCCTGGTGAAATAGATACAACTCGATTGGCTAATGGTCAGTATCGTAATCCTGTCATTGAGGATCACTGGCAGACATTCCAAGAAGGTTGGGAAGAAGGTATTAAGTGGTTTAAGCAGGCTGCAACGGAATATTGATTGTTGCTAAAAAACAACAAACTCCTGACTGCTTGACATTTGGCTTGGCTTCTGTATAATCGATTACATGATGAATGAAACGAAAAACTTCCCAGCCCTCTTCGATGAGATTTCTGCAATTTGTAATGCTTGGTTCTACAAGCCAGTAGAAGCTTTGCAATACATTGAAACTCATATTGAAGAATATGAAGGCACTCGGTGTCTTCGCGATTATTTTGAATTTGTTAAATTTGCAAAATCAGGAGTTTGATATGAACGTCGAAAATCAAATGAATGTCCGTCGTGAAGTTCAAAGTGTTGTTGATTTGTTCAACAAAGTTCATGACAAAAAATACAACGGATATGCCTACGGTGCTGGATATCTTGGCTCAATGTTGAGTGAAGTTATTTCGAATCTTCCTAAGCGTAAGCGAGAGGTCTATGTCAAGCAATTGATGCGTACAATTCAGGAAAATGTATGATGGCTTTTCTTAGCGCACTTTTTTCTGTGATTTTGTGGAAGATGGCTCAAAAAGATTTTGAGAATGGAAGAAATGGCTCCGGATGGGCGGCTTTGTTTCTAAGCGCAGCCAACGGAGCCTGTGCTGCTCACCTAATTCTAAATTAGAGTCTAATTCCTCTTTGACGCAATCTTTCTTCGTAAGTCTTTGCTCTACCTTCGGCGATACCATTAAATACTATCTTGATAATGTCTAGAATTTTTTTCATCGGGAAAATCCTTTTCTGTTGTGGTCAAGTTGACGAAGGATTCTCTCTACATCCACAATATCCTGAGCATATTTGAAATGACATTCATTGAAAGTTTTTTCGTCATATTGTCTTATTTTTAGAGAGATATAATCTAAAATTTTCTTAATCATTTTTGACCTTTTGGGTTTATTTTGTAATTGATGAGGTTTTGCCTCATTTGTATTTATATTGCACTGCAACAAAGGAATAAATAATGCACATTCAAGATGACGCATTGAAAGCCTTGTGGCAGGCTCTAAAGCTGTTAGAAAAAGCTGAAGCTAGCCACTATCTTTTATTAAGAATGCGTGAACTAATTTCTCTAGCTGAAGAAGAAATGGATGAATCTGATGATTGATAAAATCAAGCGAAAGATCGCAAATTTGTACTACGATTACAATTTCAATTTTACATTCATCGAATGGATTTTTATTTTAGGAATTTTAACATGGTTACTAAGCGTCGCAATTCGGTAGCGAAGGATCTTCGTACACCTAAGTATAGTATGCGTGTGGTGCCGCTCGTAAAAATATACAATCGTAAAAAAGAGGAACGAAAGATGATTCGTGAACAGAGATATGAGTGAAAGAGAATATCTGGAAAAATGTGATGGATTAGCTTTTATTCCGGGTGAAGAGGGTGAGACTGAGATTAGGTTCATGACATTTCATGAACCCATGAAAGGAAAAATTCAAGTATCAAGTTCTGGTGGTGTATACTATCATGTTTGTTTTTTGAAGTATGATGAATCGGACAATTTAGTTTTCGATGATTCGTTTGATGCGATTTTTATGGACCCACTAGAATATATTAAAGGTCTGGTTGGTACGAATATTTACGGAACTATGATCAAAAAGCGGGAAAATTCTGATGCTTGGTTTCAAAAATACTTGACAGAGATAAAAGAAAAAGTTAAACTATCTTAAATTCGATATGGAGTCGTGATGAAAATGATTGATAATGTTAATGCAAACACTTTCGCTGATCAAAAAGCTAGGGATTGGTTGGTTGGCGTTCTTCGTGAACAGGCTGTCACTGTTACTTTCACAAAACAAGATGGCACTGAACGTGTAATGAATTGTACCTTGTATGAAGGTGATATTCCTGTCGAACAAGCACCAAAAGGATCGAGTCGTTCTAAACCAACCGAAGCTCTTGCTGTTTTTGACATTGAAGCAAAAGGTTGGCGTTCATTTCGTTGGGATGCAATTAAAGAAGTTAAATTTACACTGGGTCAAGCAAAATGAAAAAGTACATTGTTGAAACTATTTCCACTTTTCGTAATGTTCATGTAATTGAAGCTGAGAATGAGGATCATCTTTTGCAAATTGCAGAAGAGTGTGATCCAAATTGGGATGATTGGCTAGGTTCAATTAAGCATGATGTAACTGAATACTCTGAAGAAGCAATCTCAAAGTATAAGACACGAAAATATTTTTGGAATGGTTCCGTTTTTGTTGATGAAGAAGGATATGTTTGCTATCGAGATGTTGACGGAACAGTTCGAAAATCTAGCTCACATAAAATTGATTTAAACCCTTGACAAAGAGAAAAAAAGCATATATAGTATTACTATGATTAAAACCAAACATTATTTTAGACCCATAACACGATCAACATCGTGGCAGCCATCCTTTTATCTGGAGATTGGTAATGCCTGCGATAATAAGATTTTAGGGGTTTGTGTATAGTTGTAGCATAGTAGAAATTCACACAAACCCCAGACACCAAAAGGTCTCTGGGGTTTTTTATTAGTTGTTGTTCTTTAAAAATTTAGTTTTCTATTGGGGTATGGTGAAATGGCATCACACTCGATTTTGATTCAAGTATTCTTGGTTCGATTCCAAGTACCCCTGCCAAAATTTAGGAAGTGTGGCAGAGCCCGGTTTAATGCAATGCTCTTGAAAAGCATCGGACGTTAAAAGCGTTCCGTGAGTTCGAATCTCACCGCTTCCACCAAATTTAATGGAAAGATGGATGAGTGGTTTAAATCGGCACCCTGCTAAGGTGTTGGTTTGCGAAAGCAGGCCCGTGGGTTCGAATCCCACTCTTTCCACCAAACAATGGTAGGTAGCACTGGTGTGCGGCTGAGTCTTATAAGCTCGGGAGATCGGTCAGATGGGCTGAAACGGAAGAGTTCGAATCTCTTACCTACTACCAAATTCATGCACAGGTGGCAGAGTGGCCCAATGCAAGAGTCTGCAAAACTCTAAAACCGTCGGTTCGAATCCGACCCTGTGCTCCAGTTGTAAAAAAACAACAACAAAAAAGTTGTTGACATAGTTTGTGGAATCTGTATAATAGATTCTGTTGATGATGTAAATGCTCTTTAAAAACTGTTGTTCGATGCACCGTTCGTCTATCGGTTAGGACGCTAGCCTTTCACGCTGGAAAGACGAGTTCGATTCTCGTACGGTGTACCATATTGAAACACACTTACACTGTGGCGCTTTGTCCGTCCCTGGTTTAAAACGGGATATCGCATAAACAGTTCAAGCCCCGGTCGCTCCGGTCTGCTGTGTAAAAGAGAGACGGTCGAGTGTGTTTCAATATGGGCCTATAGCTCAGAGGTCAGAGCAGTGAACTCATAATTCATTGGTCGTAGGTTCGAAACCTACTGGGCCCACCAAAATTCGCGGGTATAACTTAGTGGTAAAGTAACTGGCTTTTAACCAGTAAATCCGAGTTCGATTCTCGGTGCCCGTACCAAATATGGATGCGTAGCCAAATGGTTGACGGCAGCGGGCTGTAAACCCGTGACATAAGAAACGCTGGTGGTTCGAATCCATCCGCATCCACCAAGTTTAGATGGGGGTCTAGCGAGTAACATCGCTCAGTCTTAAACGACAGCAAAAGAATGTCGAGAGGACATCCAATTGCGCCCCTTAATCGGTTCCATAGTATATCGGCGAGTATAGCGCCCTGTCACGGCGCAGGAACGGGTTCGAGTCCCGTTGGGACCGCCAGAATGATCCGGAGTAGCACAGCGGTAGTTGCAGCGCACTGTTAATGCGCCTGTCGTTGGTTCGATCCCAACCTCCGGAGCCAAAGCCCTCTTACTCCAATTGGTAGAGAGGACGGTCTTAGAAGCCGTAAAGTCTCAGTTCGAATCTGAGAGAGGGCACCATATTGAAATATTCTGAGTAGCTACAGCGGAACAACTGATTGCTTGCCAATTCTAGACAAAGCAAGGATCAGCCGTGAAGAGGGGCTATCGCGGATTCAAGTGCCACAGAATGTTTCAATATGACCATATTGAAGCGCATAATCGATAGTATACTCAGAACAGGAGTGACTGCCTGGTGCGTATACTTGTAGAGAGATGTAAAAAGGCCCCGCTGGTCACGGTTATCTCAGTGCGTTTCAATATGGTTCTGCAAAATTGATGATGGCAAATCCGCCCAACCATCAGGGCGACTACTTAACCCTATTGAACGTCTTGCCAACGAGGAGTGGAGAATAGGGGAGTCCAAGAGGACTCTTAAACGGGTGATGGTAACCATACCTTTTCGGGCCTCTAGCTCATGTTGGTTAGAGCAGCGAACTCATAATTCGTTGGTGCGCGGTTCGACTCCGCGGGGGCCCACCATATATAATGTATTGGGCTGCTAGTGATAATGGGAGCACGCCGCCTTTGCACGGCGGAGGTTGGAGTTCGATCCTCCAGCGGTCCACCAAGTTTTTCGCCCCTATAGTTAAATGGCTATAACAGTTGCCTTGTAAGCATCAATTCCTAGTTCGATTCCAGGTGGGGGCACCAAGTTTTACCGAGTGTAGGATAGTCCGGTTATTCCGCCTGCTTTGGGAGCAGGAAATCGTGTGTTCGAATCACACCACTCGGACCAGTTTCTATTCCGCAGAACCCGAGCAAGGTGCATGGGCTTGACTGTTAATCAATGGTTAGCAGGGTTCGATTCCCTGATGCGGAGCCAATTTCAGATGCGGGTTGGAGAAAAGGTATCTCGGGAGTCTCATAAGCTCCAGTTGGTGGTTCGATTCCATCATCCGCTACCAAGTTACGGTTCAATGACGTAGAAAGATGCGTACCGGTTTCATAAGCCGAGGAGAGTGGAGCGTTACCACTTTGAACCACCAGGAGATATTATGAATATTGACGAAATTGTTAAAGTACCATATACAACACAACCAAGAATGATACGAAATACTGGTGAAGTTTTTAATAAAACTCCCGATAAAAAATATTTTGAAGAGAAGAAAATTCAATTAGATAAATTTGGTTATGATTTGTATGGTATGAATATACCTTGCATTACAGAAAAAGTTATTGAAAAATGTGAATCTTTTTTAGGTAAACCTGTAACTGGTGATATCGTAGATTTCGCAATGAACTTTGAAGAAGATATTGCGATTATGCACCATGGTGTTTTGTCTGCAATTTGTTTTTGTTTTCCCAGTTCTTGGATTCCTTTTTACGGTCTAGACAAAACACTGGAAGAAATACACCGACCTGTGGCTGATGGTGATCATCTTCGGCGTGTAAGTTCGAAACTTACAAAGACAATGGCAGATCCTATTCTAGGAAGTTTTCTTAGATATGTATGGACTATTACAAAAGTTCCAGATTTAAGTAATCATCCTGAAGTAAAACAAAATTATGATGATGCAGAATTAACATTCGATAATCTCTATTTTAGATTGGAGAAACAAACAACATTACCATTGAATGATGGTAAGACTAGTTTGTTTTTTGTGAAAGTTGAAGTTGTTCCATTAAAAAATGTTTGGTCACCACTAATTAAAGAGAGTATTGATTCTATGAGTGATGCGATTATTCAATATAAAAATTTAAAAGAAATTAAAACGGTCCTTAGTTCAATGGATTAGAATCCCTTGCTACGAACGAGGAGACGGGAGTTCGATTCTCTCAGGACCGGCCAATTATGCCCCGTTAGCTGAGATGGATTAGCAACGTCTTGATAAGGCGTAGAGAATGGATCGATACCATTACGGGGTACCATCAATCTCGGTGTAGTGTTAATGGCAGCACGAGAGTCTCCAAAACTCCAAGATGCGGTTCGAGTCCGTACACCGAGGCCATTTTATAGGAGTGAGATATGTACAACAAAAAAATTAATTTAAATGAAGTGAAAGCATTCATCGATAGTTGTGGTCCTAATACCAAAGTTTATCTTGGATGCGATTCTGAGAAAGTTAAAATTAATGGTGTATGGCATGCGGATTATATTATAGCCATTGTTGTACATATGAACAGCAAGCATGGTTGTAAAATTTTCGGTCAAATTACTCGTGAACGTGATTATGACCAAGCACGAAATAAACCAAGAATGCGATTGATGAATGAAGTATATAAAGTTGCCGAGATGTATCTTGAATTAGCGGCAATGATTGATGTTGAAATTGAAGTTCATCTTGACATCAATCCAAATGAAGAGTATAATTCAAATATTGTAATCAATGAGGCGATTGGCTACATAAAAGGAATGTGTAATGTTGTTCCTCTTGTAAAACCAAATGCTTTTGCGGCTTCATATGCAGCCGATAGATTGAAAAGTTTAGTAGCTTAATTGCGGGTATGGTGTTTAATGGCTAGCACGACAGCCTTCCAAGCTGACAGTATCGGTTCGAATCCGATTACCCGCTCCATATTTTTATATAAATGAATGGAACTTAAATCTTTTGTCAAACATTATGAAAATGTATTGAGCCCCCAAACTTGCGAACGAATAATCCAAGAATTTGAGAACAATCGTTCACATATCACTCAATACGATAATGAGCATTACAAGTTTGATCAGTTAGATTTAAATACATCTGGCAATCAACTTTTAGCGAAAGCATTTATACAACAGGTCGTACCATATCTGAAAAATTATATTAGTTTGTTGAGTGTTGAACCTTATGTTAAGATTCGAGGTTTTGAAAATGTACGCATCAAAAAATATCTGAAAGGATCAGATTATAAATTCAAAACTCATGTTGATGTTGATGATAAAGATTCGGCAGTTCGATATTTGATTTTTATTTTGTATTTAAATGATAACAATGGATGTACAACTTTTCCTAATCTAGGATTGTCTTTCAAACCAAAACAAGGAAGTATGATTATGTTTCCTCCGTTTTGGATGTTTCCTCATTCAGGTGAAACACCGACAGACAATGATAAGTATATTATGATGAGTTGTCTTCACTATAGTTAAAGCAGGAGTGGAGAAATCGGTAAACTCAGTGGACTTAAAATCCACCGGCACTAAAAACGCCTTGCGGGTTCAAGTCCCGCCTCCTGCACCACAACCTGACCGTAGTTAAATGGATATAACATGGGTCTTCTAAACCCAGATTCCAGGTTCGATTCCTGGCGGTCGGGCCACCTATACTACAAACTTAACGTATAGTGTGCAATCACCATCAGTTTCTCCCAGAATGGTGATTCTTCCATTTTCAATTTCTACATTTTCTTCTGCGATTTCTTCAACTTTCTCAGCACTTACGAATAGGCTCTGTACCATCGTTAACTTATAAACGCCTGTCCCTCCGTTTACAACAGAGTTCATAATATCAACTTCATTTTCATTAAAGAAACCATCTGTTGCTGTAATATCGTCAAATAAAAAATCGTCTACGCTTGTCATTTTTATGTCCTTAGGTTGGTGTGTCTTCTACGATGTTGAAATTCTTTCCTGATGAAACCACGCAATAAAGATCCTCGGAGATTTTTTCGACAACGGTCCACGTTTTAGTTCTTTTATTTAGAAAAAATATTACTACCGATTCGACTATAGTTCTATTATTTGTCGATCTAACTGTTTCTCCGGCAGCAAAAGGTTTTTCATTAAATTCTACCATCACTGCCGTTAAATCTTTCAAATTACCACATTCTACTGGTAATAACCTAGTTTGAGCATTTGCGGTTAAAGAGGTTAGAAGAGCCATTAATACTATTAGATATTTCATGATCAAGCCCTTATGAAAAGTATTTGATTAGTTATGTAGTTACCATTTTCCAGCACTTCTTCCATACTCATAAAACCAAACGAAAAATTTAATTGCAACAGTAATGCTTATGATAAGTAAAGTTCCCCAAAAGGCATTTTCTATAAATTTCTTTCTTCTTTGGGCTTGATCTCTAATTGCTTTCTCTCTTTCTTCTCTAACTTTTTTTCGGATAGCTATGAATTCTCGATATCCTTCTTGACTTAGATGCTGTAAAGCACCATAATAAAACATGTGTTGAATTTCCGCTTCCATCTCTCTAAGTTTTTGTTGAGCGGCATAAATGTCCATCGCTTCAGCCGTATCACTTTTAGCGAATCCAATTTTTTGAAAGATGCCAGGTTTTTTCTGATGATTAGGATCTCTCGACTTGTTTATGAAGTCTTGTAGTTGACCTGCTGAGTCTGCCCACTTGTTTAGTTGTCCGAAAATATCTTGTACCTCTCTTCCAACGGCAATCGCCTTCTTGATTCCATTGAAGGCGGCAGTTGTTGCTGCAAGAAGTGTTACGGGATCCATTAGTTCGCCAATGGATTATCTAATGCTTTTTTAATCTTATCATCAACTTCACGGCGAATTGTTCTTATTTCATTATTCGTTTCACGTTCAATTCGATTTACCCTTTCATTAACTCCTTGAACTGTCGCATCTACTTGCTTTTGCATTTCTCGCACAGATGAATCTGTTGATCTACGAATTTCTTTTATTTCCCCATCAACTTGCTTACGAATTTCTTTGAAGTCAACTTCAACTTGTCTGCGAACTTCAATAACCGCTCTCTCAACTTCTCTCTGTGCGACCTTACTGCTTCTTTCTACGCCTTCCAATACACCTTCTGTTCTACGAATATCACCTTTAAGGTTCTGATTGATATCACGAGTATAACCAACCACCTTTTCGCTATTTTCTTCTAGTTTAATAATTCTTGCTTCATATTCGCTGAAATCTGGTGCGACATAATTCGCTATTTTCTTTTTCATTCCCATATAATCATTGTATGCTTCAAAACATCCATATAGTCCACCTATAACTGATGAAACAATACCAAATGCAATCATGAGTTTTGCAGGTGTAAACTCATATCCACCAATGCTGATAACGGTATCTTTACTCGCATACTTTTTCATAGCCGCTTCTGCGGCTTCTACCTTTTTGTTTAAATCTACTTTATCTTCTGTACTGCTCATCTACCATCTCCCTATGAATTCTATCTGAACGTTGATTGAGTTGTCTTAATGCTCTAGCATTGTCTTGTATCGTCACACGTTTATAAATATCTTCAGATTTGTAGAACGGCACATCAGGTATTTTTACTTCTAAGTATTGACTAAATCCAGGAACCTCCGCCATTGAAGCTAAAGCAACGTCTTGTGGATCTCTCTGACTGCTTCTTTGAGCGGCAACAGCGGCTGCTCTCGCAGTCTCCCTTGCACTATTTCTTGATTGCTGTTGCTGTGTTGTGTTTCTTGACGGTGATTGCGATCCACCTGTTGATGATGGTGATACCGATAATCCTTGTCCAAGTGGTTGAGGCGTTTGTATCTTTTCTTCAGGTTTGGAGATAATCTGATTTACAATTGGATCACTCGTAGCTTGTGGCGTAGTTAATAACTTCGCTACATCCTCGTTCCCAACAGACGGCACATTTAGTGGAGAAGAAACGACAGAGGTTACTGCTGTCGTAATTGGTTGTGTTACTGTCTCAATCACCTGCTTCTTTCTAAAAGCGTCTGCATATCCTGGGCAACCAGAATTGTATAGAGGGTTTGCCATACATTGCTGATTGAAAAACGCTTGTTGATAAAGAGGACACGATGTTGAAAAAAGGGGATTAGCGGTACACTGTTGATTCAAGTAAGCTGATTCATACAGTGGACACGATGTATTGGACAATGGGTTCTCATTACAGTTCTTATCGAATAATGCTTTAGCATATCCTGGACAGGTTGAATTGTATAACGGATTTGCTGTACATTGTTGTTGCAAAAATGCTTGTTGATACTCTGGACAAGTAGGAGAAAATAGTGAGTTTAAACTACATTGCTGTGCTTGATAAGCAACTGCGTATCCTGGGCAATTGGTTGCAAATAGAGGATTTGATGAGCATTGCTGATTAAACCATGCTTGTTGCCAACCTGGACAAGACTGACTGAATAGTTGGTTAATCGCACATTGTTGCTGCAAGTACGCTTGCTGATAACCTTCGCACGTTGGTGAAGCGAGAGGATTCGCACCGCATGGATCCAGTGAATATCTCAATCGAATATCTATATCTCTTATCTCAGGGCCGTAATATCCTTTCCAATTTCCCTCATCTCTGCTCGATATCGATATGTAAACATTACCTAAAGATGCTAGACTATACTTGTTAGCAAAGTCTTCAGTTCCAGTAAAGCGAGTCCAATCGTTTATTCGTCTACTGTAATCATAAGTTTTACTTTCTATGATGTTCGCATTTGTGGAATCATAAAGAGACACGCGAATACCTAATGGATCGAAAGATTGAGTTTGATAAGCTCCTGCGTTAGCGTTTTTTATAGTCCATCCGTATTGATATCCTCTGACGATAATGCCAGTACCATTCAACGCCTGATTGACTGCTATGCTCTGATATAATACTGAACCGCCGTAGCTAAAAAGTATAGCTCCGTCAGCCGATCTTTGGACTGGACATGGTCCTCCTGTCGTTCCACCCCATATCATTCCATTGTGCTGAGTCAAACATCCCTGCCAACCTGATTGATTGACAATATTACTGGATGTTTGAATATCTTGGGCGTTAGAGTAGAAGGAGAAGAACAGCCAAGACGCCAAGCCCAGCAGAAATTTTTTGCCAGAAACTTGCATTCGAACTCTCGCTTAGAGGTTGAGGTTTACGATCTGGATTTGCATCCCAAACTTTCTTAGCCTCTTCACCAATTTTACCATCTATTGGACAAGGTGTTCCTGCATTCATCATCGCTTGGAAAACTCTATCATCTTGACAGAGAGTAGATACGGCAGCAACTTTCATACCCATATCATAAAGATTTTTGGCTAGTTTCAATCTTTCGCAGTTCATATCTCTAACCATTGTTCCGCCAGAGATACCGAGAATTTGAGTCTGAACAGCGCCACCAACGCCGACAGTACAAAGGTCGTTGTTCAGTACATTAAAAGAAGGAGAAACTGCCGTCGCTGGAGGAGACCTTACTGTAGTTTCGTTTACGCTATTACTATTTGTGGTAACGGTGCTCGAACTTTTAGAATCTGTTACTATCACATCAGATTGAGCAAAACTTAACGAAGAAATAACAAAAAGCACCAAAAAGGTTAACTTTTTGTACATTTTTGACTTCCTATAGATGTTGTCCTAGAACAACATGATTGACAACTGAAACTATTTATGTTATTATTTACACATAATGAAAATGTCTCATAAAAACAACAGTTTGGAAGTGTTGCAAAAATACAACTTGACGTTTTCCTGGATGTCTGTATAATTGATTCTGTTGATTGATTAATAAGGAGTTTTCTGTGGCTTATGTCTCTCAAGAAACCAAAGCAAAAATCGTTGCTGCTGTTAAGCCTGTTCTGAAAAAATATGGTTTGAGCGGTACTTTTGCGGTTCGAAATCATTCTACGATTTCTCTGACCTTAAAATCTGGCAAAATCGATTTTATTGAGAATTATATAAAAGTTGATGCGGAAAAACCCTACGCTCGTCATTTGAGTTCGGATCAAGTTTCAACGATTCGTAATCAGAGCCATCTGGATATTAATCCTTACTGGTTTCATGAGCACTTTTCTGGCAAAGCAAAAGCGGCTCTAACTGAGATTTTCGCGGCTATCAAAAAAGGTGGTAGCTGGTATGATGAGTCCGATATTCAGACTGATTATTTTAATACTGCGTTCTATATCGACGTTAATGTCGGTAAGTGGAACAAACCTTATGAGGTTAAGTGATGTTTGAGAACGATACCCTTGATTCTGTTATGTTTGACTCTCCAGAATTGCCCTTTCCGACTGAAAACGAGATCGATGAAATGGCTAAATGGTATGGAGAGGATGAACCTGATGTAGGAAGTTGACAATGCAAGGAATTTATATTATAATATTGCGGGATGGCTGCCGAGTGGCTGCCCTCCGCGATTATGAAGAACTTTTTGAAGGCTACTCACCCAGTATGATTCGATACCTCAACAAAGAAAAATTTGTTGAGGCTTTTGGCTTTTGTGTTCCAATGACCGAAGTTGAAGCCCGAGAATGTGCCCGAGTAATAGCAAAATCTTACCGCGAATTGCCTGATGGCATTCGCACACTAACTGATTATCGTAATTTTTCCTTTGAGGAACTCCGTGATGGTGCGTATTCCAAAGATTGAAGAACCTAAATTTCAAGGCACTCTTTCCAAAATTCAACTGATTGAGTGTTTGAATTGGTATCATTCAAATAAAGAAAATAAAGATGCCGTAAAATACATTCAAGATTATTGTAAGAAGAATAGAATTGATGGTCGCATATCGAGTACCGAAAGTTTTCTGACCATTGCATGGTTATGTCGGGCTGAGATGAATGGTAATGATCTTGGCTCATACGGAAAAAAATATCTCATCAATAAATTGAAGAGTATGGTTCGTATCGAAAAGACGGTTGTCCAAGATGCGACACCAGTTGTAAGTATTCAAGAACGATTGAAAGAAAAAGTTTCAGAAATTGCCGGCGATCTTGAAGGCGCAATCGATGATTATATTCTCAGCGGATTTAAAGATTCGAAATCTCCTTTTGCTTTGATGCAGGATCGAACAAAAGGTTTACATGCTACTCGTTTGATCGAAATTTTTAAACGTCGTCGAGCGGAGTTTGATGAGGTATTGAATTCGAAAGATACCCAAGTGAAAGAAGGTTATTCTAATTTCACTAAACCTCAAATCAAGAAAATTATTGCTTATTGCGATTCGATCATCACTGATGCACTTAAAATTTCAGGTGAAGCTAAGGCTACTCGTAAACCTCGAAAGCGTAAAGCCAAGACTGCCGATCAGTTGCTAGGTAAATTGAATTATCTAGAAGAGTCTAAAGAATTTAAACTCAAATCGGTGATGCCAAAGCAAATTCTTGGTGCTACTCAATTATGGGTTTTTAATGTTAAAACCAAGGCTCTCGGTGTTTATCATGCCGAAGATGCCTCGGGATTTTCCGTGAAAGGTTCTACCTTACAAAACTTTTCAGAAATGAAATCTGTAACTAAGCGCCTTCGTAAACCTGAGAAAGTATTATCTGAGGTATTGAACGGAGGTAAAGTTACTCTTCGAAACATTTTGGGTAAAGTTGCCACTAAAGAAAGCTTCTTGACAGGACGTTTAAATAAAGATACAATACTACTTCGAATTATTTAAAAGAGATAACATGTTAATTTTTGATTTCAACCAGGTAGTTCTAGCCAATTTGATGGAACAGATTGGCTATTCTAAACAGCCTGTAGATGAAGGTCTTGTTCGACATATGGTATTGAATACCATTCGAGCGCATATCCGAAAATTTCGAGAGTATGGTGAAGTAATTATTGCTTGCGATAATAAGCGTTACTGGCGCCGCGAAGTTTTTCCTCCTTATAAAGCTCATCGCAAAAAGAATCGTGAGGCTTCTGGTCATGATTGGACAACCATTTTCGAATGTATGTCCAAGATTCGCCAAGAACTTAAAGATCATTCACCGTATAAAGTGATTGATGTTGATGGTGCCGAGGCTGATGATGTAATTGGTGCTCTGGTACACAAGTATGCAGATAAAGAACCAATTATGATTCTTTCATCCGATAAAGACTTTGTACAGTTACAAACTTATAAAAACGTAAAACAATATTCACCAACTTTAAAGAAATATATTAAAGCGGATGATCCGATTAAACAACTGAAAGAATTGATTGTCACTGGTGATACAGGTGATGGCATTCCAAATATTCTTTCTCCAGACAATTCTATAATTGATGGCATTCGCCAAAAACCAGTTACGAAAAAATTTCTTTCAGAGTTCGCAGAAAATGGAACATCCAAATTTAATGACACTCTTAATCGTAATTGGTCGCGTAATGAGATATTGATTGACTTGTCTATGATTCCAGAAACCATCTCAGAAAGTATTATAAGTACATATAACGAAACGAAGCCGGCTAGTCGTCAACAGTTTATGAATTATATGATTGCAAATCGGTTGAAAAATTTACTTGAGGTTATCGATGAGTTCTAATCTGATGTATCATGAAATAATTGAACTTTTTCAAAAAACGGAAAAACGTTCGGAAAAAATTGAAGTATTACGAAAACATGCTGATGTTAATTTCGTTAATTTTCTGAAGATGGCTTTTGATCCACGAATAGTTTTTGATGTTGAAATTCCTTCGTACAATCCATCAATTATTCCTGCCGGTCTAAATGATTTGTATCTTCATAGTGAAATCCAGAGAATGTATAGATTCATCAAAGATCATCCTCGTAGACCTCATGGACTAACCGCAGCAAAACAGAAAAGTTTGCTCATTTCCGTTTTGGAATCTCTTCATAAAGATGAAGCGGATTTAATGATTCGTTGTATCAATAAAGATTTAAAAGTTCCCTTTCTAACTCCAAAACTTATTAAAGAAGCTTTTCCTGATTTGGATCTGGGTGTATGAAAGTTGCAGTTGTAACTCCCACTATTGGCACACGATATCTTTCTGATTGTGTCCAAAGTATAGATGAACAAACATATGATAATCTTACTCATTATATTTTCTTAGATGGTGAGAAACAATATGGAAATAAAATTTGGCGCCAGTTAGAGGGAGCATCCAGGATTAAAACCATCCGACTCGAAGAGAACATTGGAAAAGGATGGTATGGTCACCGAGTCTATGCTGCATGTTCTTTTTTAGTGAATGCTGATATTATTTTTTATCTTGATGAAGACAATTGGTTCGAAAAAGATCATGTAGAAAGTCTTGTCAAAATTATTACTGAAGAAAATTTAGATTGGGCCTATAGTTTTAGAAAAATTTATGATAAAGAAGGCAATTATCTGTGTGAAGATAATTGCGAATCTCTGGGAAAATGGCCCATTTATTTTTCTGAAGATCAATATCATATTGATACTTCCAGTTTCGCCGTAAAGCAGAATGTTGCTACTCGAATTGGTCATTCTTGGTATGGACAATGGGGTGCAGATAGAAAATTCTTTTTCAATCTTAGCAAATATTTTCCGAAATATGATTGTTCAATGAATCATTCTTTATGTTATAGGCTTGATGGAAATCCTAACTCAGTCAGTAAAGAGTTTTTTGAAAAAGGCAACGAAGCAAATCTAGAACGTTATAATGGAATTTTACCATGGAAGAAAACATCAGAACCGCACTCGTTACGGGTGGGGCCGGGTATCTCGGTTCTTTTCTAAGCAAAAAACTTAAAAAAGAAGGCTGGAGGGTCGTCGTATATGACAAAAAACCTCCAACACATACTTACTTCGATTCTCTTATTATAGATGATATACTGAATCGAGAAATGGTAAATACCGTTTTTTCTGAGGAAAATATCAATGTCGTTTTTCATCTAGCTGGTAGAATTGAAGTTGGTGAATCTGAAAAGAATCCTACTGAGTTTTGGGAAGTGAACGTCGGTGGAACTTTGATTGTATTGAATGCCATGAAAAAGCATGGCGTCAACAAAATTATTTTTTCTTCTACTGCCGGTGTTTATTTTTCTAGCGGAATTATGATTCCTGAAGATGAAGCGACCACAAACAATTCCGTATATTCAAATACAAAATTATCCTGCGAATATGCTATTGAAGATTCTGGTCTGGATTTTGTGATCTTCAGATACTTCAATTTGGCCGGAGCAGATGATAATTTAGGTGAAAATCATGAGCCAGAAACTCACCTGATTCCTAGAATTCTTCAAAATCTAAATAGTTTTCAAATATATGGTAATGATTATGATACTCCCGATGGAACGTGCATAAGAGATTATGTACATGTTTCAGATGTAGTGAATGCTCATATTGAAGCAGTAAAATATCTTGATGATAATAAAGAGAATGTAATTGTAAATTTAGGATCTGGACAAGGTTACTCTGTTTTAGAAATTATAGATATTATCGAGAAGGAAATCGGACTAAAATTAAATTATCAGATTGCTCCCAGGAGAGAAGGCGATCCAAGTCGTCTTGTTGCTGATATAACTCTTGCTAAAGAATTGTTAAATTATGAACCACAACACAAAATCGATTCAATCATTAAATCTGCCTATGAGTGGGAGAAGAAAAGATCCCGATGAAAAGGATATTTCTTTTACCGTACAAGATAAACTAGACAATTGTTTTTTAAATAATAATGTACACTTTTTGTATGGTGAGATCGATGAGATAAACATCAACAAAACGATTCAGTGGATTATTTACGAAAACACCCAAGAGAATACTAATAATAAAGTATTAAAATTATATGTTAATTCTATTGGAGGAGATTTGTATCAAGCTTTAGGTTTGATAGATGTCATGAGACTTAGTAACAATCCAATACACACTATTGGTATTGGTGCTGTTATGTCAGCGGCATTTCTCATCTTTGCTTCTGGTGAAAGAGGTCATCGTTATATCACAAGAAATTGTGGAATAATGTGCCATCAGTATACGGATGTTTATGAAGGTAAACATCATGACCTCAAATCATTTGCCAAAGAGGCAGAATTAACAAATAAAAGAATGATGAAAATTCTTCAGGATGCCACTGGCATGACCGAAAGTCGGGTTAAAACAAAGCTACTTACACCGAGCGATGTTTGGATGTCTGCTGAAGAATTGGTGCAACTAGGTGTAGCCGATCAAATACTTTAAAGGAGGAAAGACCGAAAATGATTGGTGGTATTAGAGTAGAGAGGGTCCAAAAAACTAAATTTCGTAAAGAAAGAGACCAAGAGAGTTATAGCAGTAAAAAGAAAAAACACCACGATAAAACAACATACCGTATGGTGAGAGAGGAAGACCATGAACTCGAATTATATCAAAAAGAAAATCGAAGAACTTGAAGAACAGATTGCCAGTCAACACGGCGATTTGAAGGAACTCAAGAAACAATTACATAATCTTCGAATGCAAGAATTTGAGGAAGATTTGCGTGAGAGTGACAATAGACAATTACTAAAAGGTTAAGTTGTAAAAAAACAACAGTAACTTGACAGATTGTTTGGTTATGATATACTTTGTGAATGATGAATATTCCTTCAGTTGGTTCTAAAATTTCTGTGACTGTCCGACACAAGTCGGTTTATCTCTATGCAAATCAGCCCTGGGATGAGCGAACTTATGTTGGTATGGTCGTGAAAAGTGCGAAGTGGGTTGATGCGGAGAGTTTTACTCTTCAGACTGAAGACTCGCAATTTCCAATCAAGATTATACATTCTGGTAAAGTGCATAATCTAAAATTTTTGTCTGGAGGTGACTCTCTTAATATTCGCAAGTTTCAAGTTCAAGGAAAAGGTGGTTCTTATACCGTGACAAAAACAGGCAAACAATATTCCTGTACTTGTATCGGTTTTAAGTATCATTCAAAATGCAAACACATTACCGCAGTTATAGATAAGGAATGATATGGATCAGTTTACGATGCTTGTTAATTATTTTGTTCAAAGTGATCAAGAAAAACTTCAAGCTAGTCGTGGCTTGGAAACAACAGACTCTATGGAATTTGTTGAACAGGTCTTGCTAGAAGGTTATAATATCGAGGGAAATTTTCAATGAATGAATTTGCTTTTTTTCTAGAAGCTTGGCTTTTTTGTTATAAAAACAATATCGATATCAAAAAAATTTATCGTAAAGATTGGAAAACCTGGGCACTACGATGATGATTTATGTACGCGACCGTTCTAAGATGAAGTCGCCAACTAAAAAACAACAGGCTGAGTATCAAGCTTGGCTCGATAGTTTGAGCCAACAAAGAACTGGATTTTCTAAGACTCCCGTTCGAAAAGTTGCGAAGCCAGTTTATTTGCCAAAAGTTCCTCCTGGACGCGAAACGCCAAAATATCCAAGCGTAGACACTGGCGGTGGTTCGACCACTAAGCCCATTCACGGTAAGGTATATACTGGTAGTCTAATGAAAGGTATCGGAACGTTACATAAGAGTAACGCGGTTCCAATCTTCACTGACCAGGAAGCTTTGGATCAAGCGAATATGCGCCGTTGATATGGACCTTCATACCATCACAATTTTTGTCTCCGGTGCGTTCCTAGGTGCTGTCCTAGGTAGAATGTTGACTTTCTTTGTGTTGGCTGGAGCCTTGATTGTCATTTTATTGTTTCGTTTGTAAAACGTTGTTTTTATGCAACATATGAAAAAATCTCTTGACTTTTGCATCCTCTGTGCTAAAATATTGTTTCCTTAATTTAAATCGGAGTTTATTATGGCTAAACCTGCAAAGACCCTCAAACTTAAACCTGCTGAGAAACTTCTCAATCTTTTGATTACTGGTGATATTTTCACCAAAGACCAAATCAATGATCGACTTGGTACAGAAATTGAGATGTATCGAATTTCGACTTATATGTGGTATATCAAGACTGAAGTTGGTGGTGTCATTCGCGTAACTAAAGACGGCCGGCGTGTCGTTGGATACCAACTTGTTAATGTGAAAGATATTGAAAAGTATCTTAAAGATCGCGGTATTCTTTTGAGTGTAAAACCTCCCGTTGAGAAACTTTCTGACCTTAAAGCGGAAAAAGTTTCTGATACAGAAGTTCTCGAAGTTACAGAAATTGCTCAGTAATTTTTATTCTCCTTGTTGTAACTTTCAGCCTGGTAAACTCCAGGCTTTTTTACTATGAACATATTCTATCTACATAATGAACCTAAAATTTGTGCGGAAATGCATAACGATAAGCATACCGTGAAAATGATTATCGAATATGCCCAACTTATGTCCACTGCACACCGATTGCTCGATGGCGTTCCTTATCTCGATAAGACTGCTAATGGTCGTTCAATCAAACGTTGGCGCCTTGAAGGTGAAAACGAAACCGTCATGATGAAGGCTTCTCATATCAATCATCCTTCAGCCGTATGGACTCGTTCAAATCGCCAAAATTACAATTGGTTGTATTGTATGTGGTATTATCTTTGCAAAGAATATACCTATCGATATGATAAAATCCATGCGGTAGAAAAAAGAATGTCTAACGCATTGTATCTTCCTCCAATTAATATCGTGAGTAGTGAATTCTTTCCACCAACACCCGCAATGCCAGATAATGTAAAAGTTCCAGGTAATTCTCTAGCGTCTTATCGTAACTATTACAATCGCAACAAAACTCATCTTGCATCTTGGAAAAATCGACCAACTCCCGAATGGTATCAGGCTATATAAAGATATGCCAACTTATACTTTTTTTAATTGTGAAACGGGTGAAGCGTTCGAAATGATGATGAAAATTTCCGAGCGTGATACCTTTCTGGTTGAAAATCCACACATTCAACCAGTTCTTACCGCACCAGCAATTCTATCTGGTGTTTCCACTTCAAATCAAAATCGGGTTCCCGATGGGTTCAAGGAGGTGCTTTCTAAAATTTCTGAAGCTCATCCCAGCAGCGGTGTGGCTGAAAAACATGGTAAAAAATCTATCAAACAGATTAAAACGGACCAAGTTGTAAAGAAACACGTTGAAAGGGTGACGGGAGTGAAAACATAATTTTTTAAAAGGTCATCAATGTCTAGAAAAGCCAATACAAAAATAAAATTAGTAGAAGAAGAAACAAAAAACGGACATACATTAAGAATTAAGATAGACGATCTAAAAACATTTGATCCTCTAACTCAAAATCAAAAAAAGTTTTTTGATGCATACAAAAGAGGTGATTATTTTGTAGCACTTCATGGTGTAGCAGGCACAGGAAAAACATTTTGTGCGATGTATAAAGCCCTTGAAGAAGTTCTAGACAAATCAAATCCTTTTAATAAGATAATTCTCGTTCGTTCGGCAGTTCAATCTAGAGAAATCGGACATTTGCCAGGCGATGTAACTGAGAAGATGGAAATCTATCAGCAACCTTATAGACAAATTTGTGAAACTCTATTTGGTCGTAAAGATGCATATCAAAGACTTGAAGAACAAGGATATGTTGAATTTATTTCGACATCATTTATTCGAGGTATGAGTTTTGATGATGCAATTATTATTGTTGATGAAATGCAGAATCTTACCTTCGAAGAGATTGATACTGTAATGACTCGTGTTGGATATCGTTCAAAGATTATTTGGTGTGGCGATTATAGACAAACGGATTTGAATAAAAAGAAAAATGACATGAGCGGCATTTTGAAATTTTTTGATATCGCAATGCATATGGATGCATTTACTAAGATCGAGTTTACACCTGATGATATTGTTCGTTCTTCATTGGTGAAAGATTATATCTTGGCTAAACTTAGATACGAAGACCATGTTGTTTGAACATGTAAAAATACCAGAATTGCAATTTGATTTAGAAGCACAAACTAGTGATTCTGGTAGATTGTATCTGACTCCAAGTGGCAAGAAATATCCCTCCGTTACTACTGTTCTGTCACACTATAACTCTAAAGCTATCGCAGAGTGGCGTGAGAGAGTCGGTAATGAAGAAGCGAATAAAATATCAGGTAGGGCTTCTCGTCGAGGTACAAAACTTCATAGTGTATGTGAAAAGTATCTTTTGAATGAGATGACTGAATTGAAAATGCGCTCGATGATGCCTAATATTAAAGAATTATTTCTTAAAGTTAAACCTTATATTGACAAAAACATTTCGAAAGTATATACTCTAGAACAAGCGTTGTACTCGGATCATCTACGAATTGCTGGTCGAGTAGATTGTATTGCAGAGTGGAATGGAGTGTTATCTGTAATTGATTTTAAGTCTTCAACTAAAGCAAAGAAAAAAGAATCAATTGGTAATTATTTTATGCAATGCACCGCATATGCCGAGATGTTTTATGAATTGACTGGAACACCCATACATCAATCAGTTGTATTGATTGGTGTTGAAGAAGATAATGGACAAGTATTTGTTGAAAAAACTGCTGATCATTATTTACCTCTAAAAGAATATATTGACCGTTATTATGATAAATCAAACCGTACTGAATTTGTCTGACTCTTTAAAAGTCAACTATGATTCTGCATACCCTTTTCCTTATGTTGTCATAGATAATTTTTTAAATGAGTTTGTTGCAAAAAGGATCGTTGAAGAATTAAAACAGTATCAGCATTGGTCTTGTGATACAACTGATGAAGTAAAAGATTATCAAATAAACAAATATTATACACCAGATGTCTTTGATCTTTCTACTCTAAATGCTCTGAACAGAGATTGCCCAATCACAAAATTTACTTTAGACTATTTGAATAGTTCGGATACATTAAATTTTTTAGAAAAACTTACAGGCATAAAAACACTGATTGGCGATGATACGTTTTTGGGTGGTGGCGTTCATCGTGTTTTGACTGGGGGTAAATTAGGTATACATGCAGATTTCAATATTCAGTTTAAAAATAATCTTCATCGTAGATTGAATATGCTGATTTATTTGAATGAGAATTGGCAAGATCAATGGGGTGGCAATCTCGAACTTTGGGAAAAAGACATGAGCAAATGTTGCGTTCAAGTCAAACCAATATTCAATCGTGCTATAATTTTTAGAATCACTGATGATGCTTTTCATGGTCATCCTCACCCACTAAATACCCCTCAAGGTGTTGACAGGTATTCTTTGGCATTGTATTATTACACAGAGGATAGACCAGAACATGAGAAAGCACCATTTCATCCAGTTGTTTGGAAAACTCCAAGATAAGTAATGTGGGTTTGGATATTATCCATCACATTATTAGGTACCAATCCTGAACATTCAAGAATCGCTAAATTTGAGACTAAAGAAGATTGTCAGAAAGCACTGATTGCTAAAAGAAAAGAATATGAACTAAAAGGTAGAGAAATGGTTGGTCATTGTTTTTATGGAAGAACAGATTCTAAAGGTTGGTGGTAATAAATAAAGCTATGATCGTATGAAGTAGATCGAAAGGTGTTCTGGACGGCGGTTCGATTCCGCCCAGGTCCACCAGTAAACTCTTTGAGTGACTACACTGGAACAACTGCAACACTTGCCAAAGTCGACTAAAGCAAGAACCAGCCAGGAAGTAGGGTCACCGTGATTTCGAGTATCGCAGAGAGTTTACTAATGGGCCTGACCTGGTTTCGACAGGGCAATAAGTAGAGACATGGACGATCCGACACAGAGAGTCGTAAAAAGTAAATTCAATAAACGCAAATGAAGAAATCTTTGCATTAGCCGCCTAAACACGGCTTAGGGTTTCGGTGGGTTTCCTCGTAACAGAATAACCCACCATCACTACTAGGAGGTATCAAATGAAAAGTTTAACTTTTCTTAGTGTGATTTTTTTTATGCTTATAGTGAAAAACGTTTACGCTATACCAAATACGATTCTCTTCAGGGATCTTACCGCAGAAGCGCAGAAGCAGGTCGTATGTTTAGCAGATAACATCTATTTTGAAGCAGCCAGCGAATCTCATAACGGCAAAATGGCTGTTGGATTTGTCACACTAAATCGCGTTTCAACAGGAAACTATCCAAATACAGTTTGCGGAGTTGTACATCAAAAGATAAGAGGAATTTGTCAATTTTCTTGGTATTGTGATCCAACCACTGCTAAGAAAAGGTTGACAATAAGATCCACTTCATTGTATAATGATATCTTGGATTTGGCAGTGTTTCTTGCGGTTTATTATCATTTTATAGAAGATGTTTCCAAAGGAGCCACACATTTTCATTCCGTCAGAGTTAATCCGAGATGGAAATTACAAAAAACTAGTCAAATAGGACAACACATATTTTATAGAAATAGATACGAAAGAATTAATAAAGAAAAATTTATTTTGGCATAAATTATGGACGATTATGAATTGGAAAATTTTTTGGCGAGAATTAGAGTTGATGTTGCTACGCTGCGACGAAGACCTAAACGAAGATCGAATAAAAGAGTTTTAAAAAAATATTGCTGGGAATCATATCAACTACCGATGAATATTATGGAAAAAAACAAAGATAGAATTTTTATTGGCGCATCCGATTATTCAGATTTCGTATTTTGTAATCTGGTGAATAATTTTGAAGATAAAAAATTATCTCTTTTTAATCGTGAAATTAAATTGCATGGCAATCGTCGCCGCTGGTATAACTTTATTGAATCTAATTATGAGAATCAAAAGATTCTAGAAATCAACGACAATTCAGGCTATATTATTACTGAAGATGGATTTTTTAGATATAGCGTTAGTTCGAATTCGATTACTGTCGAAATTTATGGTTCGTTGAAATTTATCGATCAATCGGAAGAGTTTGTATTGAACAATTTTGAAATCGTCACATCTTATATCGAATGGGTATATAGTGCGAATGGTGACACCGTAACAATTCCGTTAAATATGGACAAATTGCCCATCGATGAAATGTATCCATTTCTTAAAGATGAAACTCTGCAAGAATATTATGATAGGTTTTTAAATTCGACAGCAAACATTCTTTTGTTGATCGGTCCGCCTGGTACGGGCAAGACCACATTTATTCGAGGGCTTATTGCTCATAGCAATTCATCTGCCCTCGTCACATATGATGCGGCGATTTTGGAAAAAGACTATGTTTTTGCCAGATTTATTGAAGACAATAATGACATCATGGTCTTAGAAGATTCTGATAATTTCCTAAATGCTCGTCAAGATGGTAACACTATGATGCATCGTTTTTTAAATGTGGGCGATGGTCTTGTGACAACAAAAGGTAAGAAGCTAATTTTCTCAACAAATCTTCCTTCTGTTCTTGATATTGATCCTGCACTAGTTCGTCCTGGTCGGTGTTTCGATATTCTTACATTTGATAATTTGCAAAAAGAAGATGCGGTGAAACTTGCGACTAAGGTCGGAGTAAACTTGACAGATGATAAGGATAGTTTTACAATTGCAGAAGTTTTTAATAAGCAAACATTAACTGACCAAAACAAAAAAATTGGTCGCAAACTTGGTTTTATTTAAGGAGTTTATTATGGCCGTACAACAATTTAGTATTAATCAGATTTCAAATGAGGCAGACAGGAAAAAACTTCTGAGTGCCATTCGTGAATGTTCAGATTCTATGACTCGCATTTCTGCTGAAAAAGATTTGATTAAAGAAACCGTGAAGGCAGTTTGTGAAGAACTCAAATTGCCTAAACGACTCGTGAATCGCCTAGTGAAAGTCTATCACAAACAGAATTATGATGAAGAAGTGGCTACACATGAACAATTCGAACAACTCTATGAGACTATCGTAAAGTAATATGCCTACTAAAGAAGAAATGTTTAAATTTCAAGAAGAAATTGAGAAATTAATTTCTGGAACTGATTACAATTATATGGAAGCAATTGTTGAGTATTGTAATCGAACTGGTATGGAAATCGAAGTAGCATCATCTTTGGTAAATAAAGATTTAAAAGCCAAAATCGAAATTGATGCTCAAGAACTCAATTTGCTTCCCAAAACACACAGACTTCCAATATGACAGGTTATGAAGCATTCAGTACATTTCATGTTTTAAAGTTGCACTTTACCACTAATTATGATTATTTTAAGTATAATGGTAAATGTAATATTTCAATAGAAACTTTTGAGAAGCGAAAAGACAAGTATCATTTTTATAAGTTGTCTAGAAAATATGATGTTGATGACTATAAACAATTCATAATCTCTAACTTACTTAAAGATCCTAATATCTGGGCAGGCAATTTGCTAGAAGAAACAGCAAATGATATTCATATGTCTAGAATGTCTAGAATACAGTCTTTGTCTTATAAATTTAAAAATGATTGTTTATTCATAAGAGAAAAAACAGATTTGAATGAAGCTTTAAAAACAAATGGTGATTACCCTCTTTTGCTTACAATGACAACACAGGGGGATATTTCGGATGAAACCGTTTGTATACTTAATTGCCTTGTTAATTTTTTGCCCGTTTGGAGTAGGAAAATAAGGGATACAATTCGCTGGCCTCTTTTATATAAGAAATGGATGTGTTATACTCCATTCATAGAGTTTGATAGGTCTAAATTTAAAAAACTTGCCTTAGAAGGTTTGAAATGATTGAAAAAATTTATTTGGATATGGATGGTGTTCTGTGTGATTTTGAATCACGCTATGAGAAATTGTTCGGTGAATTGCCGGCGTATTCCCGAGAGATGAAAGAGTGGTCCGCGAATTGGAATGTTTTCGTTGAGACTGAACAGTTCAAAACTCTTGATTGGAATCCTGGCGGAAAAACTTTACTTAAAGTGATCACTGATGCTGATATTGATTATGAAATTTTATCTTCATCAGGAGGCAAAAAACATCACGAAAAAGTAGAAGCTCAAAAGAAACATTGGCTTCAAACAAATGGTATTCTCGTCAAAGCTAATATTGTTCCTGGAAGAACAAACAAAGCAAAGTTTGCCAATTCTAGGGCAGTTTTGATTGATGATACACCAGATGTGATTGATGCCTTTAATGCAGCAGGTGGTTATGGTATTCTCCACAAAAATACCCCTGATACGGTAAAGAAGTTGGAGCGTATCTTGAATGTTGCTAAATAACAGTATATAATGCATACTGTGGACAATAAAAAATATTCCGTTTATACTACGACATACGAAAGGAAATAATATGAGTTTCGCAAATCTAAAACGTAATCGCAATAGTCTCGAAAAACTTACGAAAGCAATTGAGACTACCGCCCAAGCCGCAGAAGCCGGCTCCAAAGACGATACCCGACTCTGGCAACCAAGTGTAGATAAATCGGGTAATGGCATGGCCGTTATCCGATTTCTTCCCGCACCTTCTGTAGATGGTGAAGATGGTCTTCCTTGGATTCGTACATTTAGTCATGGTTTTCAAGGACCTGGCGGATGGTTCATCGATAACTGTTTGACCACTCTGAATGAAAAATGTCCAGTTTGTGAGCATAACAATTCTCTATGGAATTCTGGTATCGAAGCCAATAAAGAAATCGTTCGTAAACAAAAACGTAAACTTAGTTATATTGCTAATGTTTATGTTGTCTCAGATCCTTCAAATCCTGAAAATGAAGGTACTGTTCGTCTGTTCAAATTTGGTAAGAAAATCTTTGATAAACTTACTGAAGCAATGAATCCTGAGTTTGCTGATGAAGAACCTGTAAATCCCTTCGATATGTGGGAAGGTGCTAACTTCAAACTAAAGATTCGTAATGTTGAAGGTTATCGCAACTACGATAAATCTGAGTTTGCTGATAAATCTGCTTTGCTTGATGGTGATGATGCTAAACTTGAAAAGATTTATTCGCAAGAACATTCATTGAAAGAGTTTCTTGAGAAAAAGAATTTCAAGCCATATGATACTCTGAAAGCTCGTCTTGATAAGGTTCTTGGTTTTGATGGTGAACCTGTTATTGCACAAACTCGTGCAGAAGATGTGGCAATTCAGTCTGTCAAACCAAAAGGTACTATCAGTAATGTTAAACCTGTAACCGTTGCTGATGATGACGAAGATTTGAATTTCTTCAAATCACTAGCCGAAGAACAGTAATAAAAACAGCCCCCGAAAGGGGGCTTTTAGAATGATTTGTGAACTAAATCTCCAGATGCTTTAGCAACAAGAAAATCTACAAGCATATCACTATTAAACGCAGAAGGAATTCCTCCAGTATCTCTGATACTTTTGCCTTGACTTGGTGATGCTGTCGGCGGTGTTATCATGTTTACGGTTGGAACAATATTTGAGGCTACAGTTTGTAGGTCTGCTCTTTGTTCAGTTGCGGCAACTAATGTTTGACCTAGTGTTGGTTGCGATTTAACGCTCGATAACAATCTCTGAAAATCATTTGAAGACATTAGTGCTTTGTTTCCAGCGGCATCGCCTTGATAGAATGATCTATCATCAGTTGTAGGCATAGCAGCCCATCTTCTCGCTACTTTATTTTGAAAATCCTCTAGGCTTATTCTACCTGTTTTGAAATCTTGGTAACCTAGTTCATCTAATAGTTTTGAAGCAATTTGATCTTGTACGATTGGTGTAAATTTATCTGATCCAGAAAATCCTGCTTTTGCTGCGAACTCTTTTAATGTATCGCGTGTAAATTGATATTTTCCTACAGCGGTACTTGCATGTCCACTACCAACCATTCCTTTTTGATATTCCAAAACTTCATCTATAGTCATATTCACAAGGGCTGCTCTCTTTGGGGTATTTTTACCATAAACAAGAGCATTATAATCTCCTTTTGATTCTTTTGCTCCTATTTCATTGAGCAATTTCTTTTTTCCAGGATCCATCATTCCTTCTGGAATTCTTTCAGGTGTTGGTCTAACTGGACCACCGATATCTTGAGGCTTACGTTCGAAACGTTCAACAGAAGAGTTTACTGAACCGCTATAATTATCTGCTGCTCTAATCATTTCTCTTCTTTCTCTTACCTGACTCATTATATCTTCGAGAGAAGCACCAGTTTGTTCTGCTCTATATCTGGCTGCGGCTTCAGCATCAAGTTCGCTACCGTAGTCTTCAAGATATCTTAAATACTTTTCTTGTCCAGAAACATCTCCTAAGGATATTCTTTCACCTCCTGTCTCTGAGGCTGCCGTTACTTTTCTTGCCTTTATTTTTGCTTCGATTTGTCGCATTCTTGCGATTGCCGCTCCTTCATCTGTTGGAACACCAGTTACGTCATTTCTGGGTAAAGGTTCACCAGATATCTTTGGCATTCCTTCTTGTTCTTCTTCAATAAATTTATTGACCAACCAAGCTATACCTGCTGCACCTAATACTGCAATACCGGCAGGCGATAAAAGAAGAGGTAATGCACCTCTCAATAAACCCCATAGTGCCTTACCAGTTATCCTTGCGGCCGCTCCTACTGCACCACCGGCCGCGTCAGCTAAACCAAAAATATTTTTTAGTGTTATAACATCTTTTATTTTATTTGGTAAATCAACTAGAATAGTTTTTAATCCAGAAAGAGCACCTATTAATGCTAATGACCCAAGACCTTTCGCTTTATCTAATACAGACTCTTCTTTTTTACCTGTAGAATCAACAGGTTTAATTTGTTCCACTTTACTTTCGGCTCTGAATTTTCCTTCATATGCGGCTTCTTCTTCTGCGGTCTTTCTAAAAAACATATCTGCTTTATTTGTTGCAGTTCCTCCACCCATCTTGACTAGTTTAATAATATTTTGTCTCATCACATTCATGTCTCTTGCCATGGCTCGAAGAGGCATTGTATTTTTTCCAATAATTGCTAGTCTGGTATCTTGTCGTCTTAATAAATCATTCTGTGCTTTAGAAGATTCGAGAAGTTGTGAGAGAGCCTCAGACTTTAGAGATTCGCCATCCGATATTTTTTTGCCGGAAGATAATGCTTGGAAACCTTTACCGAATATTTTTTGACCAGTAGATGAAATTATACCAGTGCCGCCAAATAATATGTTTCGAGGATCAAATCTTTCTTTTGTTCTTTTTAGAATCGTAGATCCTAGAGAACTAAGAACTCCTTGGCTTTTGAGTTCTTGCTTATAGATTTGCGCGAATCTGGATGAGTTAGATGTTGCCATTTATTTTTTTCTCGATTGTATTTGTTGTTTCAACTTCTCATTCTCTTCTTCTATATGCTGAATAAGCATGGTAATATAAATGTTTCTTTCCCAGGACATCATATTTTCTAAATCACTTAAACTGTACTTGTGATGCTGCATTAAAGCAAAGTTTGTTTGATAATGATTGCTCAAACTATCATGACGAAATGTTATACGAAAAAACTTTGGATTCCTTCTAATAAAAGTTCTTCTTCATACTTACATTTGCTACACTTAAATAATAATTTTTTACTGATCTTAGGAATATCTTCGAAGAAAGCTTGTATTTTCGAAAATTGTTCCCGATTTAAACTATCAATAAAATCTTCTAACTCTTTTTCACTTACATCTTTGGCATAGTATATCGATTCTGAGTCATACACATAATCAATACAACTTGTAATCAATTTCGCTGTTGCTTCTGCTTCCGATAAACCTTCAGTCTTTTTAATAGTATTGAAATTTGGATACTTCATTACTACACCAAGCTTTTTCGTCAACTCTATTTTCTTATTTTTCTCTGTTCGTTTTTCGATTTCTACTTCAAGCAAATTAAATTGAAGTTTAATCATACTATTACATTTTGTAAGTTCTTCGTTTTCACCTTTTACATCATTGTTACAACGATACTGCAAATCTACTATTTCACCAATCGATCTTGCTCTTAGCTGGAGAAAAATATACTCCAAATCTAAGACAGGCAATTCATCAACATCTAAATTATCCACGCAACAATTATTAACGATTTGCTTTATTGCTAAAAGAACCGCTTCTTCATCCTGGGATTCAATTGCCATCAACAAAATCTTTTCTTCTTTTACTAGAAAAGGTCTTATCTTTATTTTTTTACCTGACAATGGTAAAGTAATATTGTATAGTGGCACATCAATTTTAGGTAACATACATTCTCCAAATTAAAATAAACTGAATATTTGTGCAGTTGTTCCTTTTAGTTGGTTTTTGATTGCTGTAGCAGTTGGCGATCCTGCTATTCCTGCTCCTAATAGAGCAGAAGAAAATGCCGCAAAATCATAACCACCTTCATATATTGTTCGATATTTGTGGTAGGTAAATGAAACGGTCAATCTATGAAAACCATCATCAGACCAACTTAGTCCTTGGGATCCTATGGCCTTAGGAAAAGCATCTAAAAGTTCTACTGCATATATTTGTTTTATAGTGTCATCATATTGAATTATTTTTATATTCGTTAGATAATTTGTTCCTTGACCTTTGGGGAACCGAATGTTATGAGTATCATTCGGAATCATTGCTTCCATCCATTTGTCAAACAATTTTCTCTCATAAAATTCATTGGTGCAAAGAAAGGTAAAATTGGTATCGGCATATGCTGTCAAGTATGGAACTTCGAAACTTGGACCGTAAATACTGACTGTTTGTGTTTGTATTGATTTTCCAGGTAATTCAGCACTTTCACACTGTAGAGCCAAATATCTGGACATTGTCGGATTATAACTAGCATTTCCCGTTTCACCCTTCACTCTTGTGGTGATATCAGAAAAAATTGTATTAGGCAAATTTAATAGTCTTTCAATTAAACTTGATTCAACAAAGTTGCTAATATATTGAGGAATAGGCAATATAACCTGAAAACGGTTTGGTCTAGCCAAACCTTCTTTGGCTTTTATATTAGATAAAAATAGTTGAGGTAAGAATGCCATTAGAATTTTTTCCTTGATTGAGACCATACTTTACTTGTACTAGCCTTTTCAAATTGTTCGACGGGAAGTAAAGCGGCTATGTCCCATTCATTAGCATGAATTTCTAAAAATTTAGATTGAACGTGGCTCGACAAATATCTTTTAATGCAAGGCGTTGCTTCATATGCCATAGAAAAAGCTTGTAGTACCTGATAATTCATCCTAAGCTTTGTGCTTTGGTCATAGGCCTTATTTGATGCAAAATGACTCAATTTATCCAAAAGAATGATACGATGCTTTGGGTGAATGTAATGTAAATTCAGCCCTAGAAAACCGTCTGGGTATAGTTGAATTGGTATAACCAATGGGAACCTATCGTAGTATGGCAAAGTATCTTTCGTTTTCGGATCATAGTAAAAGAAATACATGTGGCCTATTAAATTTGTATCCGTTTTTCTAGTATTATCATTCATCAACTTTCTGGATGTAGGATTCAGATCAGGTAATTTTGAACGAAGCCAGTCTCTAGCTTGCTTTGAGCGAGCTTGATACCCAGTTTTAGATAACTGTTGATTGATTCTGTCCATTAAGTAAGCCATGGTGCTATTTATTTGCCTTATGATTACCTGGGTTTCCTGTCATTTTGTATATAAGTATTGGTGTCCTGGATCAAATTAATCCTAGATCCTTCTCCGTTAGAATCTTGAATTGCCATCCATGTTCATGGCAGAATTCATCTGCTGCTTTCCACTTCATTTGATTTATAGCATATGTTGCTGCTTCTTGTAGAAACCTTTTAGTCTTTTTCTTTTGTGTAGGTTTCTTTGTCTGTGCTTCTGGTTTAACCTCAATAACAAAGGTCATAACGGTATTATCTTTTCTTTTGACCTTTATGATGAAGTCTGGAAAGTATCTATGTCTTTTACCATCAACAGGTGAGATATAAGGAATAGCTAATTCCTCTGAAGACCACCAGATTATATCTGGATGATCATCAAAGTATTTCATACAACGAAGTTCCCAGGAAGATCGATAAATGATATTTTCTGGGTTTCCGTTGTATTTTTGAGGGTTTTGTGGTCGGAACCAACCCTTGTAAGTATTATTTCCGTATGCCATATAAATATGTAGTCAACATCTAAGGATAGCCATGGCACTTTTTACTCTAGGCGATATAAATTTCAATAAGCCTATCGAAAATCGAGATACATTAGACTTTTTAAGTAATAGGTCGAAACTCTCCGCTCCGAATGTTTACAGATATCCCATAGATATAGGTAATGTTGATAGAGCACATTACATGATGATTAACATTCACAAGCAAGAAAAGAGTGCTTATTCTTTTGATATGGCCAATGATCCTTATTCTAATGTACAAAGAAATCGTATTGGTTTAGCGGGGCAGACAGGTGCTTTAAATGCTGGCGGAGTAATGCAAAATTTAGGTTCAACAGTAGGCACTTTAGCTAATGCAGGTACTCAACAAGCAAAAGAACGTTTCGGTCTAGACGAAAAATATGCAAGTTATTTAGCAGATTCTATTTCTAATGTTAAAGGTGCTATCGAAGGTACTCCTGTTGGAGATAAAATTTTAGAAGTAACGAAGGAAGTAGGAAATGAAGCAGAACAAATGTTAGGTCGATTAAATAATGCCAAATTTTTGAGAACGACAGACAAGATAACTGATTGTATTGCTCTTTACATGCCAGAGACTCTCAACTTTGATGAAAGACAGCAATTTAATCCTTTAGGTACAGGAGGAGAGACTCTAAATTATCTAGGATCTCTCGCATCAATTTTAAGCGATTCTGTTAATGGCAAAATCAACGCTTCCGAGGTTGCTAGAAACTTTACACCATTTATAGCACAAACTATATCAAATAGAATAGGAAGATTCGCTTCTAGTCCAAATACGATGGCTGGTGTATTTGCTTCTGCTATCGGAGGTGTGCAAAATTCTAGACTTGAATTAATATACAATTCTCCAGATTTTAGAAGTTTCCAGTTTCAATTTATGTTTTATCCTAGAAGTGAAAAGGAAGCCACTGAAGTTCAAAATATTATTAATGTACTGAGATTTCACCAAGCTCCAGAAATTATGACTGGTACCGCAGGATATTTTCTTGTTCCTCCTTCTGAGTTCGATATTACATTTTTCTATAATGGCTATGAAAATCCTAATATTCCTACAATTTCAACTTGTGTATTGACAAGCCTTCAGACAGATTATGCTCCATCAGGATTTCATTCATTCGAAGTTCCAGGAGAAAATTATCCGTCAATTGGTAGAACGGGTATGCCTTTTGCTATTAGATTAACATTAGGTTTCCAAGAAACTGAAATTATGACAAAATTCAATCATCAATTGAGAGCAGGATTTGCCTCTCCAGAAATAAAATTTACCAGATAAAATAATGTCAAAATATTTTACAAATTTTCCAAAGACATTTTATATTGCTTCTAATAATTCGACTTCATTAGAAACAATAACTAATTTGACGGTTGGGTTTTCACTAGATAAAACCTTTTCCAATAACTCGATACTTTATCAAGAGTATACAGTAAAAGATGGTGATACACCAGAAAACCTATCGCATAAAATTTATGGATCATCCGAGTATCATTGGATTATTATGAAAATGAATGATATCGTGGATATCAAAAACGATTGGCCTTTAGATCAGGAAACTTTAATTAAATGTATAGAAGACAAGTATGCAAACAATGCATCTCCAGGAGATACTGGTCTAGATTGGGCAAAAGAAACCACACATTCGTATTACAAAATAGAAACTCAATCCTTTCCTAATTCTACGGAAAGTAAAGTCATCAAGACAAGAATAGACTCCAATACATATGCAAATTTAACTTCTAGTACGAATCAATATACCCTAGCCGACAATTCCGTACTTAAAATAGATGTTGCAAAATCTTTTATAACATACTATGACTATGAAGTTCAAGAAAATGAGGCGAAAAGACAATTAAAAATAATGAAGTCAGAATATATTAATCCCGTCTATGCTGAGTTTCAAAGAGTTATGAAATGACAGATAGTTTAGTCACTAAAACCACACAATATAAAATAAAAGATTTATCTATCGTATCGAAAATCGGTAAAATAGACATCACTGGATTATTTGAAGAGTTGGATATATTTGATTGTATTTTCTTTCCGTCTATAACGGGAAAAATAGTTATAAATGATACATTAGGATTAACAAGTAGACTTGCATTAGATGGCTCAGAAGTTTTAGTTATTCATATGGGTAAGACCGATGAGGATGCCGTTTTCAGAAAATCTTTTAGAATTTATAAACAGAGCGATAGACAATCCTTAAACAATAATTCAGAGAGATATATTTTACATTTTATTTCCGATGAATATTTGTTATCACAACAAAACAGAATATCGCAATCATTTGTTGGCACATATACGCAGATGGTAATGAATATTTTGGAGAATTATCTTGGAATAAAATCTAAGTCTCTGAGTGTAATTGAAGATTCTGTGGGTGTCAGAAAGATGGTTGTTCCAATGAAGACTCCTTTTGATGCTATAGATTTGTGTGCTCGAAGAGCCATAAACATTAATGGTTCACCTACATTTTTGTTTTTCGAAAATAAAGTAGGATATAATTTTGTCACTACATCATCTTTGATTAAACAGAATGCCATTCATACCATAAATTTTGAACCTAAGAATATAGTCCAGAATGACACTGAAATGATGGGTGCAATGAAGTATGAAGTCGTTTCTCAGTTTGATGTAAACAAAAGTATAACTGATGGTGTATATTCAGGAACTTTTATTGGGTTTGATCCTACAACAAGAACTATTGTTAAACAGTACATCAACTATAATGAATTGTATGCATCGAATGGTTTGGCAAATAAAGTTCCGAATATAGGCGTGACCGAGAATCGAGCAGGAATAAAAAGCACAGATATGTACAATTCTAAAATTACAGTTTTTCCTTGCTCTGTATTTTCTTCGAAAAGTAGTTATATAAAACAAAATTTTCCTGAGATGATTAATTATGATGATGATACATATAATTATGTTTTTCAAAGAGAAGCATCACTCAGGTCTCTTTTAACTCAAAGATTAAAATTAGCGATGCCAGGTAATTTCGATTTAACATCAGGCACCACGGCAAATATAATAATACCTAATAGATCAGAACAATCTCCTACTGAAGATGCAATAGATTATTCATTAAGCGGTAAATATTTGATTATTGCATCCAGACAGATAATTTCGTATAATAAACATATTACAGTTGTAGAAGTTGCAACAGATTCCACGAATAGAGATAATTACTACTATAGTACGAACATGCAAGATGGAGCTATAGCAGATTATGCATAATATGAACTTTATATGGTGGATAGGTGTCGTAGAAAATATCGACGATCCTTTAAAGATAGGAAGATTGAGAGTAAGGATCATTAATTATCATACAGAAAATCTGAATCTTCTTCCATCTACTGATTTACCTTGGGCTGAAGTTTTATTTGCATCCAATGGATCGACTTATTTAAATGTAAAAGAAGAGGATTGGGTGATAGGGTTTTTCTCTGATGGACCTAATGCTCAAAGACCTGTTGTTATGGGAGTTTTGCCTGCTATAAAAGAGATACAGCCTAGTATCGAAACTGGATTTTCTAGACAGGTAACTCCTGTACAAATATTGAAGGCACCAGAGCCCGCAAAAGAAATTGTCGTTGGTAAAGTGGGTGAGCCTACTATTCCCAGATCGACAAGAGGAGTTGTTACTGGTACGCCAATTGAAATCGCAAACAATAAAAGAGAACACGTTTGCGACATCTCAAATGAAATGACGCGAGCAGCCTCATGGGTTAGACTTAAATTTAGCGAATTTATGGACCTAATCAGAAAAGGAATTAGAGCATTACTTAAAGCATTAGGAACATCACCAGATGGTGTTTCATCCAGATTTCAGGAATTAGCTAAAGCAGTGTCGAATGAACTTAAAAAAGTTCAGAAAGTATTAAAAGATGTGCAAGATGCGATTGCTGTTTTTAATAATTTTATAAAAAAAGTAAATGATTTGATCAAATATATTTTATCTCTTCCTGCCAAACTTTTAGCTATGCTCCAAGAATGCCTAAGTAACTTATACTCTTCCCTATCTAAAGGATTTACAGAATTATTTAAAGATGTTGGTGGTAGTTCTGATTTCTCTTCGATAGCGGAAGTTGCAAAAGAAGTACAGAAAACTGTAGGAGTTGCTGTAGAAACCGCAGGAAAAGCAGCAGAGTCGGCTGCATTAACTGCATCAACTATCGCAACCGTTGGTGCCGCAACACAAACTGCGAAAGCATTCAAAATATGAGCGAACTAGAAAAACCATCATGGGACTATGGTTGGACAGAACCCGAATCTGAAGCCTCAATAGAAAACCCACCGACTTATCCTTATAATAAGGCCACTGTTACTGATTCTGGTCATTCATTTGAAATGGATGATACGAAAGGTAGAGAGAGAGTTCGCCTTCAACACGGTGGTGCAAAAACTAACGGTGAGGGTACATTTTTCGAAATGCAATCGAATGGTGATATGGTCACTAAAGTAATTAAAGACAATTATGAAATTATTGCGGGAAGAAATAATGTCTTAATAAAAGGTGTCTGTAATATAACAATAGAAGGCGATTCTGTCCTTCATGTTAAAGGTAATAAGTATGAAAGAATCGATGGAGATTATATACAGGAAGTAAGAGGTAGATTTACACAAACAGTTGTGGGTGACAGTACAACAAGTAGTTTAGGAACTTTATCATTAAATGCCGGCAACCCAGAATCTTTAATACCTGATGGTATTATGATTTTTAGAGCAGGCGATTTCGTTTCTGTTGATAGTGACTTGAATGTTGAAGGTTCTGTCGCTGCCGATATGATAACATCTGTAACTAAAGTAAATGCTGGAACACAAGTTAATGCGGGACCTTTGGGATTTGTAACTGAAAGTGGTGGATTGGCTGTTGGAGTACCTGTTGCAACCCCGCTTCAGGTAAATGCGGCTCTTTCAGTTAACTCACCATTAATTAATGGTACTGTTGTCCGAGATTCTATGGGAACAATGATGACCATGAGATTTCAGCACAATATACACAATCATATGGCCTTTAAAGGTCCAACTTCTACTCCATTAAAGAAAATGATTTGAGGTGATGAATGTCTGGAGCGAATGTTTTTAATCGTTTAAGTTTTAGTTTCGATACGAGTAAATTTGGTGAGGCGGCCAATTTAAGTCAAGGAACAAAAGACTTTTTAAATACTAGTCCTGTAGTTTTGACGGATTGGCAAAAATCCGATTTAGCCAATGGCACGATTGTTGTGACGGATTACTACAAAAATCCTTTAGTAAATGTTTTGAGTCAACTGAGATCAAATGTTTATAATTTATACAACACTTTTATTTCTGTAGAATTTTTTGATTTTCCGAATGTACAGACTGCTAATATAGTTTCCGAAACTAGCAATTTGATCGTTCAAATTGATATGATGAAAAAACATTCAGATAATATTTCTGGAGTAACCAGTTCTTTCGGAGATACAATAGAAAATTCTACTGTGGTTATTGAATATCCCGACTATGAAAAAGCAATATCGATAGGAAGAGATTTGGTAATGTTACTTAATTCCACAGACGGAATTCAAAATGCTACTCCAGTTTTGGGAAGTATGACAAGCCTTTTTATAAAAAATGATATTCAAAATAATAACCCTATAATTGTTACTGCAAATACAACAATTAACAATAGTATTAGACTCGTTTCTGTTGGTGGAGGATATAATGTATATTCAAATATATCTGGAACGACATCAAATAGTATACTTTTACAAATTAAAACGGCAAATACTTTAATTGGTGGTAGAAGAGAACACGATTGGAACTATTATCGAGAGGGTTTGAAATTGATGGAAGACTACAATAAGGTTACCAAATTTGAAGATGTAGGACAAACCCAAGAATATCTGGTAAAAAATCTTATTGGAACTGATTCATATATAAACAAGATTTCGGCAAACACATAATAAATAAGAAATGGCAAGCATAGTCGCACAAACCGCAAAAAGATATAAAGACCTGGATTTGTCTTTTACTAGACATCCAGTTAGAAATGATGTCAATAAACATACTGATGAGATGGCTGTTATAAATGCTCTCAAAAATTTGTTATCTTTGAGCTATTATGAAAAGCCCTTTCATCCAGAAATAGGTTCTGGAGTTAGAGGTTTATTATTTGAAAATATGGATATCGTTACGGCCAGAGTTTTGGAAAGAGAAATAAAACAAACAATACAGAATTTTGAACCTAGAGTAAATGTTCAAAAAGTAGAAGTTTCTCCAGATTTTGATAATAATGGATATTCTATAGGTATGACTTTTTATATTATAAACAGAACAGAACCAATAACAATAGATTTTTTCTTGCAAAGAGATAGATAAAAATGGCAGATCGTCTAAATGTCACGGAATTGGATTTCGATTCAATTAAAACTAATCTCAAAAACTTTTTGAAACAACAATCAGAATTTGAAGATTATGATTTTGAAGGTTCTGGTTTAAACATACTGTTGGATGTGTTGGCATACAATACACACTATAATGCTTTTTATTTGAATGCGATAGCAAATGAATCATTCCTAGATACCGCAGTTTTAAGAAACTCTGTAGTATCACATGCTAAAAAATTAGGTTATACACCTAGATCAAAATCTGCTGCAAAAGCAATTGTAAATATTACCGTACAAACAGACAATTCTAATCCAGGTACTTTGACTTTACCTAAAGGTTATGTTTTTCTTTCTTCTAAAATCGACGGCGCATCATATAAGTTTGTAACATTAGAAACTTATACCGTATCTAAAACTGGCAACAATTTTGTGTTTACTTCAATACCAATTTATGAAGGTCAGTTAGTATCATATAGTTACATAAACAGTTATGCTGAAAATCCTCGACAACTTTTTACTATACAAGATTCTGAAGTTGATACAAAAACCTTAAAGATTAGTGTTAGACAATCAACTTCTAATTCTCAAGTTACTGTATTTACTAAAGCAGAAAACATTTTAGAATTGACTGCGAATTCTGAAGTTTATTATTTACAAGAAGGTAGAAACAGTCAGTATGATGTTTATTTTGGAGATAATGTTCTGAGTAAAAGGATTCCTGATGGCGGAGTTGTTACATTAGAATACTTGATTACAAATGCTGATTTGGCAAATAAAGCAAATACATTTACTACTTCGGCACCTATAGGTGGTTTTTCCACAATAGTTGTCAATCCTTTATCTGCTGCTTCAGGTGGTTCTCCTGCTGAAACAGTTGAACAGATCAAGTTTGCAGCACCATTATCCTTATTATCACAAAATCGTGCAGTCACTAAAAACGATTATATAAGATTGATACAGCAAAAATATCCTGCATTCGAGGCAGTCAATGTGTGGGGTGGAGAGGAAAATGATCCTCCAATTTATGGCAAGGTTTTCATTTCGGCAAAACCAAAATTAGGTTTTGAAATTACACAAACCGAAAAAGAATTTGTTGTTGAGAATGTATTGAAACCCATTAGTATGTTGACCGTAACTCCAGAAATAATTGATGTAGATTATAATTACTTGAAGGTAACAACTACCGTATTTTATGATAGAAATAAAACAACTCAGTCCGATGAGGATTTAAAAAATTCAATAAAGACAGTTATCTCAAATTATTGTAATAATAATTTAAATAAATTTAATTCATATTTTAAATATTCTGGTTTAGAAACCGCAATAGATTCTTATAGTTCATCGATCTTTTCGAATGAGGTCGAATTATTTGTGGCTAAAAAATTTAGACCAGTTTTAGGACAATCAGATAGTTATGTTTTAGATTTTGGTTTCGAATTGTCAAGAGGCACTACTAGCGATAATTTTTATTCATCTCCCGACTTTACGATTGTTGATGAAGAAGGCATCTCTAGACAATGTTTTTTTGAAGAAATACCATCATCATTTACAGGACTAGAATCTGTTACAATTACGAATCCAGGATATGGTTATACTTCCACTCCAACAGTAACAGTTGTTGGAGATGGAGAAGGAGCAGTTGCCGTTGCAACAATAGTTAATGGAAAATTATCAAAGATAGAAGTGACCAATCCAGGCGTCGGCTATACTACTGCCGCAATTCAAATAATTGGTGGTGGAGGTTTTTTAGGTGCCGCTTCTGCGGTTTTAGAAGGTCGATATGGACAAATAAGAATATCTTATTACAAAACAGATGAAATCAGTAGTCAGAGTACGAAAGTTGTTATCAACAGAAATAGAAATAATGGTATTACAGGAACAATTGATTACTTCTTAGGAAAAATATACATAGATAATTTTTATCCTACGGCAGTAAATAATAGCTTTGGTGATATCATGATTCATATAAAGCCAAAAATAAACGTAATTCAATCCAAATTAAATCATATGCTTGTCATCGATACTGACGATTCCTCAAGCATAGTAGTTAAAACAGTTATCGTATAATGCAAAATTTTAAAACATCATCTCTGGTAAAAAGACAATTACCGGATTTTGTAAGAAGTGATCATCCTACATTCGTAACTTTTTTAGAAAAATATTATGAATGGTTAGAACAAACCGATAAAGTATACTATGAGATCGATGCACTAAAAGATTCGCATGATGTCGATACTGCTGATTCTTTCTATATTGAAAAATTAAAACAAGATTTATTACCTTATTTTCCAGCTAATGTAATAGCAGATAAGAGATTATTTTTAAAACTCGTTTCTAATTTTTATAAGTCTAGCGGAACTCAAGAATCTCTTAAATTTTTATTCAAAGCATTATATAATGATGACATAGAAATTTATTATCCTAAAGAAGATATTCTAAAAGCTTCTGATGGTAAATGGGTTTTACCTTTAGCCCTTCGTATTGATACGAATGATAATAATATTTTTAATATTGAAAAATGTATTTTGCAAGGAGTTTCTTCTAAAGCAACGTCTATAGTTGAGAAAGTAATACGATCTGTAGATAGACAGTTAGGTGTCTCTTATATTGAAGTTTACATTTCAAATATTGAAAGACTTTATGAAACGGGTGAGACGGTCACAGCAACTTATAACGATTCAATAACTGAATTACCTGTAACAGTTACAGGACGTTTGATTGGTTCTCTATCAGAAATTAAAATAAATCCCAGCAATAGAGGTCTTCTCTATAGAGGTTATGAACCAGAAAATAATTATGATGGTGATCCTGTTAGTATTGTTGGAGGTTTAAATCCTGAATCTGCTAATCCTATAGGTGCATTAGCTTATGTTGGTGATGTTACTAAAGGCTCAATTACTGATATTGTTGTTGAAAATGGTGGGTTTGGATTTAGAAGTCAGATAGATTTTCCAGGATCTTCTTTAATAGATTTCCAGGGCGGTTTTGAAAATACCGCATTTGGACAAGAAGCCAGAGCAAACATTTCTCTTATTGATGAAGATATAGTTAGAACGATGAATCTCACTAGCACAATCGTTTCTAATATTATCACGGGATCAAATGTAACATTAACTGGTACTGCAAGCATTTCATCGACGGGAAATGTAGTTACAGGATCAGGGACTTCATTTACTACACAATTATCAGTTGGAGATGCGGTATATTTTGGTGGTTTCCTTCAAGAAGTTACACTCATAACAAACAATACAACATTAGAGGTAGCAAATAATTTTCCAACTACAACAAGTGGAGTCTCTCTCATCAAAGCAGGAGGAGTAATTGCTAATATTAGATCACAATTAATTAGTAATTTATCTTCTTTTAATAGTATAAATGTTTATCCAATATCATTTGTAACGATTGATGGATCTGGTGGTGGTTATAGAAGTAAGCCACAAGTTGAGACTTATAGTTTTTATTTGGAAGAGTATACAGATGATTTAATATTAGGTAGTGTATCTATTGTAAAAGGCACTTCGCTAGTATCGAATAATGCAACATCAACAGGAAATTTACCTTCTCTTATCGAAACTGGAGACTATGTAAGAATAAGTTATATTTCTCAGGCAGGAACTCAAATCGGTGAAGAGATTCGAGAAGTTGAATATGTCGATAGTAATACTTTATATTTTTCTGAGCCATTCGCTAATGATGTTTTGGCTAGAGTGTATAAAGTTAATAGAAGAGATTTATATAAACTTGGATCTCTAGGTAGAATTTCTATAAATTCTCCTGGTTTAAATTATGCCAACGGAGAAGTTTTAATTTTTACTGGAGGTAGTGGCTATGGTGCGAATGGATATGTAACAGTAAATGCTCTAGGATCAATAGTAGGAGTAACTTTAAATAATCATTCTTCAAACGCATATGTAATTGGAGGTGAGGGTTATAGTAGAACATCTTTACCTACTCTAACCATACAGACATCTGGTGGTACAGGTGCCAATCTTACCGTTTCGGAAATAACTGGTGATGGTGAATCCTATTCATTAACGACATCTAGAGTTGGAGCAATTTCCAGCATTAGAGTTATAAGTTACGGTTATGATTATATTTCTTCACCTAAAGTTTCATTGAGAAATGCAGACATTCAAACAACTGGTATAACACCAGGAACTCTTTTTGTTGCAAATACCACAGTTTATCAAGGTACATCAAATTCAAACTTTTCATTTAAAGCCACAGTAGATTCATTTAATCAGTCTAGCGGTTTGCTCAGAGTTTTTGATTATATCGGTACTATCAACACAGCAAGAAGATTGATATACGATAGCTCAATTTCTTTAAATGCAGTAAGTTCGAATGTAACGTCTTTTGTTGCTTATGGAGATGGAACTGCGAAAGCCACTGCTAAATTTGAAAATGGCTTGATAAGATATCCAGGTATTTACCTCAACACTGATGGTCAAGTTAGTGCTGATAAGAAATTGCAAGATTCGGAAAAATATCACAACTTCTCTTATGTAATAAAATCCGAAACCGATTATGCAGATTTTAAGAAGCCTTTGAATGATCTTGTTCATCCTATCGGTACAAAAACTCTTGTCGTTCGAAATATTGATAATTTCGAAATTATTCCGACATCCAATTCTTCAGATTTTATTACAGTAACTTCTTTAGCAGATAGTTATAATATAGGAATAAATTCGAACACAATAACGACAACAAATGTTTCAGCAAATCTACAGCAATTAGTAAATGTTGGTGATATAATTATACTTTCAAATGTTCACAAAACCCTGCAAAATACAGTAAATGTAACTAGTGGATCCAATGTACTAACTGGTATCGCAAACGATGTCAATTTTATTAATGACTTACAAGAAGGTGATACAATCTACCTATCAACAGGAAATACCGTTACGATACAGTCCATAACCAATTCTAATTTTGCATTACTAAGTACAACAATTAATGTCACTTCAACCTCAGCAACTATGAATTTAGTCTATTCTGAAGTAGCTAAAGCAAATTCAGTAAATGCAAATACTATTATAACTACGACTAAATTTAAAGCAAGTGGAAGCAATCTTTCAGCAACCATTCAAAAAGTTAGATAAATAAAAACATGCCATCTATTATTACTAATAATTTCAAAATAACATTAGCCAAACAAGTATATAATTTACTTGAAATTGGTGCTAATTCCTATTTGCCGGCAGAAAAAAAATCTTATGTCTATGCTTTTATAGGTAAACAATTACCTTGGAACACTGGCACCGAAGTTGCTCCAACTCCACAACAATCTATAGTAGCACAAAACGACTACTATAAAAGAGGAATTTACGCTAAACAATTGTCTATTGAGAATTCTTCTCTAGTTGTTCCTAGAATAAATTGGACATCGAATACTGTTTATAATACATACGAATCAAGTTCAAATTTTTATGTTTTAAATTCCAAAGATCAAGTATTTAAATGTTTATCAAATAATAGTTCTGTTGCTTCCACAGATGAGCCTCAACTAACTTTATCGACAACTTCTCTAGAAGAACCTTACGTTCAAACTTCCGATGGTTATAAGTGGAAGTATATGTTGACATTAACGTCTTTACAAAAACAGAAATTCTTAACGCAAGAATGGATGCCGGTTGTATATAATAAATTCGTTCGTGCCGCAGCCGAACCAGGATCAATAGATGTCGTTACAATAACAAATTCAGGTAACAATTATACTAACGGTGGAACACAAGGCATAATAAGTATAGAAGGTGATGGTACTGGCGCTATACTTAAAGCTAATGTGGCTAACGGACAAGTTCAAAATATTATTATTCAGAATAGAGGAACAAATTATACTTTCGCCAATTTAACTTTTCAAGATGTAACAGGCGGAGTAGGTTCAGATGCAAGTGCTGTCGTTTCTATTGCTCCAGTTGATGGTCACGGATATGATCCAGTTTATGAATTAGGTGCTTCTTCGGTAATGTTCACGGTAGATTTTGATCAGAGTGAAACTTCTACTTTACCTGTCGATAATGATTTTCGAGAAGTAGTTTTAGTTCAAAATCCTCTGTTGTACGGATCAACAACTTTAGCATCTGCTTCTAAATATACACTATACACGAAAGTCAAAGTTTCTCCTGGTGTTGGAGATTTCAGTACCGATGAAATCGTTTATCAGGGTGACTCTTATGCAACATCTACCTTTAGTGCCGATGTAATTTCTTTTGATCCTGTTGAAAATTTCATTTTTTTGAATAATATAAAAGGCACTTTAGAAACCAATAAAACAATTTGGGGATTAACTTCAGGTTCGATTAGGGTTGTAAATTCATTTTTAAATCCAAATCTCAAACCTTATTCAGGAAAAATATTATACATATCTGATAAATTGCCCATAAGTAGGGATGCATCTCAAACAGAAAGAATTCGTTTCGTATTGAGCTTTTAAACGAGGAATAAATGACAACTCTTTTCAATTACGACCCATACTATGATGACTTTGATGAAAATAAAAACTTTTTGAGAGTTTTATTTCGACCAGGTTATTCTGTTCAGGCCAGAGAATTAACGCAGCTTCAATCAATTCTAGCTAATCAAATTGAAAAGTTTGGCAATCATATTTTCAAAAACGGAAGCCCGATTATTGGTGGAAAAATTTCTTTAGATAGAAAAGCTAATTATATTGTTTTAGAAACTCAATACAACGGTGTTGATATAACACCAACCCAATTTTTGGATAAAACAATTGTTTCTTTTGGTGGATCAAAATCTGTTGTTGCCAAAGTTATTGATATAGACACTTCAGGGGCAAATCCTGTTCTAATTTTAAAATATTTGAGTGGAGATCGTTTTGCTGAAAGCGAATCTCTTCGCATTCGTGGTCAAGACATTTTTGCTACTTTAAAAAGCACCTCTGCTACTGGTGGATCCTTCGTTGCAAGTATCCAAGAGGGAGTTTATTATTTTAAAGGGCAATTTGTAAAAGTTACTCCTCAATTTTTAGTTGTTGAAACTTATTATCGATTAGGTAATAGTTCTACGATTAATGCTAAACCGTCTTATAAAATTGGTGTTGAGTTTGAAGAAAATGTTGTTGATGAAATTGATGATGTTTCTCTTTTAGACCCAGCTCAAGGAGCATTTAATTATCAGGCTCCAGGAGCCAATAGATTTCAGATCGTTACAAGACTTTCAAAAAGAACTATTGATTCTTCCGATATATCAACCTTTTTTGAGGTTATTCGTCTAGTTGATGATGTTAAAACGAAAGAAATAGAATACCCAGTTTATAGTGAAATAGAAAAAACATTGGCGAGAAGAACTTATGATGAATCAGGAAATTATACTGTTGATCCTTTTGTGATTTCTATTGAAGAAGGTGATGAAGCTAATGGAAAATTTAGTGTTGTTCTGGATCCAGGAAAAGCATATGTATCGGGGTATGAATTTCAGACAATAGCTCCAACAACATTAACGATGGACAGAGGTAGATCAGTAGCAAATGCTGCCAATTATGATCTACCTACCAACTATGAAAGTTCAGTCGTTTTAGATACTGTATTCGGTACTTTAGATATTACAACATACCCCTCTTTAGATATTCATTGTGTAACGCAAGACAAAATTAATAATACATCTCAAAATGATTATAATGAAACTAAAATAGGAACTTTAAATGTATCAATGTTGCGTTATAATGATTCAACAGATAGAACATTAGGAAATACACACTCATTAACGGTAAATGTTTTTAATGCAAATACTATTCCATTAATAGGCACACTACCTGCTTCAGGCTCTTCCGCAACTACTATAGCTTTACCAATAACGTTAACGCCAAATGTAGTTAATGCGTATGCTAACATGTATTTTCAAATTTCCGATGGTTTAGGAACAGTTGTATCGCCGATATTAATTACGAGTTCTAATGCATCAACAATTAATCTTTCATCTGCATTACCTTTTATTCCTGCATCGAATACGGTTCAAATTAAAACTGACTTTAAATCTGCAAGATCGCTTGTAGCGAATAGCGGATCTGGTGTAACCTTTGCAGGCAATATAAACTCAGATTCTATAGTTCCGAGTACAGGATTTGCCTTCATTTCTGAGCCTCAAAGAACTAGCAGAATATTTGAAGTACCTTTTGCGGCAATCAAAGCAGGATCAATTTCTGATATGAGTTTTTTTGCGAGAAAGTCTTATTTGAATAAAACATCGGATGCTGGTGGAAAAATTGGTATTACCGCCGAAGGAACAGATACCTTCACATTTTCTCCAGGAAGCGGAACAATTTCTGATAGTTTGATTACGGAAAACATTTTGTGTTTTATTAGAACTGATTCTGTTGCAAATACACAATATGGAATATACCCAGGAAAAATATTAGGTCTCGCAAACAATCTCTTCACTGTTACATCTGTTTCAACTACCAGTTTCGATATTAATGTTGTTGTGCCTGGCGTTAAAGTGGACCTGTTTATTACCTCTAAAGTAAACAACGCTAATAATTCTACAACAGGTGCAATTAGAGGAAAACAATTAATACCTCTTACGAGTGGCGCTAATCTTCATGCGAAAGTTCCTTTCGAAATGGGAGGGGCTAATACACTTGATGATGCAAATACAGTAACTAATACATCATTTACTGGCGGTATAGTTTTCCAAGACATTGGAGCAACAAACTTTACCGATACTTCTATTCTTACGGATTTAAGAACACCAGGAAAAGTTGTAAGTTTGCAGGTTCCCGATATTATTGAAATTGTTAGAATTACTGATTCACAAAATGTCCAGGCCAATGTTACTACTTCGATGTTAACGAATGATTCTTATAATATAACAAATAATTATGAATTTGATACAGGGCAAAAAAAGACACATTATGACCATGCTACTATTAAATTAAAAAGAGGCGTATCTCCTCCAAGAGGTAGAGTTTTTGTTCAATACAAATATTTAAAACATCAGTCCGCACCAAGCCCCCAAAATGATGGTTTGTTTACTGTCGATTCTTATTTGAAAACAGGTTCAAATTTCACTTATGATCAGATATTTTATTTTAATAATACTGAAGATGCGAAGATTGTTCCTTTAAGATCAGCCTTTGATTTCAGACCTACGAGAGCAATTGGTGGAACATCTTTGTCTGGTGCGGTAAATCCCGAGCCATTAGAAAATATTTCAATGGATTTTGATTATTTCCTTGGAAGAATCGATCAGATCGTAATTAAGCCATCTAGAGAATTTGCGGTTGCTCAAGGGAAGTCTGCCGTAAATCCAATACCTGCAACGGTCGGTATTGATGACATGATTCTTTATACTGTTTATATTCCTCCATATACGGATACTGTGGAGTTAATTCGCGCAGACTTTAAGAATCATCGTAGATATACGATGAGAGATATCGACAGAATTGAAAACAGACTGAGACAACTGGAATATTATGTTTCATTGAATGCTTTAGAAAAAGACACACTATCACTAAAAGTTTTGGATGCAAATGGTCTTGAGCGTTCAAAGTATGGTATTTTTGTCGATAATTTTACAACAAAAGATTTACAAGCAACGAGAGAAGAAGTTGGTTTTGATAATCGCAATTTAGTTGAAAACGGCGAATTAAAACCTGCCTCTTTAATGAGAACAGTTAAACTTTTATCGAATACTTCTCTTACAACTGGATCAACAAAGTTTAATGGAGTTGGTGATAAGAAAGTTTTAACTTTAAATTATACTACAGCGGAATTGGCAAGACAACAATTTGCAACTAAATCTGTTGTTGTTGCGAATGCCCTTTTTGCTAACTTTAAAGGAAAAGTTTCTTTATTTCCTGAGTTTGAAGGAAATGTCGATACAAGTACAACTGCTAGAGTTACACTAAATTCAACACAGGGTATAAACCAAGCATTCAATGCAATTAATAGTTTGATTCAATATCAAGCATTAAATGATACTGACTGGCTAACAGATAGAAATAATCCTTTTGCTCAAATATCAAGTCAAGATTGGTTTCAGCAAAGAGTCGCAGTTTCGACAACAGAAACGCAAATAACTGATTTTAATAATGGTGTTGTGATTAATGGAAGAAGATCGGGTATATGGGAAAGTGCCACTACAACTTCAATTAATAATGTTATTGCTGCTGGAACACAAATATCTGGACAACAATTTTCAACATCAGCATCACAAGTAGATGTTGGATCGTTTGTTAGCGATTTGGCTATTCAGCCTTATATGAAGCAAACTGGCATATTTTTCTCAGCACAACAGTTAAGACCAAATACGACATTTTATCATTTCTTTGATGATAAAAATGTCGAGGATAGCATTTATTTAGGTAATGAAGTTTTATTGACTACAACTACCGGTGGTCCAGCTTTCAATTTACCTAAATTTATACCTGGCGAAAAAATAATCATTTATGACAACGCCGGAACATTAAACCATAAACTCGCTTCATATAGAGCTAATCCAGGAAATACAGGAATCGGCTGGGCAGCGGCTGGTTTTAGTGATTCTTCATCGAATACTGCAACAATATTTACTCAGTATGATATGAATGGTCTTAGTTTATATGGCGTCGAATCTGGTCGCGCTTTCACAGTAACATCAGTTAATCACCGAGCTGGTTATGGTCTTGTAGTAGGAAATACAATTGTTCTTGGAGACTCCACTTCTGGAATATATGGAGGAACAACAAGAGATTCATCGAGTGTGAATAACTATTATAATGCAAATACAATTAATATTTTGATGAGAGAGACTTCAGATCCGAATACTTGGGTCAATGAACAGTTTACTATTACTGCTTATAATGGATCCACTAGAACTGCAACTTTAAGTGGTACACCAAATAAAACAGGTAAGTTTCTGTATAGCATTGGAAAAAATAAAACGGATCGTTTCGGTCGTTTAAATGGTTATTTCTTTATGAGACCGGGAACATTCCGTTCTGGACAGAGAAATTTTAGGGTTACAGAATCTTTCAACAATACTTATGATGCAGATTCGATATCATTTGCAGATACCATATATACATCTACAGGATTAACTGTAAGAAAAACTACTTTAGTTGATACTGTATTAAATGTCGGTATTGAAAATAGAATTCTTGGACAGTTAACGAGTGATAGAGTTCTTTCTACAACGTCGAGAACAGAAGTCGGTGAATTTGCAGTAGATCCTTTAGCACAAACTTTCTTTGTTGATGAAGCCGTTTATCCTAATGGGTTATTTTTAGATAGCGTTGACCTCTTCTTCAGAGCCAAAGATGATGAAAATCTTCCTGTATCTGTTCAAATAAGGCCTACCGTAAACGGATCACCAAGTTCAGACTTTTGGTATCCCGAATCGGTATCTGTTTTATACCCATCAGACGTTAAAACTTCAGAGACACCTTCTCTAGGCGTTTCTTCGACTGCAACAAACTTTAAATTTTATTCGCCAGTTTATCTAAAACCTGGATTATATGCTCTAGTTATAATTACAGATTCTCCAGATTACTCTGTTTGGGTCGCTGAAAAAGGATCAACAACTAGAAATAATGAATATGTTGCATCTCAGCCATATATGGGAACTCTGTATAAATCTCAAAATACAATGGAATACGTTCCATTTATTAATGAAGATTTGATGTTTAGAATTAATAGATGTTCATTCTCAACATCATCTACAGCAACTTATGTTTTTGATACAGAAAAGCCAGGAACAAATATACCAAATCTTCTAACGGATCCTGGACTTTCATTCAATGTTGATAGATTGCGTTTGTTGACCAATGAAATAACTAATTTTACCAATGATGTCGCACTTACAAACTATTCGATAATTACAACATTAGCCAATGGATTAAAAGAAACCGAATATGAAGAAATTTCTCCGCATGAAGTTTATGAATACGGACAATCTCAAAAGTATTCTGTGGGTAATAGAAGAAGAAAACTTACAAGTCATGGCGATTTCAAGGTAAAATTAATATTATCTACAACGACGGATCATGTTTCTCCTGTCGTTTCTTTACAACATTTATATTTGAATGTTTGGGAAAATTTTATTGACAATGCAAAAATAAGTTCTGAAGATTTTACCATAATTGATCAGGGTCGGGGATATACTAATGCTAATAGTGTAATTGTCGTTAGCTCAAGTGGAACCTCTGCTAATGTAGAGACCAAAGTTGATGTAAATGGAAATGTTCTTTCTATATACGTTGATTCTGGTGGTTCTGGTTATACAGATGATTTTACAATATTATACCCAGTTGTCGGAAATTCAGACACAGTTTCATCAAATGCAAGTATTGTCATTAACAGCGAATTTGATGAATCTGGTGGACCTTGCGATGCTAGGTACATAACAAAACCAATTGTTTTAGCTGATGGTTTTGATGCTGGCGATCTGCGTGTTTATCTTTCTGCAAACAAACCACAAGGAACAGAAGTTCACATATATTATAAATTATTAAGTCAATTTGATTCTACAACATTTAAAGATAGACCATATCAAAAAATGACTTTAATTAATCCAAGTCCAGTTCCTTCAAAATCGCCAACTGAGTTTACTGAATTTGAATATAGACCATCGATCACAGACAATTATGTGACTTACACATCCATTTCGGGTGTTACATATGATACGTTTAAGACATTTTCAATTAAAATTGTATTGACCTCTTCTGATCCTGCGGTAATACCTAGAGTGAAAGATTTGAGGGTGATTGCTCTTCCTGCGGATTAATTTATGAAAGTAAAAGTTGAAGGTACAAATTTCGTAAAAGACATGAATACCGGCGCCCTTTTGATGACATCTAAGAGTGCTATTTTAGAAAATGAGGCTAGAAAAAAGATGGCGGAAAAACTTAAGGGTAAGGATCAAGAGATAAATAACCTTAAAATGAAGGTTGACGATCTTTCTTCCGATATGAAAGAGATAAAAGACTTACTAAACTCATTGCTGAAACAGAGTAAAGAATAATGCCTATACAAAATATTACTAGAGTAAACACAGTTGATGAATGGAGAATTCAGACCAATCAATCAGCTAATGCTGTTAATCAATTAGAAACCGGCAATTTTAATAAAATTTCTGGTACTTTAATAGTATCGAATACCGCCACCTTAGCGATAACCGCAGAAGGTACTCCATTAACGGTATCAAATACTGCTCTTTTCTCTTCTAATATCACAGTAGGTAGAAATATATCGCTAGGCTCGGAAGGATCGGCAACAGGTAACTTGACTGTTGGTGCTAATGTTTTCATTTATGGTCGTGGAACAGCACTATATGTTGCAAACAATGTGACCGTAAATAATGATTTACAAGTTACTCAAACGTTAACAACCAATAATATTACAACAAATACAAATGTAACTGTTTCTGGCACTACACAATCAGGCAACTTAATTGTTGATAGTATCGCCGTCATAACAGGTAATACTACAGCAGGAAATTTAACTACAGCAAATGCAACTTCAACAGGTTCTTTAAGAGTTAATGACACGACAGAAACGACATCAAATATTTCTGGAGCCGCTTTTGTTGCTGGCGGTGTAGGTGTTTCTAAATCTGCATTCATTTCCGGTAATGTCACAGTAAAAGGTGATGCTCAAAGTACCGTAAATAGTAAAGTTTCTTTATTGCTTGGTGATTTAGTTGCGAATTCCGCAGGTAACCTTTACATCTATGCCGCAAACACCGCAAACGGTGGTGCAAATGGTTCCTTGACTTTACAGGGTAATGGAACAATAACTGGAAATCTAGCAGTAGGAAGTGGACTAGTTTCTACGAGTAAGACCACAGGTGCAATTGTTGTTACTGGCGGTCTTGGAGTTTCTGCCAATATTCATGTCACAGACTTAAATGCTACAAATTCAGTTGTAGCCGATAATGCTAGAATCACTGCTAACACAACTGGTGCTCATTTTGTTGCATCTGGTTCTGTTGTAGCCGATAATGCTAGAATCACTGCTAACACAACCGGTGCTCATTTTGTTGCTTCAGAATCTATCGTATCGAATAGTTCCAGAGTTACAGCAAATTCTACAGCAGCACATTTTGTTGCTTCAACATCAGCGGTTGCTCCAAGTGGTAGATTTACATCAACAACAGAAACGACATCCAATACTGTCGGAGCAATCATAACTTCTGGCGGTTTGGGTGTTTCCAAGTCTGCTTTTATTTCTGGTAATGTCACAGTAAAAGGTGATGCTTCTGGTGCTGTAAACAATACAGTTTCTATTGTACTTGGAGATTCTTCTTTAACTACCAATAGCGCAGGCAATTTAGTTATTAATGCCGCAAATACTGCGAATGGTGGAGCCAATGGTTCATTGTCATTATATGGAAATGGTACAATCACTGGAAATTTAACTGTCGGAAGTGGACTAGAATCCACTAGCAAAACATCTGTAGGCGCATTAAAAATTAATGGTGGTTTAGCCGTCAGTTCGAACATTCATGGTAATGCTTTATATGATAATGGAAATAGAGTTGCAAGAACCGCATCCGCAACTGCTCCGATTTCCACAACACTGAATGCTGCTACTGGTGCTTTGGCAATTTCTCACGATTCCTCTGGAGTCACCGCAGCCACACACGGAACTTCAATACAAATACCAGTAATTATAATAAATTCTACGGGACATATTACAAGTGTTACGAATACAACAATACGTTCAGCATCAACTACTCAAACAGGCGTTACGCAATTAGAAGACACATTGGGAGGAACAAGTACAACTTTAGCTCCTACGGTTAATCATGTAACTACCGCAAACACTAACCTTAAAAACTACGTTGATACGGCCAATACCAATCTCAAGAATTACGTTGATACGGCCAACACAAATCTTAAAAACTACGTTGATACGGCCAATACCAATCTCAAGAATTACGTTGATACGGCCAACACAAATCTTAAACTTTATACCGACAATCTAGTAACTACGGCCAACACTAACCTTAAAAACTACGTTGATACGGCTAATACGAATCTTAAAAACTACGTTGATACGGCTAATACGGATCTTAAAAACTACGTTGATACGGCTAATACGAATCTTAAACTTTATACCGACAATCTAGTAACTACAGCCAATACTAATCTCAAGAATTATGTTGATACGGCCAATACGAATCTTAAGAATTATACCGACAATCTAGTAACTACTGCCAATACCAATCTCAAGAATTATGTTGATACGGCTAACACAAATCTTAAGAATTATGTTGATACAGCAAATACCAATCTTAAAAATTATGCCGATAATCTAGTAACTACCGCTAATACTAACCTTAAGAATTATACTGATACTCTAGTAACTACTGCTAATACTAACTTAAAAAATTACTCAGATTCGACATTTGTAAAACTTAGCTCCGCTTCTTCTCAAACCATCGCAAGTCCAATTAGTATAACCGGCGCAACTACAATAGCTTCTGCCTCTATCACTGGTGGTTTAACTGTTGGTGGAGATTTTACTGTTACTGGAGCATCACTGATCGATACAAATCGAATCAAATTGATGGCCGTAACTAAACAGGCAATAGGCTCAGGTTATGATTACATAACAGTTAATAGAGCAAATACACCTGTTTCACTAGTAGCCTTGAATGGCACTACTGATATCATCACAATGAACGGGCACGGTTTTACTAATGGTCAAAATGTTAGAATTACATCACTTAGCACTGGCATAACTGGTTTAGCGAATGGTACAACATATAGAATTACTACAGTTGATACTAATTCATTTAAAGTTTCTACTGTTGCTGGTTATCCTACTCTAGTTAATTTCAGCGGAACAGGTAATGCCGCAGTTCAAGATTTAGATAATGTTGATGCAGATATTCGTTGGGATGAAATCAATAAAAAATGGCAACTAAGAGATACTAATAACTTAAATGATACAACGGCTTATAGTAATATTTTAACAGCAAACTTAATAAGTGATAGTGTATCTCTTGACAGTTCTAATAATTTAGCTTCTTCTAAAGCAGTTAAAACGGCTCAAGATAATCTCACTACAGCCAACACTAACCTTAAGAACTATGTAGATACCGCTAATACCAACCTTAAACTTTATACTGATAATCTAGTAACTACGGCCAATACCAATCTTAAGAATTATACGGATACCTTAGTAAGTACGGCCAATACCAACATGAAGAATTATGTTGATACGGCCAATACCAACCTTAAGAATTATACAGATAATACTTTCCTAAAACTTACGGCAGCATCACAAACTATAACGGGAAGTTTAATAATTTCTCAAGATTTAACAGTATCGGGAACAACGACACTTATAAATTCAAATGAAGTTAATATTGCAGATAATGAAATTGTATTGAATAGTGATTGGCCGGTAAATTCTCTACCTACTCAAAACGCAGGTATTACGATTCATAGAGGTCAATTAGCGAATTCTCCAAATGTATTCATTCGTTATGATAATCAAAATAATTACTGGGTTGTTGCTGAAAATGCTACGCAGGGAATAATTTCTACGAGAAATTATGTTGATACGGCCAATACCAATCTTAAGAACTATACGGATACCCTAGTAAGTACGGCCAATACCAATCTTAAGAACTATACGGATACCCTAGTAAGTACGGCCAATACCAATCTTAAACTTTATACTGATAATCTAGTAACTACGGCCAATACCAACATGAAGAATTATGTTGATACGGCCAATACCAACGTAACTAACTCGATAAGCACTAAAGTATCCAAAGCCGGCGATACAATGTCCGGTGTATTAGCAATAACAGATTCTACTGCTGCAACATCAACAACTACCGGTGCTCTAAAAGTTACAGGTGGTATAAGCACACAAGTAAGTCTTTGGTCTGCTAATGTAGTCTCTACAGGTCCAGTTTATGGTACAACTGGAGTTTTCGATACTGGCGTTAGAGTCGCAAGTAGCACACTAGGAAATGCACCAATATCAACTAATTTAGCAGCTAATGGTAGAGTAACAGTTTCACATGACACTTCCGGCGTTACTGCTACTACTTATGGATCGAATATTGCTGTTCCAGTTTTTGTAGTAAATGCAACAGGTCATGTTACAGCTGTTACAAATACAACAATTCGTCCAGCATCAACTACACAAACAGGTGTTACACAATTAGAGGATGCTGTCAATAGCACGAGTACAACAACTGCTGCTGTACCAAACTCCGTTAAAAGTGCAAATGATAATGCCAATGGGAGAGTATCCAAAGCCGGCGATACAATGTCCGGTGCATTGGCAATATCAGATTCTACTAATGCAACATCAACAACAACTGGTGCATTAAAGGTTACTGGCGGCATTAGCACCCAAGTAAGTCTTTGGTCTGCTAATGTAGTCTCTACAGGTCCAGTTTATGGTGCCACTGGTGTCTTTGATACTGGTGTAAGAGTTGCAAGTAGCACACTAGGAAATGCACCAATATCAACTAATTTAGCGGCTAATGGTAGAGTAACAGTTTCTCATGATAATTCTGGTGTTACTGCAACTACTTATGGATCAAGTATCAATGTTCCTGTTTTTGTAGTAAATGCAACAGGTCACGTTACTGCTGTTACTAATACCGCAATACGTTCTGGAACAACATCTGCAACAGGTATAGTACAACTTGAGGATTCTGTAACAAGTACAAGCACAACAACTGCTGCTACACCAAACTCGGTTAAGAGTGTTAAAGATTCTATATCTAACAATGTCATAAAAGTTATTGCTGGCACCGGTCTAAGCAACACTGATGGTACTTTTGGCTTAAATCAGGGTTCCGATAAAACAATAACCATTTCTCACTCGGATACTTCGGCATTAAGTGCGGGATTTTTAGGATTAACAGGACCTTTTCCATCAGGGGTAACGAGTGCAATAACTGATATAGAAATCGATAATTTTGGTCATATTAATGCTGCATCAGCGTCTTATGTTTCTCTATCGAACCATAATCACGATTCGACTTATGTAAACGTGACAGGTGATGAAAGTATGTCTGGTGCTTTATCGATAACAAATAGCACCGCCGCAACATCAACAACAACTGGGGCATTGAAGGTTACCGGTGGTATAAGCACCCAGGCCAGTTTGTGGTCGGCTAATGTTGTTTCAACTGGACCAGTTTATGGTACAACTGGAGTTTTCGATACTGGCGTTAGAGTCGCAAGAAGTGCAAGCGGAACAGCACCAATAACCGCCACACTTACATCAGGTGCAATAGCAGTTTCACATGATAATTCCGGTGTATCGGCAGCAAATTATGGTGGTGCTGCCACAGTTCCTGTGTTTACCGTTAATGCAACTGGACACGTTTCATATGCAGGCAATGTAGCAATATCGATTGCTTCGGGAGCAGTAAGCGGATTAGCCACATCCGCGACAACAGATACATCAAATGCAACAAATATTACAACGGGAACACTCGCTGCGGCTAGATTGGGTACAACTGGACAACCCCAATTTGATTCTCTTGGTGTTGGTACAGCAGCATCAGGAATAAGTGGAGAAATTAGAGCAACAGGCGATATCTCAGCCGGTTATTCAGATGATAAGTTAAAAATTAAACTTTCGAATATATCAAATGCTCTCGATAAAGTTTCCGAACTAACAGGTTTCTACTATAGACCAAATGATCTTGCTCAGTCATTAGGTTACAATGATAAAGTTCAGGTTGGTTTATCGGCACAAGAAGTTCAGAAAGTATTACCAGAAGTTGTTGTTCCTGCTCCTGTCGATAGCACATTCTTAACCGTTCAATATGAAAAAATTGTTCCTCTTTTAGTTGAAGCAATTAAAGAATTGAAGACTGAATTAGATGAAATTAAATCTAGATTAAAGGATTAATTTTGGCAGCCTTTTCAGAAATAGTAATCGAACAAGGTGCTACCTTTGGTAGCACTTTAAATGTTGAAGATACTTATGGTAATGCAATAAATTTATATGCATATACCGCAAATTCTCAAATGAGAAAATCTTATTACTCTTCTTCAGCGACAACAATTACTGCATCCGTAACGGGAACAGCAAATGGTGAAGTGACCTTATCAATGACATCATCGAATACAGCAAACTTGACACCAGGAAGATATGTTTATGATGTAATCATAACTTCTCCAACATCGGTGGTTACAAGAGTTGTGGAAGGAATAGTAACAGTTTTACCATCAGTAACGAGGTAATATGGTTAAAGTTGCCATAAGAAATCAGGGAACTATAGGCAAGGTAAGTGTTTCTGCCAATCCTAGAACCACTATTGCAGATCCTAAATTTAAGCCAAAACCTAATGTTGCTTTAGTTGAATTGGCAGATACAACAGTGGCTAATTTGGAAGATGGAGATGTGGTTACATATGATTCAGAACAAGAAAAATTTACGAATAAGAAATTAGGTGATGTAGTAGTTCAAATTTCTAGTATTCAGGGCGGCACTTTTTAAGATATTGGTTATCATAAATATAATATAAACCAAAAAGGAACGAAAATGGGAAGCACAGTAATTCAGCTAAAATATTCTAGTTTAACTTCTCAACCACCTACGCTGAATGTCGCAGAACCAGCATACTCTAATGTATCTGGTGTTCTGTGGATTGATGACGGTACAGGTGTTGTTCCTATAGCTGGTAAATCTTATACGGATAGAGTTGATGCTGCAACATCCGCATTCACCGCAAATACGATAGTTAAGAGAGATACCTCTGGTAATTTCTCGGCAAATGTAATTACTGCTACTCTTTATGGAAATGCTAATAGTGCTACTGTATTAGAAACAGGAAGAAATTTCAGTATAAACGGAGATGATGTCGATTCATCAACTGTTTCTTTCAACGGATCCGCTGATGTAGTTTTACAAGGCAATTTAAAAACTACAGGAGTTTCTGCCGGTACATATGGCGGTTCTTCTAATATTCCAGTTTTTAGTGTTGATTCGAAAGGTCGTTTATCTTATGCAGCGAATGTTAGCATAGCGACATCTTTAAATATATCTGCCGATACTGGCTCTAATACAATTAATTTAGCCACAGAAACTTTAACTGTTTCTGGTGGTGCTGGTATTACCACAGTAATAGATCCAACAGATACTATAAGAATAGATGTTGATGATACTGTTGTCAGAGCAAATACTGCTTCTTTAAATCAAACTATTGATGGCGATATAACAATTACTGGCAACCTTATTGTTACAGGCAACACAACAACTGTTGATGTAAATACTTTAAGTGTTGAAGACTCACTAATTAGTCTTGCAAAAAATAATACTACAGATGCGGTAGATATTGGTTTCTATGGACATTATAATGACGGAACTAGTAGACATGCAGGTGTTTTTAGACATGCCGGCGACGGAGAGTTCTATATTTTCGATAATTATGATCAAGAGCCAACCGCTAATACGATTAATCCTGCACACGCAAGTTTCAGATTAGCAACTTTAAATGCAAACTTAACTTCTATTAGTGCGAATGCAACAGTTGCAACAATCGGAACACTAACATTAACGAATGCTCTAACAGTTCCAAATGGCGGTACAGGAGCAACAAGTTTTACAACTGGAGCAATTTTAGTTGGTAATTCTACTGGTGCTTTACAAACACTGGCAAATACTGGTACAGCCGGAACTTATGGTGAAAATAGTAGAACATTAATTGTTACAACAGATAGCTATGGTCGCGTTAGCAGTATTACAAACAATGCCATAGGAATTGATAGCTCTCAGGTAATTTCTGGGTTGATGGCAATCAATCGTGGTGGTACAAATAATGATACTTACACCACTGGAGCGGCAATATTCTATGATGGCACGAAGATTGCAACATTAGCTAATACTGGTTCTGCTGGAACATATGGCGAAGCGAGCAGAACATTAACTGTGACAACTGATGCATATGGTCGTGTCAGTTCAGTAACAAATAATGCCATTGCCATAGATACTTCACAGATAATTTCAGGTACATTAGGAATTGCTAGAGGCGGCACAGGAAATTCAACCTTTGATATTAAAGGTGTAATTGTTTCTGATACAGCATCAACAACTGGAGCATTAAGAGCATTAACATCATCGACAGCAGGTCATATTCTTCAAATTGATTCTTCGGGTGTTCCTGTTTTTGCTCATCTAAGCGGTGGAACATTTTAAATATTATGAAAGGAATTCATTATGGATGTAAAATTACAAAATGTTTATTCACAAGTTCTTCTTGATAACTTTGTTGCGGTAGTAAAACAAAATATTTTATTTCAAGCACAACTAGAGGTAAACAAAACTGAAGTAGAAGATGTAAATGAATCTAAAAGAAGGGTTCAAGAACTATCTTCGAGAAATGAAGAATTGCAAAAAGCCCTCATTGAAAAAGACAAGGCTATTAATGTTTTAATAACAGAGAGAAATGATTTAAAAAATAGTATTAATAATAAAGATTCTCAAATGAATAATATGAATTCTGTTATGCAGGAGAAAAATAGATTACAAAGTGCTGTGAATGATTACATGAGACAACTAGAAGAAGCAAGAAAAGAAATTCTAAAGACGAAAAGTGAATCACAGGAAGTATTAGTGAGCAATACCAAAACTATTGAAGAATTAAATAAGTATATCGTCAGATTAGAATCGGCGGTTCCGGCTGCGAAACTAAAAAAAGTTAGACTCGGTGAAAATGTTCAACCAGAATCTCCAGAACCTACAAATGAAGAAAATGATTTGGTGAAATCGGGTGGAACATTTTGAATCGGTAAATGGCTAACACAATAATTCAATTAAAAAATTCGGGCGTTCCAGGTAATGTACCTAGTACATTATACCCTGGCGAATTGGCTATTAACTATTATGATGGAAAATTATACTATGGAAATAGTTCCAATTATGCCGTCGTACTTGATGTAATAACAGAACCATCTGGCTTAGATACTGAAATACAATTCAATACATTCGGTTCTTTTGGAGCTTCAGCGAATTTAAAGTTTGATTATACAAATAAGGTTTTATTAACCGATAATGTAACTTCTGAGAGTGTTGCCGTAAGAAATTACATACAATTCGCTGATGGTTCTAAACAATATACTGCAAATGCAGGCAGCGGCGCAGGAGGTGGCTTTCCTTTTATAGATTTGGGATTTATAACTGATGGTGTTCCAGCACCCTCTCTGTTTGACTGCGGAAATCTGTCATAAATAAAAATAAAATTTGGAAATAACTAATGGCAACCCAGTTACAACTAAGAAGAGGTAATACAGCACAGACATCAGTATTTACTGGTGTTATTGCTGAAGTTACTGTAGACACAGATAAGAAAACTATAGTTGTTCATGATGGCGTAACACCTGGAGGTTTCCCTCTAGCACTAGAACAAGGTTCTTCTGCTGGTGCTGCCGCAGCTTTAGGTAAAGCTAATTCTGCCTTCGATCAAGCAAATTTAGCATTCAATAAAGCCAATTCAGCAAATATTTTAGCACAGCAGGCTTTTGATGCTGCCAATTCCGCCGTTACTTCAGGACAAGCTAACGTTGGTGCCGGTCTAATCAGTGTTACGGGTGCATATCAAGCTAACGTTGGTGCTGGTTTAATTTCTGTTAGAAACGATTATGAAGCTAATGTCGGCGATTTAAGAATCGACACTGAAACTGCTAATACTAATCTAAAAAATTACACCGATAATTTAGTAACAACTGCCAACACAAACTTAAAGAACTATGTTGATGTAGCCAATACTAATCTAAAAAATTATACAGATAATACTTTCTTACCTAAAACGGGCGGAACAATTTCTGGTAATCTCGATATTACAGGAAATGTTCTTCCGACTACTGATAACGTTTACTTTCTCGGATCAGAAACAAATCGTTGGCATTCAATTTATGTTGGTCCAGGTTCCATAAATCTTGGTGGTATAGTATTAGGAAATACATCAGGTACTATTTCTATTGCTGGAGCGACCGATCTAGTTTTACCAAATTCAGATTCGCCTGGATTAAAAGGTATTTCCGATTTAGCAAATTCTTCTTTTGATCAAGCAAATCTAGCATATTCTTGGGCAAATTCAGCTTATAATTTTGCTAACACAAGATTTAGTTCATCTGGTGGAACGGTAAGTGGTGATGTTACAATCACTGGCAATCTGTCGGTAACAGGAAATGTAACTTCAATTAATACTACAGAATTAAATGTTTCTGATAATGAAATTATTTTAAATTCAAATTGGCAAGAAGGAGTTACTCCAACTCAAAATGCAGGAATAACTGTCAATAGAGGTGGTTCAAACGTATACATTCGCTATGATGAAACGAATGATTATTGGGTTTTAAAAGATAATACCGATCAATACATAATTGCGACAACTGCTAACGTAGGCGCCGGAGATATAGCAGTCACGAATGCATCTCAGGCTAATGTCGGCGCTGGACTAATATCAGTAAGAACCGATCTAACCAATAACGTTAATAATCTTTATGCAAACATTGGTGCCGCTAGAATTACGGATGTTGCGGCTAGCCAAGCTAATGTTGGATCTGGTTTGATTGATGTTAGAACTGATCTAACCAATAACGTTAATAATCTTTATGCAAACATTGGTGCCGCTAGAATTACGGATGTTACATCAGGCCAAGCAAATACTGGTGCGGCATTAATTGATGCAAAAAATTATACCGATACTGCAAATACTTGGCATCAAGGAAATACTGGAGCTGGTTTATTACTAATTTCAACTAATCTAACCAACAACATCAATGCTCTATATGCTAATGTTGGTGCCGCTAGAATTGCTGATGTTGCTTCTGGACAAGCCAATGTAGGCGCTGGACTAATATCAGTAAGAACCGATTTAACGAATAATGTCGATGCTCTCTACGCTAATGTTGGTGCGGCCAGAATAACTGATACCGCAGCGGCGCAAGCCAACGTTGGTGCTGGATTGTTATCGGCAAAAGCAGTTTCGGAAGCCAACGTCGGTGCCGGTTTAATAAGTTTAAAGGTTGATATTGCAGAGTTATTTGGTGATGTAGATGCTCTCTACGCCAATGTCGGTGCTGCCAGGATCGCCGATACCGCGGCAAGTCAAGCCAATGTAGGCGCCGGACTTATAACAACCAAGGCCAATTATGAAGCTAACGTTGGTGCTGGTTTAATAAGTGTTAGAACCGATTTAACTAATAATGTTAATGATCTTTATGCTAATGTTGGTTCTGCTAGGATTACCGATGTTGCGGCAAGTCAAGCCAACGTCGGTGCTGGACTCATTACGGTTACTGGCGCATATCAAGCCAACGTCGGTGCTGGACTTATTACGGTTACTGGCGCATATCAAGCCAACGTCGGTGCTGGTTTAATAAGTGTTAGAACCGATCTAACCAATAATATCAATAGTCTTTATGCAAATATTGGTGCCGCAAGAATAACTGATACCGCAGCAGGGCAAGCCAACGTTGGTGCCGGACTTATAACAACAAAAGCTAACTATGAGGCTAATGTTGGTGCAGGTTTAATTTCAAATAAATTAGATTCTGATGCCAATGTTGGCGCCGGACTTATAACAACAAAAGCTAACTATGAGGCTAATGTTGGTGCTGGATTATTAACAAAACTTGATAAGACTGGCGGAACTATTTCTGGAGACTTGTCTATAACTGGCAATCTTGTAATTACCGGCAATACAACAACAATTAATGTTTCATCACTTAAAGTCACTGATACGATTATTCAACTTGGTGTTGAAAATCTAACCGATACTTTAGATATTGGTTTTGTTGGTCATTATGCAAATACACCAAATAATCATACTGGTTTAATTCGTAAATTTACAGATGGTAGATATTACCTATTTGACAGTTACAAACCAGGAACTGAACCTGGTAATACTATTGATATTGCTAATACAAGAGTTGCAACTTTAAGTGCTAATATTATAACGAATGTAATTACGCTGAGAGGATTAGATCCTCTTGATTATGCGAATACAATACAAACCACATCTCAAGCCAATGTCGGTGCTGGTCTTATAACGGTTACGAATGCATATCAAGCAAATGTTGGTGCTGCCAGAATCGCCGATACCGCGGCAAGTCAAGCCAATGTAGGCGCCGGACTTATAACAACCAAGGCCAATTATGAAGCTAACGTTGGTGCCGGCCTTATAACAACCAAGGCTAATTATGAGGCTAATGTTGGTGCTGGTCTTATTATAGTCACTAATGGATATCAAGCTAATGTTGGTGCGGTAAATATTGCAAAAGTAGCAAAAGCTGGCGATACAATGACTGGTGCTTTGACTACAAGTTCAACATTAACGGGTTCCTCACTTGTTGCAAATACCAATGTTACTGTTAATACATCATTAGATATTAAATCAACTCAGCAATCAGTTTCGAGTACATCACAATTTATTTTGGATTTTTTCAGCGCATCGACTTATCGTTCTGGAAAATACTTCATTCAAATTACAAATGGTACAGCATATCATGTAATTGAACTAAGTTTCGTTCATGATGATACTACAGTTTATCTGGCTCAATATGGCGAAATAAAAACTGGAACCTCTCTTGCAACATTTGATGCTTCGATAGTTACTGGTCAATTCAGAATATTGGCTACACCAGTAAATGGAACAACAACTACATTTAAAGCAATGAGAAGTCTAATAACAGTTTAACATATTAAAATATGTTAAGGGGAAAATGAACCTTGGCTAACAATTCCAATTTTATAATAAAAACTGGTTTAGCAGTAAACGAAACCACAGTCATTGATACTGCTGGCGATTGGATTGGTCCAAGCAATAATATTGTCGGTTTCCCAGGATTTCAAGGAGTCACAGGTTCAACGGGAGTTCAAGGCGTACAAGGCCCGCAAGGACCTCAAGGCGTTACTGGCGTTTCTGGTGCTCAAGGTCCTCAAGGTCCAACAGGACCTACAGGAGCTACCGGTGTTCCAGGTGTCTTTGGTTTTCAAGGCGTACCAGGACCAACAGGACCGACAGGTGTTCCTGGCGTTTCTGGATTTCAAGGAGTACCAGGACCTACAGGACCCACAGGCGTACCAGGCGCTCAAGGTCCTCAAGGTCCAACAGGACCTACAGGAGCTACCGGTGTTCCAGGAGTTTCTGGTTTACAAGGAGTACCAGGACCTACAGGACCCACAGGCGTACCAGGTGCTCAAGGTACCCAAGGCCCAACAGGACCTACAGGAGCTACCGGTGTTCCTGGCGTTTCTGGATTTCAAGGAGTACCAGGACCTACAGGAGCTACCGGTGTTCCTGGCATTTCTGGTTTTCAAGGTGTATCAGGACCTACAGGCTCAACAGGTGTATCAGGTGCTCAAGGTCCTCAAGGTCCAACAGGACCTACAGGAGCTACCGGTGTTCCAGGAGTTTCTGGTTTCCAAGGAGTTCCAGGTTTTCCTGGACCAACAGGAGTTCCAGGAATTTCTGGTTTCCAAGGATTTGCAGGTCCTACAGGCTCAACAGGTGTTCCAGGTGCTCAAGGTCCTCAAGGTCCAACAGGAACCACAGGACCAACAGGCGTTCCAGGTGTCTCTGGTTTTCAAGGAGTTCCAGGTTTTCCTGGACCTACTGGTGTTCCAGGTGTCTCTGGATTTCAAGGCGTACCAGGACCTACAGGACCAACAGGTGTACCAGGTGCACAAGGCCCTCAGGG
>Ga0222713_10000141_pt1 | contig 76670 bp, 70 predicted proteins | sample C33_649DmetaG_FD_165061 | JGI IMG/M metagenome (GOLD analysis project Ga0222713, IMG submission 165061) | Estuarine water microbial communities from San Francisco Bay, California, United States - C33_649D | ecosystem: Environmental > Aquatic > Marine > Unclassified | place: USA: California...
GGTCCATGTCATGCATGACATCGAAGGCTAGAGCGGAAGTGTGTAGGACATACGGACTAGGGAAGCCTGAAAGGGCAGGAGGTTAACGAGTCCCTCCCCTAGAGTCCCAAAAAGGACACACGACGAACCACCGCTAACAAACTAGGTTCAAGAATTTGGCTTGTCGTCTTAACTGGATAAGACGCATTCTAGTAGAGAGACCGAGTAGGGAAGTCCACTGGCTGCATCTAGGTTCGAGTCCTAGAGACTTCGTGAAAAGGTTGGAATGAAATGTGGGTTCGAGTCCCGCCAAGTCGTTGATTTGATGGAGTTTTCGTAAGCGACTGATTTGATGGAGTTTTTTTTAGTTTACTTTTCAGTCCTAATGTAGGATAATGGTATCGTGGTAAGGTGATTCGAAGCCTACGGGAAAGCCCGCCAAGTGCGGAACGTAACCTTCACAGGTCGGCGTAGGGAGAGGAAGATCACCACGTAGCGGGAGGCGGGAAGTCGGTGAAAACCCGACGGCAGGGGGCACGCTACATTTTTTGATAAATCAGAGTTTTGCTGCTCTGACGCACGGCTAACTTAGGGGTTGTCAATTATTGACTTCCAACCGATGCGAATAGGTGAGTCGGTTCTTGTACTGTATCAGTACAGGCGCGCAAAAACCCCTAGCAGCATTTCTGGATCTGAGTCCTAAGAGCACTCAGAGTGCAGTCGTCCGCAGCCGCACAAAGGGTTGCCCTGCAAACGGTAAGCAGGATCTCTGACGCATTGCGCCGATCAGAGCGTTCATTAACAATTTGCGATTTTTGTATTCGCGCCACCCAGATGACGCAAGTCTAGATGGGAGCGTAACGGTGAACCCTCGATGTACTGAGGCAACTCATGACAACGTCCGTCAAGCGTTGTATTAGAGAACAGTTTAAGAAACTGGGTAACCCCTGCGCCGAGTTGGGGGTGAATGGCGGATACAAATCGCTGCCAGTGTGGGTGTCACTGGAAATAAGAAACCACCCACCGATTTCGGGGGATTAGTTAAATGGGATAACCTCTGCCTTGCACGCAGAAGTTGACAGTTCGATTCTGTCATCCTCCACCAAATTTGGGTCTATAGTATAACGGTTTATTATCTGTGACTCTTAATCACTAGGATGTAGGTTCGAATCCTACTAGACCCACCAATTTATGCCCTGTTAGTTCAGAGGATTAGAACGCGACGCTACGAACGTCGAGGTCGGGAGTTCGAGTCTCTCACAGGGTGCCAGTTATGCGCAGGTGGTGGAATGGTATACACGCTAGTCTTAGGAACTAGTGGCGAAAGTCGTGCGAGTTCGAGTCTCGCCCTGCGCACCAAATTGTCAGAGTCGTGGCTGACGTTATAGTGTCCACGAACAGTAGCCTAACTGAGTTTTGGCATGTAGTATCTGGTCGCTGGGATGCGACAACAGAGAAGCCAAGAACGTGAATGAGCGTTTGGGTCAACCACGACATCTACGCAAGGAACGGCAAGAGGAGGAGTGGGAGCATGCGCGGACGTGCGTTACAAAAACCGAGTCCGCAAGATTTTGGTCTGTTAGTGTAGTTGGTGAACATGCCTGCCTGTCACGCAGGAGATCACGGGTTCGAGTCCCGTACAGACCGCCAAATTTTCTGTCTCTGATGAGTCCGTAGGGACGAAACGCAGTGATGCGTCAGACAGCGAATCTACCTTGTGGTGTAAGGTTTGCAAAGTTGATTAGGTCTCTGAAATATATTGACAAACGGCATCATATGCACTGCCTAGTAGACTTTCAGAGTGAACCACATTTTTTTGGGTGTGTGGCACAGTTGGTTAGCGCACAGTCCTGATAAGACTGAGGTCGGTGGTTCGAATCCACCCACACCCACCAATTTCGGAGTGTAGCACAGTCTGGTAGTGCGCTTGCTTTGGGAGCAAGATGTCGGGAGTTCGAATCTCTCCACTCCGACCAGTTTATGGTTCCTTCGTCTAGCGGCTAGGACACAACCCTCTCAAGGTTGGAACACGGGTTCGATTCCCGTAGGAACTGCCAGTTTATTGGCGAGTAGATCAGTGGTAGATCAGCTGACTGTTAATCAGTATGTCGTAGGTTCGATCCCTACCTCGCCAGCCAAATATGCCCGTATAGCACAGTGGTAGTGCAATCGCCTTGTAAGCGATAGGTCCTCTGTTCGAATCAGAGTGCGGGCACCAGTTTTGCGAGATTAACTCAGTTGGTAGAGTGTCGCCTTTACACGGCGAATGTCGGGAGTTCGAGCCTCTCATCTCGCACCAATGGTGACTATGGTGTAATGGTAGCACAAAAGTTTGTGGCACTTTTAGCGTCGGATCGTAACCGTCTAGTCACCCCAGTTTATGCGGATGTAGCACAGTGGTAGTGCTTCTGCTTGCCAAGCAGAAGGTCGTGAGTTCGAATCTCATCATCCGCTCCAATTCATGTGAACCAACTAACTGTGATATCTTCCACAATCGGAAGAGTAGCGTTCACACTCTCTTATGTTCCCTTCATCTAGCGGTTAGGATGCTTCCCTTTCAAGGAAGCCACACGGGTTCGAATCCCGTAGGGAACGCCAATTTTGCAGGATGTGTGCTAGCAGTAATGTATAGCCTCAATCGGATGCCTGGAGTGAGCAAACCCAACTATCCCATCCTGCATCTTTTTTATTGAGGGATCGTCTAAAGGCAGGACGCATGACTTTGAATCATGCTATCTTGGTTCGAATCCAAGTCCCTCAGCCAATGGGTCTGTGGCGCAATGGTAGCGCAGTTGGCTTTTAACCAATTGGTTCCGAGTTCGAGTCTCGGCGGACCCACCAATTTTCGCCCTCTTAGTTAAAAAGCATAACACATTCTTGGTAAGAATGAGTCGGTGGAGCGTTACCACCAGAGGGCACCAGTTTGCAGTGTGGAGAAGTAGAAACTCGCTAGGCTCATAACCTGGAGATCATGGGTGCAAATCCCATCACTGCTACCAATTATGGACAAGTGGGTGAGTGGTTAAAACCGACTGACTGTAAATCAGTTGCCTACGGCTACGGTGGTTCGAATCCATCCTTGTCCACCAATTTTTTTGGAAGAGTGGCAGAGTCTGGTTTATTGCACTTGTCTTGAAAACAAGCAACCGTAAAAGGTTCGTGGGTTCAAATCCTACCTCTTCCGCCAATTTGCCTCGCTGGTGTAACGGTAACATAACTGTCTCCAAAACAGTTGTTGGGAGTTCGAGTCTCTCGCGGGGTGCCAGTTTTGCGGTCGTAGTTCAGTTGGATAGAACATCTGCCTTCTAAGCAGAGAGTCGGGGGTTCGAATCCCTCCGATCGCGCCAATTATGGAGACTTGGCTGAGTGGTCGATAGCGGCATCCTGCTAAGATGTTTTTCGTGAAAGCGAAACGTGGGTTCGAATCCCACAGTCTCCGCCAATTATGGTGAGGTAGCATAGCGGCTAATGCAGCACTTTCATACGGTGTTTATCGTGGGTTCGAGTCCCACCCTCACTACCATGTCGCCTCAGCTGAACTAGTGATAGCGTCTGCCTGAAGAGCAGAAGAGGTTGGAGCGTAACCAACAGGCGACACCAATTTTGCCCAGATGACGGAATTGGCATACGTGTCTGACTCAAAATCAGGATTTTGTGGGTTCGACTCCCACTCTGGGCACCAATGTTACGGTGGCTGAAAGGTTAGGCGGCAGTCTGCAAAACTGCTTCATGCTGGTTCGATTCCAGTCCGTAACTCCAATTTATTGAGGGATCGTCTAACGGCAGGACGCAAGACTCTGACTCTTGCTATCTAGGTTCGAATCCTAGTCCCTCAGCCAATCATGGGCGTGTAGTTCAGTGGTATGAACGTCTCCTTGACATGGAGAAGGTCGCTGGTTCGATCCCAGCCATGCCCACCATATCCTCGTGGTGAAACGGATATCACGGTTCTCTCCTAAAGAATCATTGCAGGTTCGATTCCTGCCGAGGATGCCAACTAAATAGATGCATGGAACCAAAAATCTATACATACGACGAAGTCCGCGCCATGGCGATGGATGGCGACATCATGTTTCTTACAGTCAATAAGAAAGATTATCTTTCTAGACTGACGTCGTGGTTCACCAAATCGCCGTTCACACATGCGGCATTTTTGTTTTGGTATCATGGTCGTCTAATGGTTGTTGAATCAACCACGCATGGTGGCATTCGCATCGTGCAAGCATCTACATACAAGGATCGCAATTTTGGATTGATTGCTGCACCACGTCCGTGGGAGTTCATCATTGATGATGCCCTAGTGCGTAGTGGCACTGCAGAGTATGGCTGGTTCAGTGCGATGTATATCGGAATGCGTGAATTTGCTTTAAAACAATTCAATGTACGTCTACCAGTCAACAAGAACAATCGCAACAAAGCCTGTAGTGAATTTGTGGCAGAAGTGTTAGGTCTAAAAGATGTTGACATTTCGCCAAAAAGATTATATGATATATTAAATGCTCCTGTAGTGTAACGGTTAGCACGCGAGGCTTATACTCTCGATCTCCGCCAGATTAGCGGGTAGTCTAGGTTCGAATCCTAGCAGGAGCACCAATAAATAAATGCGGGGTTGGCATAGTGGTTGTGTCCCAGCCTTCCAAGCTGGCTACATGGGTTCGATTCCCATACTCCGCTCCAGTTTTTTAGAAGGGAGATAAGAAGATGAAGAAGTTCCTAACAGCAATGGTTATGACTACAGTTGTGACTACATCACATGCTGATGTGAATACAGCCGTTCCTGCACCAACAGAGCAAGAATCATTTACAGTCAAGTGGCATCCAACTTCAGTGGTCATCGGCGCAATCGCTGGTGGTGCACTTGTTGGTGGAGTCGGTGCAGTGATCGTCGGCGGTCTCGTCGGCGAAGGTGTCATTCGTATTATTAAGAAGAAACAAGAGCAGACTGCTAAGGAAACGCAAGAATGATTCGTATTCTATTCCTAGCAGCATTCCTACTCATTGGCTGTGAAAAAGATCCAGTCACCACCGAGGCTCGACTACCTGAGCCAACTTTCAAAGTCAACACTCCGCAGCAATGGAAAGAATATTGCGCAAGAGAGGGACAGGAGGATCCAGCATGTCCTTCCAACTAAACGAAAACAACGAAGTCATACAGACTCCAGAACTCATGGAGTTACTAAACAAGACCAATCGTCACTTCAATAAATTTCGCTATGAATACGATGAGAATCTTCATCGTCAGATTGACTACTGGACTGCACTGATTGACAAATACAATGCTGGTGACTGCGACGACTACGCACTGTCAAAGCGCAAGAGGCTGATTGAAGAAGGTGTTCCATATGAATGCCTGTTTCCTACAATCTGCACCGTGGGTAAAGAAGGTCATCTTGTTCTTGTCGTAAGAACAGACATCTGCGATCTTCTTCTGGACAACATTGAGCAGCGAGTGGTTGGCGTTGATCGCGTGAACTACAAGTGGTGGTATCGTTTAGATCCCGTGAACAAATCATGGGTAATGTTATAGTATGCGAGTGTGGCGGAATCGGTATACGCAGCAGACTTAAAATCTGCCACTTTCGAGTTTGTGGGTTCGAGTCCCACCACTCGCACCAGGATATATATGAAAAGAGCATGGATAATTTGGGCAAAGGCACTGGGCGAGAAAGCCGCAGATTGCGATAGAACCGCAGACAGAGTTGCTATTGTGCGAACATGCATCGTGGGCATAAACGTGCTCACTTGTTTTTTTATTGTTGCAAATATAATTCATAACTGGTAATGAAAACAACTGATCTAGATGCAATGCAACACCACTCCAAGGAATATCCGATGGAGGTGGGTGCACCAAAGTTTGAACTTGAGCCAATACAAGATAAGAAAGATTTGGCTCTGCGTTCAGCAAAGTTACATGCGCAAAAAGAATATGAACGCATCATGGAATCAGTGCGTGTGTTGCAGAAGCAAGCAGAAGAACTCAAAGAAAGATTGGGTCTGTCTCAATTAGTGCATGGTGCAACGTATACGTTTGAACCAACAGCAGGTAAGAGTTACTGGCTGGTGGAAGATACTTATGCAAACATTACAAGGCTGGTGGTGCTTGGTCCTAAGAACTGGAGTTGCGGACCACCAGAATATTATAAGTATCTGGCACACATAAAGTGTCTAGGCGATAATACATGGGAGCCAATGAGAGAAGAGGAATAGACTATGGCGCATCCTGAACAACAAGCATATGTTGCAACTGTAAAGAATTTCTTCCCTAAGTATTTTGAGAATTGCACAGTACTGGAAATAGGAAGTTACAATATCAATGGCACGGTGAGAGATTTTTTCATCAATTGCAATTATTTGGGAATTGATTTGGCTCCTGGTCCTGGTGTTGACTTAGTTTGTGCTGGTCAAGAATTTAATGCTCCAAGTAATATGTATGATACTGTAATTTCCACTGAGTGTTTTGAGCATAATCCATATTGGAAAGAAACATTCTTAAATATGATCAGAGTTTGCAGACCAGGAGGTCTTGTCATATTCACTTGTGCTGGTAGAAACAGAGTTGAACATGGCACAGCTAGAATGAATCCGCAATCTTCCCCATTTACCATCTCAAATGGTTGGGAGAACTATTACATGAATCTGGAAGAGAGACACTTCCTTTATGCTGGTATCAATTGCGAACAATATTTCTGGGCACATAAGTTTTACGAAAATTCCAACTATCAACCAGCAGAACCAATCGGAGCTGTTGATCTTTGCTTTTGGGGAATTAAGAAGGTTTAATACATAGGAACCAATGAATGATCAACAATCTGAACTTAGCGAATGATCTGAAGTTTCAATATTCAGTAAATAGTCCATTTCCAAATATAATAATTGACAATTTCTTCAATGAAGAAATATTGTCAACAGCTGTCGACGAATTGCAAAGGTTTGGAGATTGGGGATATGATCCCACTGATGTTGTCAAGGGATATCAAGTTAATAAACAATTCACTCCTTGGTCTGAAGATTCCTATAAATCATATCAAGAATTGGCACCTGCTGCAACTTATGTTATGCATTGTTTGAATCATCAAACTACACTGGACTTTCTACAAAAACTGACTGGCATTACAGATTTGATAGCAGACAATTCTTGGAGTGGTGCAGGTGTCCACAAGATACTTCCTGGCGGCAAATTATCAATCCACGCAGATTATAATTGGCATCATGATCTACAACTACACAGAAGAATAAATTTATTGTTATACCTTAATAAGAATTGGCAAGAAGAATGGGGTGGTGATTTGGAATTATGGGAAAGAGATTTGAGTGCTAGACACGTTAAAATTGCACCAATCTTCAACAGGGCTGTTATATTTAATATCACAGATGATGCGTACCATGGTCATCCAGAACCATTAAACACTCCAGAAGGAGTTTGTAGATATTCTTTTGCGGCATATTATTTCACCAAAGATAGACCAGAATCTGAGAAGAGTCCTCCACACTATGTTCTGTGGGGTAATATCTAATGCACCCATCAGCAAGTAAATTGTCGCAAATGTTTTTTGATGTTTATGTTAAAAATACATCTATAGAAAACCCATCAGTTGTTGAAATCGGTTCAATGGATAATCACTCCAGCATATACAAACATATACCAGAATACATTAAAAATTACACAGGTGTAGATTATCAAGAAGGTCCAAATGTTGATATAGTTTTGAAAGATCCATACAAATTTCCAATTGAGGATAACTCAGTGGATATAATTGTTTGCAGTTCTGTGTTCGAGCACGTTGAGTTCTTTTGGCTTTCCATACTAGAAATGTATAGAGTTGTGAAATCAACTGGATTAATATACATCAATGCACCTAGTAATGGATCTTATCACAGACATCCAGTAGACTGTTGGAGATTCTATCCTGATGCGGGAGATTCTTTTGTCAATTGGGGTAAAAGAAATCAATACAATCCTTTGTTATTAGAATCATTTGTAAATCAACAACACGATTTTCCTATGTCTATTTGGAATGACTACGTTTGTATTATTTTGAAAGAGGCATCATACGCAGATTTGTATCCTAATCAAATACTTGATTCATATAAAGATGTTTGGTTCGGTAAGAGTCTAAAAATACCAATGTTCAACAAATGCACCTATGTTGAGGATCAAATGAGGTTGTTTAATCTGATGAACATATACCATGCTTCTGCTATGAATGAGGAAGACAGTCAATTTATTAGAGGGTTGAAATGGTATGGCAAGTAAAAACGACATCACAGGCGATTCCATTCGCTCCAAAATAAATAACAAGACTGGATATGATGCATACCGTGACGGTTGGGAACGCATCTTTGGAGACAAAAATGTCAGACGAAAAGATCGATCTAGTAGAACTGGGAAAGGTAGTAGCCAAGATAGCAAAGTATGAAGCACAGAAAGAAGAGCAACGTGAGCAATCGTCATCTATGTACATAGTTGAAAAGAAAGATCCTGATTGTTTCAATCCGCAATGGAGTGAAATAGCACGTTTCAAGGACGATATGTTCAAGGCGATATCGTATGCCAAGGATCACGAATTTACCTGCTACAATCATCTATATCGCGTAATTCAGAAGAAAAACGGTATTGAAGATACAGTTTGGCATTCCTGATATTATAAATAAAAGGCTCTCGAGGCATTTTTAATAGTTATAGGAGAAATTCTCATGTGGGAAACATTACTAGGTGCATTTAAGTCCAAGACTGTATGGTTGGGTCTTGTTGTTACCGTTCTTTCTTGGGTACAGCAAGTTGTTTCAGGTGCTCCAATTCCAGCTGAACTTGTTTCAGTGATTGGAACCGTCATCGGCGGTCTAATCGTCTGGTTGCGTGCATTGACCAACACCTCTCTTGCTGAAAAAGCTGGCGAATAATAGTAACTAGCGAGAGGGCTGGCAACAGCCCTCTTTTTCAATGCATATACAAGACGGTCTCAAGTTATTCTCAGCAATCGCTGGTGCTATCGCAATAGTTCTTGTGACCTATGATTGGGTTGCGAGCAAGGATTATGTTGCTGAATCAACAGCACCAATCGCTGCAGATGTAAAGCAGATTCTCGCAATGGGAATCGCAGATCAAATAAGTACATTACACCGTTACAACTGCAACAATCCTGAAGACACAAAGTTTGTGGCGTTGTTGCGCGAAAAGAAAATGGAGTTTGCGAAACTCACAGGTCGCGAATATATGGAAGCACCTTGCGATCGTTTGACTAATTAAACGAATAAGTCACAATATTCGATAGATCGCTTTCCATATCACTTACTGATATCGTTGTTACTGCCAAATGCCAAACGCCATTTGGCACCCATAGAGTTGCATATGTGGCAAGACCACTCTGAACAATTAGAAGTTTACCATCTTGTTTTAGATAGTTTGGATCATTGCCATAGTAAACACGATACTCTTTAATGTCCACAGCTGGATCGATGGGTGTGCCATCTTCAAAGGTCAATGGTGGTTCCCAGTTTAGATCGATCGTATAGGTCGTTGGTTCTGGTGGTTTCGGAGGCTCAGGTGTAGGTGTTTGCCCCCCACCACCGCAAGATGATAGGATCAGAACAAGTGGGTATATAAATACTCTACGGAACTCCATGCATATATTTATAAAAAGGGGCAATATCATGAAAGGGAAGATGTTCGGTTTACTCTTATTTTTAGCGTCTTTCGGAGCATATGCAGGTGATGCAGTTGTTTCTTGGGATCCACCGTTGTTGTACGAAGATGGTTCAAGCATTCTAGCAGGTGAAGTTACCAAGTACACTGTGCTGTATGGACAGACAGATGGTGGTCCTTATGCATATTCAGTTGATGTTCCTGGAGATGTTACAACTGCTACAATTACAGGTCTTGCAAAAGGTGCTTGGTATTTCGTAGCCACTGCAACAACCAGCAATGGCATGACATCTGGCTACAGCAATCAGGCTGCGAAATCAGTACAAGGTTCATCTAAGCCACGTCCACCACGTAATGTAAGGTAATCAAATGAAATACTTGCTTGTTGCTTTGCTTTCAGGTATAATTGGTATTGCAATTGGAATGTTTGTATGTAATCACACTTACTCACCGCAAATAACTGCGCTGAAAGAGCAAGTGGGTACACTTACAACTGAATTGGAAGAATCAAAAAAGAATGTTCGCATAATTTTTGGGCATAATGAAAACTGTAAGATAAACGTGGAGTGATTTATGGCAATGGTATTAGTGACAGACTCGGCAGGAACTCCTCGGGAGTGGGCTGATCTAGAAACTGCGTGTTGTTACTATGCGCGTGAAAAGATTCTTTGGGAGATTGGAACACCAATCAAGGTTTTTCGTGGCGGTGTAAATCGCGCTGGCGAAAGATCTTCTATTACAATCAGTTCAATCGTTGGTGTATCAGGACCAGTGCAGTCAGACAAACTGCGTCGCGTCACTCCATATCCTGAGCGTTCAATTCTATACGCCCGTGACGCAAATCTTTGCGCATACTGTGGCGATGAGTTTGCTTATAACACTCTTACCATTGATCACGTTCTTCCAAGATCACGTGGTGGTAAGAACAGTTGGGTCAACTGCGTGACATCATGCCGCCCATGTAACAATCGCAAGGGCAGCAAGACACCAGAAGAAGCAAACATGAAGTTGCTGTATGTACCTTATGTGCCAAATGTGTTTGAGAAAATGATTCTACGCAATCGTAGAATTCTTGCTGATCAAATGGAGTTCTTGAAATCTAGAGTTTCAAAGGATAGTCGTATTCATGACACACTTGCAAGAAACTGAACTTGGTTACTTCGCGCACCTAAGACGTGCGTGGAGTATTGCATTTGTTTTATTGATTCACGGTTTGTTTCCAAATGTCTGGAAACACAAAGCATCTGAAATGATTGAGGAGTCGCACCATGAAGAAATTGCTGACGATAGTTCTTCTCCTGTTCACCCTTCCAGTTTCCGCTGAGACAATCACCGAGAGACTCAAGAAACTTCCACCATCAGAGTGGGTGTATCAAGCACTGACCGTTGTTGACGTTGCGCAAACCATGCGTGCACTTGATGATCCGTGTAAATGTTATCGTGAACAAAATCCCATTTTTGGTAAGAATCCAAGTGACTTTCAACTTGTCGCAACCACGCTGGCTTTCAATGCAGCTCATGCCTACCTTGTTTTGCGTATGGTAGAAACCGACCAACCCGAGTGGCTCATCAAGACCGTCACCTACACGTCGATCGCGGTCAGGGCAGGTGTGGTGTACCACAACTTTCACATTGGGATCCGTTTCTAGGCTCGATCTCCCCTCCTCCCAGACCGTGACCCCCCAAAACCGATCGCCTCTCTCCGAGGCTCTCGCTCGGTCTCCACGCCTTCGTAAGTTGTTGATTTTATTAGGGTTCTTTTCGAGAAGAATCAACAACTTATAAGTTATTGAAATTACAAGAGTTTTTTCAGTTTACTTTTGCAGCTCGGTTTAGTAAGATATATGTATGATGAATGTTAATCTGAACCGCGATCTGCTCGGTGAAAAGCAGAAGGATCTCAAGGCTGCTCTTGAGAATGTTAAGACTCTTCGTGCCGATATCAAGGCTCTGCGTGCGTCGGTGAAGGCTGACCGTGTTGCTGCCAAGATCGCGCGTCTGGCGAAGGCTGCTGATCGTCGTGAGGCTGCTGCTGCGAAGGCTGCTGCTCGCATCGCGAAGGCTGAGGTTCGTCTTCAGGCTCTGAAGGATCGCCAGTATGCCCGCGAGCAGAAGGCTCTCCGCAAGTCTGGTTTGGTGGTTGATGTGACTGCGAGGTATGCGTAATGACTGACCTGACTCTGGCATCTGCGAAGCAGATCAAGGAACTGGTTTCCAGTGGTGCTGTGACCCACACTGATGCGCTCAAGCGTGTCTACGTGGTTCTGAATCGGAGCACTCTTGCCGCTGGTAAGAAGGCTCGGTGGACTCGCCTGGAGGCTTGGCTGCTGAATTCAGCGCCTGTAGCGTAAGTAACTGAAAGGCAAGGGATTTTTGTCCCTTGCCTTTTTTCCCTCTCCACGGTATAATGGTTGTATGATGAATAAACAATTTACATTCGACGAAAATCTGGTCTCCGATCTGTACAAGGATGCCTACGGTTTCCGACCGTCAGGTTCATTCTGGCTGTCTTGGGAGGAAGCATCCGACCTGCGACGTCAGGAAATCTGGAATGATCTGCTGGATGAGGCAGCTCGCGTCCTCGCCGAGCAGAAGCGTGCGCAGATGAATGCGTGCGTCGATCTTGAGCAGCGCATTCTCGCGTTGCTGGACGCCAATCAGGGTTCAACTCGCGCCGACGCGATTCAGTATCTGCTGAAAGAGTATGATTGCGGCGACTGGGTTGAGCATCTTGAGTATGAACTCGGTGTGCCGTATGGTTATCTGACCAAGGAATTTGGTCAGTTTATGGAGGTTGCGTGATGAATTGGAATCTTGAAGGTCTGCGCGTTCATGCTGGATACCTGTCGGGTGACGTCAAGGTCACTGGCAAGGTGGTCCTGAGTCGCGTGTGCTACGGTGGCGTCCCTCAGCACACCATCGTGCTGGACAAGGGATTCAACTGGAAGAACGGTACGGTCTCTCGCGAGGCTGGCGAGCGTGTTCTGGTTGACCATCCGTACATCTATCGAGTGATGAGTTCTTGAATTTGAAGGGCAAGAGAGAAATCTTTTGCCTTTCATCCCACATTCAGATATAATGAATGTGTATTTTGTAATTGTAACTGTGAGGTAATTTATGTCTACGAAGTATTATGTGTTGTTCCAGTTGCTCAAGGGTGCTGGCAAGAAGGGTGCTACTGTCGCTGAATGCGCCAAGGCACTGAATTTTGCGGAGGGTTCTGTTTCTCCGTACATGTGGTCTCTGCGCAAGAAGTTTGGTGCTGAGATCGAGGTTCTGAAGGACGGTCGCAAGGTTTCTGGCTATCGCCTTCTGAACGCTGCTGCTGTTGATGGTGTTATCACTCCGAAGCGTCGTGGTGCTGCTACCAAGACTGCAAAGGTCACCAAGACCAAGGCTGTCAAGGTGCAGAAGGTTGCCAAGACTGCAAAGGTCACCAAGTCCAAGAACGCACCTGTTGAGGTTGAGGACATGGAGATCGAGGAGATCACCGACTCCGATTTGAGTGACATCAAGACTCAGTTGGGTTTGGTTTAATCTATAAGGATCCTATATTATGTCTAATTTGAATGCCCCTTTTGTCGACCCAGCTGCAGCTGCTGAGGTGTGTCTCACCTCTCTGCGTCTGGAACTTGAGAGACAACTTCCAAAACGTGTTGACGCATTGCTGAATCAGACTTTCGGCACAATGGCTGACCTTGTTGGTGGTCCTATTTTCCAAGTTCATGCAAAGGCTACTAAAAATGGTCTTGGTAAGCCAGTTCCTGCCACAAAGACTGCTAAGTTAGTCAACATGAAGGTTGGTGATACAATTTTCATTCCTTGTGAGAAGCGTGTCACTGTTTCTAAGTTGGAGAGCCGCTGGAGTGGAATCCGCCAGCATGCTCAAAAGCGCAGCAACTTCAAGTGGCGCATCAATCGCGATCATGATCATGGTGGCGTTCACATCACTCGCACCAAGTGAAGGATAGTGGAGAGGAGGTTCCCTCCTCTCCCTTTTCTATGCAAAAACCAACTGGCGATTTTTTCTCCACATTAGGATACTATGTCTATTGGTATACCGATGGCATTAATCCATACTACATTGGAAAGGGTGTGGGTGATCGTTGTTGGGCTCATGTAATTGATAAGAATTATGACCCAACAGATCTACACATTGTTGCCAAAAATTTATCCGAAGATCAAGCAATTGTTCTTGAATCTTATTTGATTTTCACACACAATCCCAGAGACAATAGAGTCTCGGGACATCATACAGAGAGGTTTGCTATGGCTAGTCTGTCGTCAATGTTTACAGAATTTGAGAGCTGCCAATATGACAATTTTGAAACATTGCCTGCTTGGTATGTTGATAATTATGCTCGTTCTTTCCGTGGAAAGATTCGCGAGTTGAAGATCAGTTCATCAACTACATTTGTATTAAGCAGTGCGAACAAGCAGATGTACATGATGTTCTATTGGAATCCAACTGACGTTGAGTCGCCAATCAAGGTCACATTCGAAATGAGTCTTCCTGAAGGTGAGCAAATGAATGCTCTCAAGAAGAAATGCGTTGAATGGTTGAAGACTGAAGACTACAAGAAGACTTTTCCAGATGGCAAGGCACAGAAACTTGCAGTTAATGTCGATGGAATCGGCAATGTACTAAAATTATGGGATGCGTTTTGGTCGTAATATGAACATCTTCTTCCTACATCGCGAACCACGCATCGCTGCCGAACAGCACTGTGACAAGCATGTGGTGAAGATGATCGTCGAGTATTCGCAGCTCTTGTCTACTGCTCATCGTATCCTAGACGGTACTGAGTATGTGGGCAAGACTGCGAATGGTCGTTCTATTAAGCGTTGGAGTTTACCTGATGATCGCGAACAAAATCTCTGCTTGGCTTGCCACATTAACCACCCCAGTGCGATTTGGACTCGAAGTAACATTGATCATTATCGGTGGTTACATGATCTACTTTATTTTCTAATCGGCGAATACAAGTATCGCTACAACGATAAAGTACATAAGACAGAGGAACGTATGCCTTGGCTACTAGATGCACCGCGAAACATTCCAATTGTAGATTGGTCAGATCCACCACCAGCAATGAAACTCTATCCGCAGTGTATCGTTCCTGGGGATTCTATTCAGTCCTATCGTAACTATTATCTAGACGCAAAGAAACACTTTGCAAAGTGGAAGCGTCGTGGTGAACCAGATTGGTGGATTCCCTAAATATAGGGATGAAAACTCTAAAAGAATATATTGTAGAGACGACCACTCCAAGCCTGTTCATTTGGGACATAGATGAAACGCTGTTGCAAACATCAGCCAAAATCTATGTTCGCAAAAACGGGCAGTTGGTTCGCGCTCTCACCAATACTGAATACAATTCTTATGTAAAGCAGCCCGACGAAACTCTGGACTTTTCCGAGTTTAAGAGGGCTGATCTTTTTAAGCAAACTTCTAAACCGTACATGAATGTCATGCGCATTGCATCTAGACTCTTGCGCGTGACACTCAACAATCCTGGTTCTCGCATGATCATTGTTACAGCAAGAAGCGACTTTGATGATCGCGAAACTTTTCTAGACACCTTTCGCCAATACGGTCTCAACATGAGACATATATATGTTGAGAGGTCTGGTAATCTTGGACTTCCAACAGCTGAAGGTAAGCGTGTAACCATTGAGAAGTATTTGAGTACAGGTACATTCAAGAACGCTACATTGTTTGATGATGCTGATTCAAACCTTGCGATGTTCTTGGGATTACAGAAGAAGTATCCAAACATTTCTTTTCATGCTTACAAGGCAGAACACGGTACATTACGAAAGGTGAAATAACTGTATGCCAACTTATTTGTTTGTGAACACTAAGACTAAGAAACAATTTGAAGAATTTATGAGCATCTCTGCTCGCGAAGAATTTCTAAAAGAAAATCCACACATACAACAGGTGCTGACGCCAACTGCATTGGTCAGCATGGTTGGTTCAATTGACGGTAAGACAGATTCTGGCTTCAAAGAAGTCATGTCTAAGATCGCAGAAAACAATCCATCCAGTCCATTAGCAGATCGCTATGGCAGAAAATCCATCAAAGACGTTAAGATCAGGGAGGTGCGTGAGAAGAATCGTAAGAAGCGCGAAGAACTAAAGAGGGTATAATGTCAAAAAGAAGAAATGCTAATAACATTATTGAACTTGAACATGATAGAAAAACACCAACAGCGAGACTCAAACCAAGTGATCTGAAAAGTTTTGATCCGCTCACTGACAATCAGGGAAAGTTTTATGATGCTTATACGAGAGGTGACTACTTCATTATGCTTACTGGCAGTGCTGGTACTGGGAAGTCTTTCATTGCTTGTTATAAAAGCATCCAAGAAGTTTTCGATAAGAACAGTTCTTTTGCTAGGGTTGTTATCGTACGCAGTGCTGTTCAGTCTCGCGATGTGGGTTTTACGCCAGGATCTCTAGAAGATAAGATGGGATTGTATGAGCAACCCTATATGCAAATCTTCCATACACTATTTGGTCGCCGTGATGCTTATGAAATTCTCAAGGACTCAGGTAAGATCGAGTTCATCTCTACCAGTTTCATTCGTGGTATGAGTTTCGACGATTCAATTATCATCGTAGATGAATGTCAGAATATGAACTGGGAAGAGTTGTCTACGATCATGACTCGCGTTGGCTATCGTTCCAAGATCATCTTCTGTGGCGATTACAAGCAGACTGATTTGACCAAGAAGTCTACGGATAAGTCTGGACTGTATAAGTTTCATTCAATTGCAAAGATGATGGATTCATTCACCAATATTGAATTTACAACTGACGATATTGTACGTTCAAGTCTAGTGAAAGACTTCCTCATTGCAGTAGATAAGTATGAAAATAGTTTGACTACTTCCCCAAAGTAGGCTATAATAACTGTGTGGCTTTTGAAAGGTTTATATCATGAATAGTAGAGAGAAAAACGACAGACCTGAAGATCCGAGACTCAAGTTGATCGAAGGAATCATGTATGGTTTGGTCATATCGACATTCCTTTGGGGAATGATAATCGCAGCATGGTTACTTTTCTAAATCGCTCTATGTTTAATCATATCAAACACGAATTTCCTACACTCATTACGGAAAATGTAGATGGATCTAGGATGTACAAGACACCGACAGGTGAGGCTTATCCGTCGGTAACCACGGTTCTTTCTGACTATGGTAAGAAAGAAATCATGGAATGGCGTGCCCGTGTAGGCGAAGAGAAAGCCAATAAGATCTCTCGCCAAGCCACTACACGAGGCACTTCCGTTCACTCTGTCATTGAGAAGTATATCAACAACGAAGATGTATCTGGCGTTGAGATGATGCCGAACGTCAAGTCTATCTTTCATAAGATGAAGGTGGAACTGGACAAACTGCAGAACATTCACTGTCTTGAGACTCGCCTGTTCTCTCATGAATTGAAACTGGCTGGTCAGGTAGACTGTATCGCCGAGTACAATGGTGTGCTCTCTGTCATTGACTTTAAGACTGCCAATCGTCTAAAGAGCAAGGACAAGATTGCAAATTATTTTATGCAGGGTGCTGCGTACTCTAAGATGTTCGAGGAGATGACGAATCATAAGATCGAGCAGGTTGTGATCCTGATTGGCGTTGATTCGGCTTCTTTTACGCAAGTTTTGAAGGTGAAACCAGAGGATTATCTAGAGGAACTGAAAGGCTATATAAATAGATACAGAGGATTAGCCTAATGATAAGACAATACATCTTCGAAGGACTAGTAGATCGCGTGGTTGATGGCGACACCTATGACATCATTCTTGATCTAGGTTTCTACATCACACACACCATTCGTGTAAGACTCAAGGGTGTTGATACACCTGAAGTCTACGGCAAGAATGCCAGTGAGGAAGGTCGCGTTGCTTCTGCTTATGTGAAATCATTGATTGAAAATCAGCGTGTGGTCGTACAGACTTATAAGAATGCACCAAGTTCATTCAATCGCTGGGAAGCAGATGTGTATTTCAATCTGCTTCTGGAAGATGGGTCAACCAGCCAAGTGAGTTTGGCTGATCATTTAGTTGAGAAAGGATATGCCGTTAGGGTATAATAGAATTATAGTGGTATGAAGCGAAATGAAGGTGCTGCGGACTCGGGTTCGATTCCCGACATCTCCACCAAAAGTGTACTGTAAGTATGATTCTGTCGAAACACTAGATTCAGAAGTCAATAAATGTTTCGCAAGTACACTTCTTATGGGGATGCACTGGCTTCGACGGGGCAAGATAGTTAAGCAGACCACTGGAAAGGCGACGAACCTAATTCGCGCAAACTAAGTAATCGCAGCAAATGACGATTATTATGATTATGCCCTAGCGGCTTAATCTGAGTTTTGCAGGTTGGACTTGGAAACAGAATCAACCTGCACTTTTTCAACAATCCAATAATTGGAGTTTGGTAGATATAAATGAATATACATCAAGTCTATTTTGATGATTCACAAAGAGTTAATCTAAACAACGAATTCATTCCATTTCGTAACATTCCGAATATGGAAACTCCATATCCCCAGTTTTATGAATATCCGATATTTAAATTTCTCCAGAACAAGTATGAAGAAGAGAAATATAATGGTCTATGGGGTTATGTCAGCTGGAGATTTCAACAGAAACTTCAAAGATTTTATCCTAATCTTACACCTGCAGATTATTGTCAGTGGATAATTGATAATCCAGGTTATGATTTTTATCATATGAATGTAGTGTGGAGAGAAACTGAATTGTTTGATAATATATTTTTTCAAGGCGAGAAATGTCATCCAGGACTACTAGGCTTCTTTACAAGATTGGTTCATCTAAAAGGGTGGGATTTCGATTTACATAAAAAATATGATCCAGAGTATTCCCTCACTTGCCACTATTATGTGATGAACACTAAGACATGGCGTCAGTGGCTAAGTTTTTTAGATGACACATTTGAGTTTGTTAAATCTGATGCTCAATTATACAACTATGCGAATCGTGAAAGTAGGCACAGAAACAGTCCTTGGTATAACTGGGCGTTCATAGCCGAACGGATCATCACCATATGGATTCACTTGAATCCTCAAGTCAAATTTCTGGCATACAAATAGAGATAAGCTAATGTTCAATAAAACCTTTGCTGCAATTCTAATTGCAGCCACGTTCGTAATCTCACACCTATACGTTTCCGATCAGCATATGATTCATACAAAGGGTCTGGAACAGCAGATCTTTGAGTTGGCGATTCAAAATAACACTATGAATGGATTGAAAGACGAACTGGTGCGCCAAGAAACCTTCAAGCGTCAACTTGAATGCCTAGCCATGAACATCTATCACGAGGGTCGCGGTGAATCATACGATGGCAGACTGGCAATTGCTACAGTCACCATGAATCGTGTGAACAAGGATCGTTTCCCAAGTACAGTTTGTGGAGTTGTATGGCAAGCCACGAACAAGGGTTGCCAGTTCTCTTGGACTTGCGACGGCAAGAGCGATCGTATACGCAATCAAGAAGCCTATGCTGAGTCAGTAGAAATGGCTGAAAATGTTTTGCTAAATGGACTGCGTTCGTATAAAATAGGTAGAGATGTGTATCATTATCATGCTGAATACGTGAATCCTCGATGGGAAGAACGATGGGATGCTGAGATGATTGCGCAAATTGACAAACACAAATTCTACAGGGTTGCCATGTATGCTAATTGACCATGAAGTGAAACTTGACTATTCTGATGTTCTGTTAGTTCCGCGAGAGTCTGATCTATCAAGTAGATCACAAGTTGACCTTGAGGTCAATCATTTTGACATCCCTGTAGTTCCTATCATTGCAGCGAATATGGATGGCGTTGGAACTTTTGCGATGGCAAGAGAACTGGCTAAATATAAAATCCTGACCGCTCTTACTAAACACTATTCACTCGACGAGTTATTGGACTTTTATGCATCAGATTCATCTAGGTACGCTGTTTATTCTATGGGCTGTAATAAAGCTGATTATGAGAAGTTTACTGCTTTCGATAGCAGCTGTAACGACCTTGGTATTGCTCACCCCATTGGTGTTTGTATTGACGTTGCTAATGGTTATACTTCACATTTTGAAGAGTTCGTGGCGACGATTCGCGAAGAGTATCCAGACTACATCCTCATGGTCGGCAACGTCGTCACGCCAGAACGAACCGAAAGATTGGTAGACGCAGGAGCCGATATCGTAAAAATCGGAATCGGTCCTGGCTCGGTCTGCACCACGCGAAAGTTGACTGGTGTTGGCTATCCGCAATTTTCTGCCGTGGCTGAGTGCGCATCAGCCGCAATTGGAGCAGGTGGAAACATTGTTGCGGATGGCGGCATTACATGTCCTGGCGATGCTGCCAAGGCTTTCGCTGCTGGTGCAAAATATGTAATGATTGGCGGTATGTTCGCTGGTCACGTCGAAGGTGGTAATACTTCTGATGAAGTTAAATTCTACGGCATGGCTTCCAAGGCTGCGCAGGATCAGCATAACGGTGGCGTGGCTGAGTATCGCGCCTCTGAAGGCAAGGAAGTGAAGATTGCTTTCCGTGGTCCTGTAAGTAACACCGTGCGTGAATTATTGGGTGGCATCCGTTCAGCCTGTACTTATATCGGTGCTGAGTCTTTGTCTGAAATGCCTCGACGCGCAAAGTTCGTTCGTGTCAATCGCCAACTCAATAATGTGTTTGCATGATGGCTACACGTGAAGAGAAAAATACTTTCTCAATGATGATCCTAACTCGAGCAGAACAACTACAAACGGATCACATGGATGCTATTATCACCTATTGTGAGGAAGTTGAACTTGAAGTCGAGATTGCTGCTTCGTTGATCAATGATGTGCTATTATCTAAGTTGGAAGAAGAAGCACAACAAAATAATGTGATCCAGAGGTCTGCTAAATTACCATTATGACAGGTATTGAGTTTTGCGCAACTTACCTTGCCGTGAAACTACATTTTAGCAACGAGAAGTATAACTTCTTTGCAGGTAGTGGTAAGATAAAGATCGGCGAGGAAGCATTCAATCGCCGCAAAGATAAATTCAAGTTTCATCGTCTGGCTCGAAACATTCCTGATGATGAAGTGGTTCCGTTCCTTGTGGCTAACTTCTTACAGAATGGTGACTGTTGGACGCAGAATCTACTTGAGGAAGAAGCAAGATCAGTGTATAACAAACATCGCAAGATTACACAAGCGATGACTGAACACTATAAGAATGATCTTGCTAAGTTACCAAAAGGCAAAGAGGCAATCAATGAATTGTTTGAGGTCAAGGATGGAAAGCATCCAAAACTCTTGACAATGTATATGCAAGGCGATATACTATTAGAGACGATGGTGATATTGAATAACATATTCAACTACGTCGCTCATTGGGATAAACAAATCAAGGAAGATATAATTTATCCAAAGATTTCAAGAAAGATTCGTAAGTACGGATCGTTCCTGGAAGTGAATGTCACAAGGTATAAAGAGGTAACAAAAACTTGCCTTTTACAGTGTGATGATATATAATAGTTGTATAATGATGAATAATGTGGACAAATTTAATACAATACATACGAGGTAATACAAATGTCTAGTCTATCCGCACTAAAGAAAAACAATTCTCTTGAAAAACTAACCCGAGCAATGGAATCAACCGCTGCTGGTGGTGGTAATTTGAAGAGAGAAGATGATCGTTTTTGGGTCCCAGAGGTTGATAAAAGTGGCAATGGTTACGCTGTTATTCGTTTTCTTGATACTCCTTCCGTTGATGGTGATGATGGTCTCCCTTGGGTTCAGATCTGGTCTCATGGATTCCAAGGACCAGGAGGTTGGTATATTGAGAATTCTCTCACAACCATCGGTCAAAAAGATCCTGTCTCCGAATATAACACCCAGCTCTGGAACTCTGGCATCGAAGCCAACAAGGAAATCGCACGTAAGCAGAAGCGCAAGCTGACCTATTACGCAAATATCTACGTTGTCTCTGATCCGAAGCGCCCTGAGAACGAGGGTAAGGTTTTCTTGTACAAGTTTGGCAAGAAGGTCTTTGAGAAGATCAATGCAAAGATCAATCCAGAGTTTGAGGATGAAAAGCCAATGAATCCTTTTGACTTCTGGAAGGGTGCGAACTTCAAGTTGAAGATTCGCAATTACGAGGGCTATCGTAACTATGACAAGTCAGAGTTTGACACACAGTCTGCTCTACTTGATGGTGATGATAAGCAGATTGAGAAGGTCTGGAAGGCTGCGCATTCTTTGAAGGAATTCGTAAAGTCTGAGAACTTCAAGTCCTATGACGAACTCAAGGAAAAGCTGAATCGTGTTCTAGGTGCTGGTGGTGCGACTCGCGCTGCTGCTCCGAAGATCGAGGAGGAAGAGGCACCTTGGGAAGAGCCAAAGGCTGCGAAGCCACGTAAGACTGCAGAGGCTGTCACTGTAGACGAGGATGATGATCTAAGTTACTTTGACAAGTTGGCTGCTGAGTAAGTCGTCTAATTCAAGACGCAAGAGGGGAGCTTCGGCTCCCCTTTTTTTATGCGTATCCAACAGGTGGTTGGGAATCAATTCTATTTGTGAACCCAGTTACTGGCTCTGGATCTCTCACACCACCCATAATAGATGCGTCTCTGCTACCATCTGTTGTTGAACGATTAACAACCGTAGTATTGTTGATTGGTTGCAACGCAAATAATTCTCTACCTGTGCCGCCAGTTTGGTATTGTGGTGGCGAGGTATCAGTTGCAGGTAAGTTTGTTGATGGTTTTGAAGCCATCATTTGTCCACCTGATTCCTTTAATGCAGATCGATAATTCTGCTCAAATCGTTTTTGAGCATCCTTTGTTGATTCCTGTTCTTCTACTCCACCAGGAAGTGAGGTCCAAGTTCCTTTGAGAGCTGGTCCTATTTGATCCAATTTACCAGCCTTCAAATCATCATAAAGAGATTTCCCACCTGTATTGTATCTTTCTTGAGCCAGTAACCATGCAGCCTTATCTTGATTTGCTGGAGAAAAATCATCCAGTCCAGCTTCAGGATAGACTTTTTTTAGTCTATCCCACTCTGTTTCTGTTATTTGGTATTTTCCTGCTGCAGTCGAGGGTCCGCGAGGGGTGCGCATACCCCTTATTCTAGGATGATCAGAGTAATCATCAAATGTTGCAGGAGGTTTACCATCTATTAAACCACGTGTTTTGTTGACTTCAAGATCAGCTTTAGTTAATCCTTGCCCAGAACCCTCTCCAACAATTACATCATATCTGCCTCTACTTTCTGGTTGCGCTATGGCATCTAATAATGCTGCTCCCTCTGGTGGAATATCCAACAACATATCAGATTTTCCTGGGTATTTTTCAAAATCTCCTTCTTGTCTTCTACCTCTCCTACCTCCTCTACCACTGGGTCCACCACCATAATTAGAATCAGGTGATCTAGTTCCTTCTGTTTGCCCACCCATACCAAATGGAGGCAGATCTGCTCCAGTTAGAGGCGATGGAGGTGGTGTTCCTGGTGGTGGAGGTGGTGTTTGACTTCTTAGTTTCAATCCATATTTTCTTACAAGATTAATGAATCCTGGAGTTTCATAGGTAAGTTCACCAGCATCATATTGATTCTGATATTTTTCCTTCTCATTTGCATGTTGCCACTGCTCATCTATTGTCATCTTAGCGAGCATTTCTTTTCTTTCAGCTTCATAATCTGGCTGCGGAGGTGGTGGTGTTTGAGGAGGAGGAGGAGGAGGAACTCCAGCGTTGTATTTTTTTCTGATTGCTGCTTTGGCTTGTTCATTTGATGCCAGTTTTTCTGCAACATAACGATCAACAGCTTTCTTTTTGTCTTTATCCCATTGTTGTTTCCCAACCCCGAGCCCACCGCCCAGATACACATCTGGGGGCGCTAGGGGAATTGGCTCGCCATTATCTTTGGTGCCAACTATCAATATACCTTGTTTATTTCCACTCTCAGCTATTTGTTCAGCTTCTTTTCTTAGATCATCTTCACTCTTATCCAACCCTGCTGCTGTCATATCAGCAGCCATTTTTTGAGTATCTGATAGCTGACTGCTATCTAATATTTGACCAGTCTTCAAATCTTTATATTTTCCACCGCCAACTGCTTCTAGACCGACATCTTTGAGACCACCAACTCCTGTTCTTGCTGCTTGTTCTGTAAGAATCTGTTCTGATGTTTTTTGATCAACGTTTGGATCAAATTTTTTCCCAGTAAGATTATCTAATATATCGCCAATCCCCTGAGATAAATTAAATTTGTCGTTTAAATAGTCTCCAATTGCATAACCAATAATTCCAGCAAGACCAACACCCATTCCAGCAACACCAAATCTAAATAATTTTGTTATCCAACCAGCTAATTTGGCTCCCAACGCACCTCCAATAATATCGTCTATCCATGAATCTCCACCAGAACCTTTCTCAGTTTTCCCAGAAAGTTTATTGATCATGTCAATAACTTCATCGAATCTTGCATTCATTTCTTTACGAAGTCTTGCAATCGGATCAGTATCTTCTCCTGGATCAACGAATGAAGTTGGATCGCTGAGATCAACACCAGCTGCTAATGCAACCTTTTCTTGATTGCTTTCAATCTTTTGGAATTTACCTTCAAATTGTTTCAAGACTCCAGCAGTGACCTTTCCGATTGCAGATTGTTCTAAATCTTTACCCATAGCAGAGGTAAATTTACCACCTTCCTCAGCTCTACGGAACTGTTGTCCAGCTGGACCAAGTGGATCATACATAACACGCTTTAATTCGCCAGTCTCACTGCTCTTTGCATTAAAAAACTTTGGTGATAATCTTTCCTTGATGAAGTCCACATCACCTTGTATTGACTGTAATAATTTGAGTATTGTTACTTGAAGTCTGTCACCTGCTGCTGGACCTTCTTTCTTGGGTCCTTCCTTCTTTTCTTCATTTTTTTGTTGTGCTGCTTTTTGTGCGGCTTCTTGTTTTTCCTTTTCCATTTCTTTATTTCGAACATACTGATCAATCTTATCACCTAACCATGTGTATGCTGGAGCATTGAAAATATTCCCAGCAATACGCAACAATCCACCAGTTTTGGTTGGCTTGAACTCTTTCTTCTTTCTTTCTCGAAGAGCCTTTTCTATTGCTTTTTGTAGATCTTTCTCAGCTGTTAATGCCATTTACTTTCTTCTTTTGGTTTGTTGCTCTAATCGAATACGCTCATTTTCAGCCTTGATGTGATTAATCAACATCGTGACATAAACTTGCCTCTCCCACGAAATCATATTTTCCAATTCAGTGAGGGAATACTTATGATGTTGCATTAATGAAAAATTCGTATCTAAAAAGTTCGCTAAATTATCATGACCAAGAATTAGGTAAAAAAACTGTAGAGATTATCAGCCTCCACCTCATGTTCGAATCCACATTTTTTACAAACAATTGTATCCTTCAACACTACCTTTGGCGTAGTTGCGAAAAATACTTGAATTTTGTCAAGCTGCTCAGCTGTAAGATTTTCCACAAATTCGATAACAGCAGCTGCACCCAGATCCTCAGCCTTATATACCGATTCAGGATCATAAATTGAATCTATGTTTTGGGCTATAAATTGTAATGCAGCGTCATAAGCATCAGCTTCTTTGATAATACTTGCACTTGCAATGGTAGGATATTTCAATTTAATACCCACCTCATCGGTAATTTTGACTGTGGAACTATGCCCATCAGCCAACACATATTGAACATTATCTAAGTTGAGCATATATGGATTATCAGTGTCGCAAGGATTTCCCTCATCATTCTTATGCTTACAATTATAAATTAACTTTGCATTCTCACCAATTGATCTAGCGCGAAGATTGATGAATATCATCTCAATGTCGAACAATGGTAGTTTTTCAACGTCAATGTTCTCGTCAAGAATGCAGTTATTAATTACCTGCATCACTGTGCGTTTGATCTCATCATTGTCTTTGGATTCTCTAGCCATCAGAAGTAATTTTTCCTCTTTGACTAGAAATGGACGAAATCGAACTTTACGATCTAGTGATTTCAAATAGATCTCATAAATCGGATGTTGTATCTTTGGTAAAGCCATAACATTTCACCTCAATTTTTAAATGGTCTCAGGACTATATCCTATAGGATTATTATTAACATTAGGAACTGGTGGTTCAGTGACAGGGGGAATATCAAAACTTTCTACTGGTATAGTGGCTGGCGGATCAATAGTTATACCAGGATCATTTTCAACTTGAATAGGCTCAGTTGTTCCTGGGGGGTTTAATCTTTGCGCCTCTCTAAATGCCGCTTGGCTGCGCGATAATTTATTGTATCTTTCTCTGGTTAGTGCATTTGTTTCTGCAAGTCTAATTTGTAAGGCTGTTTCAACAGGACCGCCATCATAGAATGTTGCAAATTGCCCCGCTCCACCGTTAGGGTAAGAAACATCGATGCCAACACATGCGCAATCTAATAACGCTGGTATCTTATTATTCAGCACGCCACCAAAATAAAATTCAACTTTCCAAATTGCTGGGATTCCCACCAAACGCGCACCAAAATCTGTATCACCGCTCGGTAAAGAATAATATTGAAAACAGTCAATAATGCTTCTTATACTATCTGATTCTTTTTTAGTTTTAGGTACAAACCTAAAATCAAAAACATATTGTCTTGGAGTTGTTGAATTAAATAATAGTTCATATCTAGGATTAACAGCCACATTTTGACCAGATAAAGCAAACCTGACTGCTTCTTTTGAATCAAGTCCAAACAAACCACTCCCAGTAGCAAGTGCTCTAGTTAAAGCGGCTTTGGCGTCTTTAGGCGTGCCTTTCACATCAAATATGTCTCCGCTAAAGCCTAAATCCCTAGCCATATTATTCAGTCCACCTTTGAGAGCATCTCCAATCCCTTCTCCCGCACCAGCAGCAACATCATAGTTTCCTAACAGTTCAGCAAAACTTCCATTTGACCAGTCATGTTGTTGCGTGAACGCAAGTCCATCTGGAATGTACAAGTATATTTCATCTCCAACTGGCGATCCAGTTGAACCTTGGTACATAGTATAACTACTATATTCATATGGAGTGAATTTCATCATATGAGGATATCGGTCACCACCAACATTTTCTGGAAATTTAAGTACGTTTGCACCACTTCCAAATTTAGCACTAAACAACTCTCTAGTTTGCGATGGTCCAGCAGCTTTATTGGTCAAATAATCTGCTGCTTTATTTAATAATGTTTGCGTTAAACCAGCCATTATGATTCCTAAAAGGTGACTAAATATTTATATGGCATATTCAGGACGATTTTCACCAAAGAATCCCAAGAAGTATCTTGGAGATCCTACCAATGTATGGTATCGCAGCCTATGGGAGCGACGAGTCATGGTACATTTGGATTCCAATGGTGATGTCCTGCAGTGGTCAAGTGAAGAAATTGTTATACCTTATTTATCTCCAATTGACCAGCGTTACCATCGTTATTTTCCTGATTTCTATGTACGAACTAAGAGCGGATCAATGGTATTGGAAGTGAAACCTCTGAGTCAGTCAGTGGCTCCAAAGGCTCGAAAGAGAGTGACTCATCAGTACATCAACGAAGTCATGACTTATGGTGTAAATCAGGCTAAATGGAAGGCTGCTGAGGAATATTGTAAAGATCGAAACTGGAAGTTCAAGGTGGTTACTGAGAAAGAACTATTCGGGAAGAAATAATGCCATCACTATACGATAAGTTCAAGAAAGAAATGACCTCCGCTGGCATCAAGCCAAGGACTGGTCAAGCCAGAACTTGGCTACAGAGCAAGATTGCTCAGCTGCGTATTCCATCCAGCCGCGCAAACCTACTCAATGATCCTAGTCGCGGAGGTGGTCTGGCTGTAATCGGCAAGATGTACTTCTTCAGTTATGATCCAAAGTACAAAGAGACCCTTCCAGTCTATGATCGATTCCCTCTGGTTCTTCCGATGGAACTCTATGGAGATGGATTCCTTGGTATGAATCTGCATTATCTTGATCCATATAGTCGTTTGGCTCTACTGGATCAATTACAAGACTTCATAAACAACGATAAATACAATGATACAACTAGATTCAAGTTATCATATAAGACGCTGGCTGCATCTAGAAGATATAGTTTATTTGAACGATGCGTAAAGAGATACTTATTCAGTCACATTATGTCTCCGATGATTTATATAGAGCCAGATAGTTGGGAAACCGCTATCTTCTTACCAACTGAAAAAATGGTGTATAACAACTAATGGCATTTGTACCTCAAGCATTTTTAGCAAATTATGCAGTTCATGGAGATTTTTCTAAAGTCTCAAAATTTGCTGCATATATCTTCCCACCAAAAAATTTAGAAAGCGGTGGATTATTTGGTGGATTATTACCTTTACCATCCTTTTTAAATGCTGCCAGTCTTTCGTTTCAATGCGAGGCTGCTGAATTACCAGGATATAACATCAACACCATAGAAGGTAAAGTTTATGGTGCAGCATATCACGTAGCGGCGACACCAGTGTTTAATGAATTAAACCTCACCTTTATCTGCGCTGGAGATTTATGGGAAAAGAAATTTTTTGATGATTGGATGGATTTAGTTTTACCAAAAAAGACAAGTGGTAGAACTGGGTATCTGGCATCGTTTTTTAAAGATTATTCATCTTCAATAAGAGTTGTACAATTCACAGAAGTCGGCATACCAGCATATACAGTTCAATTTGAACAAGCCTACCCATACACAATGCAACCAATGCAAACAAATTGGGCTGATGATGGTATTCATAGACTGTCAGTTGGATTTAGATACACTGAGTGGGAACGCAAGAGTTTGGTCGGAGAACTGCTTGGTAAAATTTCTGATATGATTCCAGCTCCACGCACAGGCACTGTTGATGTTGGACCATTAACCCAAACTCCTGAGCAACGCGCAACCCAAATCCGCGGTTAGGTATAATGTAATGCAAAAATATTTCGAACCATTTAAAAAAATTCCATATACTTTTGATTCCAGAGGATTGAATAAAGTTGCTGTAGTCAACATATTTCAACGCTCCGCATTTTTAAAATCTTTATATGAGAACATCGATGTTTTCTACGACTATTCTTTAAAAGATAGCGACAATTTCGAAATAGTAGCAACAAATTATTATGGAGATGCCCAATATCATTGGATAATAATGTTATTCAATAACATAGTAGATCCATATTATTCTTTACCTCTATCAAGAGAAAGATTAGACCAGTACATAATCAAAAAGTATGGATTGGTAAATGCGAGTGCACTCCATCATTACGAATTGAGAACTGTTATAGAAGAAAGCGTTAACAATACATTAATTAATAAGTCAGTGTATGTTCGCGAAGTGTCTAATCAAGAAGTTAATCATGATACTGGTAGTATATCAAACAGAACATCGTTACCATCAGTTGGACAAACGATTGAATTGGAAAACAAGGTTGTGGTTATAGATTCTGCAACATTGCGCGTCATTGATTCAATTACAGGTATTTCAAATTATCGCTATGAGTACATAGAAAATGAGAAGAAAAGGAATATTAAGTTGATTAGAAAAGAACTTATTCCAGGTATAGAAACTGAGTTCAGAAGATTAATGACAGCTGGATAATACATTATGGCTGTTTATCAAAAAAATCCTGCAGTAGTCTATACAAATTATAGAATACAAAGTTTTTCTATCTTGACAACTAATGGTCAACCTATAGATCTATCGGCTCAGGCTGTCAATTTAAGTATATTTTTTGATATATTCGTATCAACATCGTCTGGCACCATAACATTTATTGATGGTAATGATATAATTGCTGGATATGTTGATAGATTGACTGGATCCAGAGCCTCTCCTATTTGCGGATTAGAAGATCTAATTATCACATTCAGTGTGTTGGTCGACAACAAAGAAGAAACTTTTGATAAAAATTATAGAATTAATAAAGTCTATAACAGATCTCCATCTAGAAACGGTGCCAGTGTATATGAAATACACTTTGTGTCTAGTCCAAAAATAAGATCTCTAACTTCAAAAGTCAATAAGTCATATAAAGGTATTGCTAATCATGACATCGTGGCGGAAATTTGCAGAGACCATTTACTGATAGAAGATGTAGAAATTGATCAAACTACTGGCATATATGATCATATAATTCCCAATCTAAGACCATTACAGGCTATATCTTGGATTGCATCTAAATCTTACTCAAGTAGTCCATACAGCACCAGTTTTTTCTTTTTTGAAACTGTAGATGGGTTCAAGTTTAAATCGTTACAAAATTTGTATCAGCAAGAACCAAAATATTCGAACCCATATACATTTGGTAGTAAACTGATGAATGATCCCACAGATGATTCCAGAAATCCAGAATTTGAAATATTAGACTTCAATTTTCAAGAATTTGATATGCAAAATGCATTTGTGGCTGGTGGAATTTCTTCTAAGATGTTGGCTGTGGATATATTCAATCAATCCACAAATGTGTACGAAGAAAGTTTTGATAAGAACATAGGTAGCAGTTTAAATAAAAACCTTCCGTTCTATGACCCAAGATCTAAATGGTCTGAAAAGTATGATACATATTTCTTAACAGCCAGTGAAATTAAAGATCAGAGCACAGCTGTAGATAATGATGTGCAATATGTTTTAAATAGAACGCAGGCTATGGCTATGATTAGGCACTATACAATGAAATTTCAAGTTGCTGGAAACTGGTCATTATCTCCAGGAGACATAATTGAAATTGATTATTATAGATTTAAAGTTCCAGAACATAAAGCCACATCAATTGAGAAAAATAATTTTAGAAACGGCAAATTTTTGGTGACAGCGGTGAATCATACTTTACGAGGTAAGAGTATGGTTACAACAGTTGAGGTTGCATCAGATTCTCTAGCGTCTGCGTTGTCTCAGAGACAAGGAGGCGATGCATATGGCGGTGGTGATGTTCCTCCAATATTAGGTGATGAAGAAATGGAAGCATTGGCACCTATAACAATTGCGGAACCAAATTCAATACCTGTAGATATACCGACAATTCCTAGTGATTCTGTTGATATAACAGGACCAGCAGATATACCTGTTACTGGTATACCAGATTTTGGTGGCTAACCTATGTCAAATCCAATGAAAAATTTTATGGGTTTAGAAGGATTCGTCTGGTTCGTGGGCGTTGTGGAAGATCGCATGGATCCAGAGAAACTAAATCGAGTCCGTGTGCGATGCTATGGCTTCCACAGCGATGATAAGTCAGACATTCCAACGGAAGATCTACCATGGGCTTCTTGTATTGTTACACCAACCAACCCAGCGGCATATTCACCAAAAGAAGGTGATTGGGTAGTTGGATTTTTTATGGATGCATATGATGCTCAGCAGCCAGTCATCATGGGTGTTCTTCCTGGTAAACCAAAAACAAGACCACCAAGCGATAAAGGATTTTCAGATCCAAACGGTAAGTATCCAGAATATTTGAGTGAGCCAACCACCACTCGATTGGCTCGCGGCGACACACGTGGAACAGTAATCGAAACTAGAAAGAAACAAAGAAAAACTGGCGTCCGATCAACTAAGATTGGTGGTCGAAATTGGAATGAACCAGCACCAGAATATGGTGCAAAGTATCCCTATAACTACGCGCATGAAACAGAATCGGGTCATGCGTTTGAATTGGATGATACCAAGGGGAAAGAGCGAGTTCATTTAGCACACAAGATAGGAACAGCCACTGAATTTACTTCCAAAGGTGATAGAGTAGATCATATAGTCAAGGATCGATACTCTGTAGTGATGGGCAGCGACTTTATGTATGTGAAAGGATCTTGCTCAATTACTGTCGATGGTGATTGCAATATGAAGATTGGTGGTAAATGGAATGTAGAAGCCGCTGAAATCAATATCTGCGCACAAGGTCATGTAAAGATAAAAGGTGGCTCAAAGACTCAAATTGAAGCTGGTGGCGCAATGGACTTGAAGGCTGGCGGCGCAATGAAAGTTGGTGGTGGTGGTAAAGCCAGCTTCGGTGGTTCAAAAGCAGTTATATATGGAGCAAAGATTGATTTGGCAGGTGCGATAAACAATATTCCTGGAGGATCTCCAAGTACACCATCGGGGACAGGATTATCTGCTGGTGGAGCCAGCGGGTTTGTTCAAGGAGCTGCAATCGGAACGCCAGAATGGCGTGATGCGCTAGGAAAAGGTTTGATTGATATAGCAGGAAATCCTATTCCTGGAATAACTGGCGGATTGTCTGGCATAGATCTTGGTGGGTTGACTGGAGATTTGGCGGGACAGCTAGGTCAATCGCAATTTGCGTCATTGACAAAACAAGTTGCAGGAATAACTTCATCGATCAATCAATCAATTGGACAAGCACAAAATTTAATTAATCAAGGAAACAATCTGTTAAACCAAAACTTGGCAATTGGACAGTTAGAAAATGGATTACAAACTGTTGAGGCTGGTCTGAATAATCTATCAGGCGATCTGCAGAATGCTACTGTAGCACAGTTTAAGTCTATACAAGATCAAACAACTCAGTTGGTGCAATCTGCTGCAGACCAAGGGGTTACAATTAACTTAGATCCTATTAATAGTGTCAATCTGGCTGGTCCAGTCGATCCAAATCAGTATGTAGCAAATATCGGCAAGCAACTGTATCCAAAAACTGAGACAGTTCCTGTACCAACAGCAAATACGGGGTAATACATTATGTCTGTAACAGTAGGATTAGTTAAGAAAATTGTTTTAGCATATATTGGTGGTACTAAATTGATGCCTGTGCCAACTGTTAAAATCGGTGGCACAACAGCTGTCTCTCAACTTGGTGGTTTGGCTGGTATGGCATCTTCATTTATGTCAGGAGGTCTTGGTGGTATTGCAGGTGCACTGAGTGGTGGTCTGAGTGGTGCATTAGCGCAATCATTGAGTGGCGGATTGACGTCAGCATTTGGAAGTCTACAAAGTCAACTTGGTAGTTTGACAGCAGGTTTACCTTCTCTGGGATCTTTCGGAGAGGGTATCACTGGAGCGTTGTCTGGTAACTTGGGTGGATTAGAAAATCTAACTCAAAAACTCAGTGATTTAAATGTTGATATGAATTCACTCAGTAACTATGTTGGTCAGGTTGGGAGTCTATCAACCATTACACAATTAAAAACTGCAGTGGGAGAGGTCGGCGCGGGGATTTCTATTGGAGAACTAACCAACATAAGCGCATTAAATACCAAATTACAAGGCATTGGAGTCAATCCTGCAGACTTTGGTAATTTAAATGAACTGACCAATGTAGGTAAATTGTCAGATACTTTAAGCAATATGGGAGTGATTGGAGATTTCAATTTTGGAGATCTATCTGGCATAACTGCAAGCATACCATCACAAGTACAGCCAATTAATATGGGCAATTTTGGTGCTTTAGTCGAGGAAAATGGTGGATTGAATGGATTAGCTAAATCACTTGCGACTGGTGGGGTTTCATTAGATGAAACTCTAGCGTCTATATCTGTGAATCCAGCAGCTGTTAATATCAATGCAGCTAAGTCAACATTGTCTAGCCTAACTGCATGTAACTATAGTGGACTAGATTCAACGCTGTCTTCCATCTCAGGAGAAGCTGCATTGGCTCCTGCGTATCAACAACTAAAGTTAGCCTTGGGTGGTCCAGACGGATTGAGTGGATCGGTTGCATACGTGAATGCGTTTGAAGACCACACCAATAGATTATCTGGAGTTACGCTTTCATCAGATATAACTGGAATCATACCAGAAGAAGAAAATACAGAGATATTTGAATACAAGTATGACCTACCAATTAATACTCAGACTGTGATCGCACACTTCAATCCACAGAAGATTCGATCAGCTAAGTTCTTCGTCCAAGCCACATCTAATGTCGACCATCAATCCTCTGAAGTATTCGTGGTCCATGATAACCAAAGAGTGTATACTCGAGAGGTTGATGTAATCTATACACATGATCCGTTTATTACATTTACCAGCCAATTTGCAGCTGATAATGTTACAATTATGGCTACCAGTACTAAAGTCAATACTGATATGGTAATCTATAGCATTAGATTACCTGTTATCACAAAGGCTAACTCGGATCACACCTTTGACCAAAGTAAATTGATCGAAAATGCTCGCGCTCTATCTGGATTCTTCCCAGAAGATAAGGTAGATTATGTGGCTGCACAGGCAGGTAGTCTACAAAATGGCGGTTCCGTTTCCCAGCTGAATACAGAGATAAACGAGGCTTTGGTAAAATTGCAGAGCAGTCAATTTACCTCCCTATCAACTGAGGGTAAAAAAGAGTACATAAACTCAATTGCAACTGCTATAAATACAAAGAGCGTAAGTTTACAACAATCAATTGACAAAGATCTATCAGCCTACGCTGATGTGGAGAAATTGGTGAATGCGGCTGATGTAGTTTCTACTCTGGTCGTAAATTATGCATCAACAGATACTAAGAGATTGTATGACGTTACAACACTAAAGGCTGATTAATGGCTGTCATTAGAAAGAAAACTAGATATCTAGATCTAGATTTAAATTTTACTCCGCATCCTATTACTGGAGATATAGTAAAAGTTAAAGATGAAAAGGCTGTTATAGCTGCTATTGGTAATCTTATACAAACTAATTATTATGAAAGATTGTTCAGGCATGAAATTGGCTCCAACATCAATAAAATGTTATTTGAACCAGTAGATCTCATAACTTCCACAAACATAAAAGATGGTTTGGAAAGAATAATAAATGAGTTTGAGCCTCGAGCAAATATTCAAGAATTACTTGTGACGCCTAATGAGGATGAAGAAAGATACGATATTTCATTGAGTATATCTATCAATAATCTATCAGACCCTTTTACTATTAATTTCTTCCTAGAGAGAATAAGATAAAATGGCAGAAAAAAAGATTACCATATCAGAACTAGATTTTGATACTATCAAAACAAACTTAAAGACTTTTCTAAAGAGCCAGTCTGAGTTTGCCGATTACAATTTCGAAGGTTCTGGTATGTCTGTATTGCTGGATGTTCTAGCATACAATACACACTATATGGGCTATTACATGAACATGGTTGCTAATGAAATGTTCATTGACACTGCTCAGTTACGAGAATCCGTAGTATCTCACGCTAAACTACTCGGCTATACGCCAGCTTCCAGAGTGGCATCTCAAGCCACGATTAATGTTTCTTTCCAGGAAGTGAGTGGTGGATCAAATAGTTCTCTGACGATTCCAAGATTTACAAGATTTGTTTCCGCTTCTAAAGATTCAGTGACATATAACTTCGTAAGTGTGGAACAAAGAATTGCCACCAAAGATAATGATGGATACTTTGTTTTCCCAAATGTTAGAATCAAAGAAGGTGTGCCAGCATCGTATACTTTTGTGTACGATTCACAAACAAATAGCAAACAAACATTTACTCTACCAGATGCTGGAATTGACATTTCAACCTTGTTAGTCAGAGTTCAGAAGTCAACTAGAAACGCAAATTTAGAAACATTCGTCCTAGCAGAAGACGCCACCGAAGTGAACTCTACTGCAGCTGTGTATTACATAGAAGAAAATCGAGAAGGACAATATCAAATTTATTTTGGCGATGATGTAATTGGTAAAAAATTGACTGATGGTAATATTGTTATTGTTTCATATTTGGTAACTTCTGGTGATGCAGCAAACGGAATCAAAAGATTTAAACTACTTGATAATGTAAAAACTGGTTCTACTCCAACAATAACATTAGTGACAGAATCTTCAGATGGTAAATTGGAAGAATCTATAGATAATATTAGATTTACTGCACCAAAATCATTCGTCGCGCAGAATAGAGCTGTCACAAAGAATGATTACATCTCATTGATCAATAAGAATTACCCATACTTTGATGCTGTTACCGTTTGGGGTGGTGAGGAAAACAATCCTCCAGTGTATGGTAAGATCTTCTTTTCGATTAAACCACGTGGTAACTATGAGGTGACCGCTACTGAGATTGAGTATCTAAAAAGCGAAATCATTAGACCAGTTAGCGTCTTAACTGTAACGCCAGAATATGTGGCTCCTGATTACAATTATCTAAATTTGATCATTGACGTGGTATACGATCCAAGAAAAACTACAAAAACTGCATCAGAAATTAAAACATCTGTTGCTAATTCTGTTACCACATTCGCAAATCAATATCTAAACACATTCAATAATACTCTGAAATTGTCTAGACTAATACGTGCTGTCGATGATTCAGATCCATCAATTGAAAATAACAATGTTAAGTTGATGCTCGAGAAAAGATTCAGACCAGCATTGGGTCAATCAAAGAGTTATAGATTAGATTATGGCGTTCCTCTAAAGAGAGGAACAGCGACTGATAGGATCTATAGTGAACCATCATTTACTTATTATGATGAATTTGGTACTCTAAGAACTGGATTTATTGAAGAAGTACCACAATCCTTTTCTGGTATAGAAGAAATAGAAATTATTTCAAACGGAAGCGATTATACAGAAATACCAGAAATTGTAATTGAAGGTGATGGTGAAGGTGCTATAGCGCAAGCAGTAATAGTAAACGGTAAGTTAAAATCAGTCGTTGTTGTCAGATCTGGATCTAACTATTCAGCTGCAGTCGCAAGAGTAGTTGGTGGTGGTGGAAGTGGTGCTACGATTAAACCATTACTGCAAGGTAAAAAGGGTACTCTCAGACTGTATTATTTTGATAGCAACAATGTTAAGAAAATAATCAATCCTAATATCGGAGCAGTTTACTATCTGGATGGATATCTAGAGTTATATAACTTTCAACCTGAAACGGTATTTGATGCATTTGGCACTTTGGTGTTCAAGGCTGTTCCGAACACAACTGTATTTTCGTCAAAAAGAAGTTCTATACTAACACTTGATACAACCGATCCTGCAGCAGTTCAGATTAATATTAGCCAAGTTTCAAGTTAATGTCAACATCACAAAAAACTATTTCTGCGTTAATTAATCAGCAGCTGCCTGATTTCGTCAGAGCAGATTATCCTCGATTTAGAAACTTTCTAGAAAAGTATTACGCTTGGTTGGAAGACGAGACTAAAGGCAACACAGTCTATCATATCATGCACTCTGAGAAGTATCGTGATATAGATGAGACTATTGATCCTTTTATTCGTATCTTTAAGAATGAGTTGTTGCCATATTTTCCAGAGAGAACAGAACTTGATTTAATTAAAATTCTAAAGAATGCTAGAGAATTTTATATCAAGAAAGGTAGTGAAGAATCAGTAAAGTGGCTGTTTAGAGTTTTGTTTAATGAAGAAATTCAAGTATACTATCCAAAACAGCAAATTTTAAAAACATCTGATGGTAAATGGAAACTACCAAAAGCATTCCAATTAACATTGAGCGATGCAAATCAGGGTATAAATCCAAATCTATTAGAAAGGCATAAAGGAACTGGATCAGAGTCAACCGCTACCTGTATCATTGAGTCCGCAAACATTACCATTGATCCGAATCTTGGTACAGAGATCTTGGAAATATATGTATCTAATGTATTCAAAGACTTTATTAATGGCGAGAATCTTGAGATTCCATATACTGATGAAAATGGAGTTGATCAAGTATTCGTTGAGAAAATTATTGGTGCAATTTCAGGAATACGCATAGACTCAAACATTAGAACTGATCCTTTGCAAATTAGAAGAGGATTATTATACAACGTCGGCGATCCAGTGGTCGTATATGGCGGATTGGATAGCACTCCACAGGCTCGCGATGCTATTGCTTATGTCGGCAATGTATCTGCTGGATCCATTGAGGGTGTAACACCAGTGTTTCCTGGTTATGGTTATAGAGCATATACCAATACCATTTCCATTGTTTATAGTAGCGAAGGTGATGATCCTAACGCTAATGCAACCACTGACATTCGAGTCAGTGGATTAAACTTAATCAATGTAGCTGGTAATAGCCAGATCTCATTCCAGGAATATATCTCTGTTGATAAGATGCCAATTGAATATTTAAAGACTGTTCAAATTGGAGATGGTAGCACAGAGTATGAAGTGTTCACAGTAGACAATAGAAATATTGTATTGGATGCTACAGAAACAGATGAAGATGACGTCTTCAATACTTATGAAGATGTATATGCCAACTCAGCTGGATCTTATCTAACAGCAAACTTTAGAGCACAGATAGCCACATCTAATGATGGTTCAACATTCGGAAACTTCGGTGGTGGCACTCCATATACAGGAGATCTACTATTAATTAATGTGCATCTATATGATGGGGATGATGAGTTGACAGTTGACACTGCCAATTTACAAGCTGTGTTGGACATAGGTGGAACACCGCATCCAATTTATACCAGAACAACTGCTAAGGTATTCACACCAAATTCAGTTACTGCAGACAGCATTCCAGCAAATGCTAATTCACAGATAATACAAGCGTTGACCTATGAGACGTTAGAAACTGGTGGTATCGCTTTGTATAACGTGATTGATGGTGGTAATGGATTTAGAACAACACCAACCATTGGAATCACCAGTTACTTTGACACTTATCTGTCAGAAGCGCAAAAACTATCATTGGTTGATAATGATGAGTTTTTAGAAAATGAAGATTATCAAACATACAGACAACCATTGGGTGGGTTTGGTAAGATTGCGCACGTGTATATTGATAACCCAGGAACTGGTTATACAACTGGCGATCAAATAGTAATTGGAGATAGAGGATATGGATTTGTTGGCACTGTCACTGTAAATGCAACAGGTTCTATCATAAGAACTAATATCACAAATAGAGGCGAAGGATACTATGGTCCTAAGACAGTGAGCGTATCGTCTTCTGGCGGAGAAGGTGCTGTATTAAGTGCATATGGTTTTGGTGAAGGTGTGATCAATGAAATCAACACTGGTGCTATTGGTCGTATTCGTGATATTCGATTAATTTCCAGAGGATTTGATTATGTCGAAGCACCGACAGTTTCGTTGAAAGTTGTTGATATGGTAGTTACTGGTGTTTCTGAATTTGAATCGTTAAATGAAGGCGAAAGAGTTTATCAAGGCGACAGTTTAGCAACTGCAACATTCCAAGGTATAATTAAAGACTTCAATCGAACAACAAATGCATTAAGACTATTTAATTATTCTGGCGCATCATTCAACAACTTTGATCCAACACTACCGTTTACGTCAGAAAATGGTACAACATTTACAGTAGATACATCAAGAACAGTTACTCCACCTGCACAGTACCCAGTTGAGACTCAACTGAGTGGGTTGCCAAATCCATATTTTTATGGCAATGGTAGAGGAAAGGCTGCAGCAGATTTCTTCAATGGATTGATCAAATATCCAGGATTCTATATTAATACAGATGGATTCTTGAGTGCTGACAAGAAGATTCAGGACTCAAAACTGTACCACAACTATTCTTACATCATTGAGTCGAACAAATCTATTGGTGAATATAAGAATGTAATTAAAGACATTGTCCATCCTATTGGTATGTCTATGCTGGGTAGATTAAAAACTGAAAACGAATTGAATGACTATATTACTGCGAATTCCACCACTTATATTAATTTAATGAATGAGCCAGGATCAAACATCACTGTCGCTGATTCCAGAACAAATATTGTGACAGGTGTATCAACTGCATTTACTAATACCTCACATATTACATCTGCGCAGTATGCTGTGGCTGGCGATCTGTTAACCATCATAGACCCAAATAATCCTCTGAGAAGTCAGGCTAAAATTATTACAGCGGTCAATTCTGATACAGAATTGGAAGTTGAGAGCGACTTCACCTATATTGGTCAGGGTAAAATCAGATCAAATATAGAATTCACGCAAGTTACAGGAACTGTTACAATAAACCCAGAATTATCGGTCGGTACTGTGGAGATTAATTCACCAATAACTGGCACAGCAAATGTCACCAAATCTAGTAACGTAGTAATTGGAGAGTCTACCGTATTTGAAACCGACCTTGAAGTTGGAGACACCATTTCTATTAACAATGAAATTAGGAAAGTCGTTGTAATCAGAAACAATACAACGCTGGAAGTGAATACAAACTACAGATTTACTAGCACTGCTAATGACATACATTTATCCAGCAATGTGGTTACTGGAACATCAACCAATTTTGATCCAGAAATTGCGGTCGGAGATATTATTACGATCAATAATGAGGTCCGTAAAGTTACTGTAAGAACAGACGATACGACATTGGTAGTAAACACTCCATTTAATTACTATGCAACTGCGCAATCTTTATACAAAGCAAACATATATGTTGCAGGCGATGGAACCTCATTTACCACTGAACTACAGGCTGGTGACTATATCAAGATTAATGATGAAATTAAGAGTATTGATACTATCACCAACGATACATTATTGGCTGTAAACAGCGTATTTTCCGCGTATGCAACTGATGCTAATGTATATTTAATGGATGATACCAGAATTACAATATATGGAAATACTAACACCATATTTGACTTTATAAATACTGGTGATCAATTATCATTTAACATTGCAGCCGCTAATTTGATGTTGGGAATGGCTAATGGTGTTGCAGACATAACCCTAGAAGATACTCAGGTCGTAGGAACAGGTACATATTTTACCTTAGATCTACTGGTCGGCGATACTATCATGATAAATAATGAAATAAGATTGGTATCATCGATCGACGATGATGAGAATTTAAATGTGAATTCAGCATTTACAAGCACTGCAACTGGAGAACTGGTTTATAAGAGAGAATATGTAGTGAATGCTGATGTGGAATTCGCTTCTGGGACAGAAAGCGGAAATGTGTTATTGACTAACTTGGTAATAAACGCTAACTTAGAGTCTATTGTTTACAAAGTTGTGCCAGACTACAACTCAGTAGAATATGACTATGAAATTTTAACGGTAACGGATTAATCAATGAAATCTATCATTACTCAATATCTAAGATATCAATTAGTAGAAAGGTTGAAATTGGATACATTTTCAGTTTCCTCTAACACCTACATTGGTATTGGTCGACCAATACGTTGGGGCGATGATTCAAATGAAACTGCAGATGAAATTGAATCGCCAACATACACTATCAACTATAGAAATCAGTTAAACAGAGACTTGGTGGCGATTAAGAAGGTACAAATATCTGATATGGCGTTAGTCGTTCCCAGAAGAGATTGGGTGTCTGGAGTTAGATATGATCCGTATGAAGACCACATAGAAATCTATAGTCATGAAGCCAAAACTTTAGTTGGTAATGCCAACACGATATCTTCCAGCACTGAACTTGAGGAAGATGAGAACGGTATATTTACAGCTGCAAGTTTAGATGTCGGTGATATTATTCGTATCAATGGAGAAACTAGAGAAATAGTTGATATTGATGCGGGCAATGGTTTGTTAAATGTTAACATTGCGATGACTACTACTGCAACTGCAGAATCTATGATAAAGGTGTCTAATACCTATCCACAATTTGCAAATAATTTCTATGTTCGCAATTCTAAAGATCAAGTATTTAAATGTTTATATAATGATGGTGTAAATTCAACCATTCAACCAGAAATAGACATAGATGGTCAGCTTCCAGAAAACCCATATATTCTAACTGGAGATGGCTATAAATGGAAATATCTATACACCATTCCATATGGACTAAAACAAAAGTTCTTCACCAACAACTGGATGCCTGTTGTAAAAGACAATACAGTCGTCGCAGGTGCGATAAACGGTAGAATTGATATTATCACTATATTAGATGGGGGAAGTGGTTACTATACAATCGGTCAATCTGGTAATAGTAACACGCTACCGATTATATCAGTTGTTGGCGATGGAACTGGAGCGAATGTAACTGCAAAAGTAGAAAGTGGTGTAATTACGGATCTAAACATTCTGAATGGTGGTAGCGGATATACCACAGCGGAGATAGTTGTAACAGATGACGATAAAGATCCAGATGGAGATACAGCATCATTTGACGTTATAATTGGTCCTCCATCTGGACATGGAGTTGATCCAGCACGAGAACTTGGTTGTTTTTCGATAATGATCTCGGTAGAACTTAACGAACAAGAATCTGGCAAAGTCCCAGTCAGTTCAAGTTCTGGCGACTTCGACTTTAGACAGATTTCTCTAATCAGAGATCCAATACTATCAACTGGGTATTATGCTAATGGATCTGTATATACTGCTGCAACTATTTACACTCTGACAGATCCTGGTATTACCAACTTCATTAATGACGAAACTGTGTATATCGGATCAACTTTAGAAACAGCAACATTTACTGGGACAGTAGTTTACTGGGATCCAAATACCAATCAATTGTACCTAAACAATCTAGCAGGAACAACTGAATCTGGTCAATCAATTACTGGAGTTACTAGCGCAGCAGTCGCAACCGTATTGTCTAGATCTGCCTCAGAAATGAGACTCTTCACTGGGGATTTACTATATATCGAGAATAGAGCAAAAATTATTCGCGACATTGATCAATCAGAACAAATTCGTATCGTTTTATCATTCTAGTAGGATAGCCAATGGCAACAGAATTCAACATCGACCCATATTACGACGACTTTAAGCAGAACGCGAAAGAAAATAACTATGTTAAGATTCTTTTCAAGCCTGGAGTTTCCGTTCAGGCACGCGAACTGACTCAAATTCAGTCTATTCTACAGAATCAGATTAAAGCATTTGGTGATCACATCTTTCAAGATGGTTCCCCAGTTATAGGAGGAAATCTTTCTTTAGATAACAATATCACATATGTCAAATTAGATGACACCTATAACAATGAAGATATTGAGTTAGATCAGTTTGACGGTAGAGTTATTGTTAGAGATTCTGATGGACTTGTGCAAGCCAAGGTTCTAGCGACATATTTCCCAGCTGGTGGTTCACCAACTCTAATGGTGAAGTATGTCAGCGGTATCGAATTTGACGATGGTGATATTTTCAGAGTTGCAGGAACAACTCGCAGAGCCAAGTGTATTGACTCTCAGGCTACAGGAAGGGGAACCGTTGTTTCAATCAACGAAGGTATCTTCTATGTTGATGGGTACTTTATCGAAGTCTCTGAGCAAACTACTGTGGTCAGTGCATATTCTCAGCTTGCAAATGCTAAGATTGGTCTAGAAATTACTGACGAAGTTGTAGATTATGTGGTAGATTCTACATTGCTAGATCCAGCACAGGAGTCCTTCAACTATCAGGCTCCTGGTGCAGATCGCTATCAATTCAATCTATCTCTAAGCACCAGACCTCTAGAAACAGCTGTTGACGAATCAACTTTCTTTGAGTTGATGCGCGTCGAAAGTGGTGCTATCACTAAGCAAGTCAAGTACCCAATCTATTCAGAAATTGAAAAGACTCTGGCTAGAAGAACCTTTGATGAGTCTGGAGACTATACAGTTATTCCATTTAGAGCATCTGTCGCAAAATCCCAAGATGCTGCCAACTATATCATCAACATTGAGCCAGGAAAGGCTTATGTTAAGGGATTTGAGTTTGAAACTCTTGGCACATTTAAGATGGAAGTTGCTAAACCACGCGGTGAAACAGATCTGAAGAGTTTGATTGATATTGATTATGACACTTCATATGGCAATTATATCAAGGTCAAGGATCTATATGGTCCAAAAGATAGCGATGGAAATACATTTATTGATATAGAATCATTAGAGAGAGTTGATCTACACTTAGTAGACACATCAAAGGTTGCTGTTGGTCATGGCACCGCAACCTCTCCTGCTATCTATGCAAATACTAAGATTGGAACTGCTCGAATTAGAAATATCAAGAGAGACCGATCATCTGGAGCAGCTGACTATGATAGTGCTGGTGTTTATAGCATATATCTAGCAGACGTAAACATTGAACCAAAAACAGCAATTTTAACTGGTGGAACTAGCGATACTATCGTGCTGCCAGCAAATTTTTCTGCTGCAACTAATGCATATCAAAATGTAACCGTAACGATTCTACCAATTCAATTTACTACAGTCTCAGCTGCCGCAGATCTCTATGCTAATGGATATGTGACTACAACTGGAGCAGCATTTACAGGTACTGTGTACACTGGTGATGTTATTCGAATTGCTGATTACACCAGACAAGTAATCAATGTTGCAGCCGACGGTAATTCGCTTCGTATGAATAGTGGCGTAACTGCTAATATCACTGGAGCAAGTTTGGATGTTTATGTACAGACTGCATATTCTTCTGGTGTGACAGGACAAACTCGTAAGATTGTAAGTTATAATGGTGGTACGCTAACAGCAACTTTAGATAGACCATTCGACGAAGGTGCTGCGCCAGTGGCAGGTGAGGTTGTACAATTAAACTACGCTCTAAAAGATATGGAATCTTTTATGGAGGCGAATGCAGCTGGAGCAGGTGTTGTCAACACTGCTGCAAACGTATCAGTACAAACAAGATTGATTAATGGAGATGTGGCTACATTTGAAAATGACGACAAGGTTTTAGTGTATCGTCTGCCTAAAAACTATGTGAAGCGTGGAGATGGAATAACTCCTGGTATCACAAACGTAGATTATGTACATACCAAATACCAATCAATTAATGCACCAACTTCAGCGTCATCTGGTGTGTTCAGATTTACTCTTGAGGCTCATGAAACAATTCCATGGTCATTTACTAACTCAAATGCTGAGGATAATCTAATTGTTGTCGCAAGACAAACTAGCGGCGCTGGTGCATCTGATGAAATATTGGTCGTTCCTGGTGCGAATATCTCCTCAGTTGTCAATGGTATTGAAATTGACACTGGTTTCCCAGATCTACAAAAGGTTGACGTTCTATGTAATGTTAAGAATAACGATGCTGAAAACAGAATCAGAACAAAGGTATTAAATAGCAATACCACCCCAACCTTATCTCCATTCAATTATCCAGCACCAACAGATCTTAATACAGATTATACTGTATCAGTTCCTGCATATGGTTCTGTTGCTAAGATTAACGTAGACAGTGGTATGGTGTTCATAACTGATCCAACTTATACCAATATCTATCCTGGAGACTCAATTAATCTCTTTGTTCCAGATATTGTTAAAATTCGTAAGATTATCAAGGGAACTGTAAATGACCCAGCTGATTCTGGTAACTATACAGACATTACAGACCATTTTGTAGTCGACTATGGTCAGAAAGACGATATCTACGATCATGCCAAGTTGATATTAAAGCAAGGTTACCCATCACCAAATGCGCAAATGACAGTGCACTTCGATTTTTATGAGCATTTATATCCAGCTGGTGGTGATTCTACTTTCTTCTGCGTAGACTCTTATGATTCTAGCATTGATGATGCTGGTAGCACTCCAATATACTACTCCTCAAAGAATGGCGTGTATGATCTGAGAGATTGTTTGGACTTCCGATCAACTCGTCAAATTGGTGTTTCGACTGGAGCAATTCAAACATGCGCTTTACCAGCACCAGACATCTCAACTGAATTGTCCTTCTCATATTATCTGCCAAGAATTGATAAGTTAGTATTGAGTAAGACCAAAGAGTTCAAGATTATTCAGGGTGTTTCTGCGCCAAACCCAGTTGCACCACCAGATCAAGAAGATTCAATGACTTTATATGTCATCTATCTTCCACCATATGTAAACGACGTCAATAAGATTCGCCTACAGTATATCGAGAACAAACGATATACTATGAAAGACATCTCAAAGATTGATAAGCGTGTAGATCGTATTGAATATTATACAGCTCTAAATTCTATTGAGAATAAAGCCTTTGACGATACTTCTCAGTATGAAGATGGTACGGAAAAGGAAAAGTATGGTATAATCGGTGAGAATTTCCGTAACTTTAACATTGCTGATTATCGTCATCCAGATTTCAACTGCAGTATGGTAAGAAATGCACTAACACCATTCTTCAAGAATAGAGTAAATGGTACTAAGATAGTTTCAACTTCAAACGCAACTGAAAACGAAAAGACTATCACCATGGCATATACTGAAGTTCCTGCAATCGTACAGGGCGTGGCAACTGAGAAGATTGTATCTGTGCAGCCATTCTTGTTTGGCACATTTATGGGTGATCTAAGAATCACTCCAGATATTGACTACTGGGTTGCAACTGATCTCAAGCCAGAAATTATTCGTGGTCCTGAGTATACAAAGGAAGTCAATACAATTACAAATACAGTCACCAAAGAAATTATTAAAGAAATTAATACAACTCAGGTAATTGTTGAGAGAGTGAAAGAAAGAACAGTTATTGTGACTGTACCTGCTCCTGCTGTGAATAACTCACCAGCTCTAATTGAGGTTCCAAAAACTGATCCTCCACCTCCTGAACCAGAAGATGAGAGACCAGTACAAAAAGATCCTCCACCACCCGTGGTTGTGGATGAGCCAACTCCTGTTCCTCCACCAGCTCCAGAACCTGAGCCTGAGCCAGAAGTTGAGGTATTGCCAGACATTATCTCGCCAATTATTATTCCTGCAGAAACGCAGCCTGAAGATCCTCCATATGAGCCACCTCCGCCAGAGCCAGAGGTTGAGGCTACTATTGCGCCAGAGCCTATTGTAGCATCTACATCTTCAACAACATCGTTTGGTGGTGGTGGATGTGTTGCATTGGAAAGTTTTGTTCCTGTGGTTGAAGGTAACTCAGTAAACGGAAAACCAGTTGATCAAGCCTATCAAGTTGCAAGAATGCACAAGTTACTATTATGTGATCTAAATACTTTGTCAAATGTTGAAGGTAAGGTCAAGGATTCATTTGTTGATTATCAAGTATGTCATAATGTCGTAACTGAATCTGGAGCGTCATTGGTATGTTCTGATACTGCTCCAATACCAACTAAGGATAATGGTATCAAGAATCCACCTGAGTTGGTTGGTGAGTTGGTGCCAGTACTTCGTAATAACAGTATTACATGGGAAAAAGTTGTTTCAAACGAAAATATGGGATATAAGTTTGTGAAGGTTATTGATGCGTATGACAATTACTTCTGGGCTGGTGCTACAGCTGATGCGTTCATACTACACCACAATATCATTTCTCAATTTAGAATTCAAGATCTAAGTTACGACAAGAAATAAGGGTAATTTAAATGGCAGACATTTTTGTACAACAAGGAACTCTAGTATCAGAAGTTTCTTTGATTCCATTTATCCGCAAACAAGATATTGTTTTCGATGCTGATAATCTTCGCCCATATAAAATTGCGCGTATGTTTTTTGACGAGATTGCGGTTAATCGCTGGTGTCAAAAGTCAAATAAAATTGTACTAAACTCTAAGAAAAGATTAACTGTCAACGCAAATAGCGCATTAGCGCACTCAGGAAACACAGTATATCAAGGAACTTCCTTCGAAGGAGCAACTTTTACTGCGAAGGTCGACACGTTTAATAGTGGAACTGGCATACTTGTAATCAACAATATGTCAGGTAATTTTGATGAGAGTGCTGTAGTTTATGTGCAAAACGCCAACGGAACTACTGCATTCAGCGGAAACATTATTTCAATCACCAATCAAAATACATCAGATATTTTCTATGGTGGTGAAGAATTAATTTGTCCAAATAATAATATTTTCTTCCAAGTAATTGGCACTTCTGGTGAAAATATTCTATATGTAAATGAAAACTTCGTAACTATTGACGTCTCTACCACTGATCAGGCGTATATATCTCAATTTAAAGTCGGTGAGTTAGTATTCCAAAATCCGACTGGTGTGAATAGAGCCAACTTGAGATCTTATCTTGCAAAAGTTGTTTATGTAACACCAACTGGCGGTTCCATTTCTCTACAGACAATTAATGGAACATTGAATGTTCATCCAACTGATACAGAAGCAAGACTGTGGAATGGATCAAACCGATCTGTGCAAAATCCTTTGCAGTGTAACGATGTTAAGTTGTATGACATGCAAGCGAATAATGTCATAACATCAATCAAGAATCCTACCAAGAACGTATCAATAGTTTCCCACATACACAGTTCTGGTATCATCGCTAACACTGATGCTGCTACAGATTTAAGTGCAGATTACATATATGTCAGTTCATCCAATACCAGTATCGCTAATGGAAATCTAATGTATTTCACAGCTGGATCTGGTCTAGGTCAGCTGCGAAGAGTTATAGAAATTGACGGAAAGAAAATTAGGTTGAATTCTGCTCTTACAATCAATCCAACACATACAACCAAGTATTCATTGGGCAATCATGTTGTTGACGAAAATGGTTCATTGTCAGGTATCTTCAATCTCCCAGCTGAACCAAACTTCAAGTTCAAGACTGGTGAGAGAGTATTCACCGTAACAGACACTAATAAACTATCAGATACTGACTTCACAATGAAGGCTTCTGCCAAGTTTACTGCTAGTGGTTTATTGAACAAGGCTCAGAGAATTGTGACGACTCCAATCAATCGTCCAATGCCTGAGTATAATCCAGATAATCCGATTACTCCATTAGATCCAACAGAAAGAACATATAATTCAACTACCACGACTCAGCCAGTTGTGGGTACTACCACTACTGATATCCCAAGAATTCAGATTTCTGACGGATTGTCACAAACATTCTTTACGCCAAAAACCAAAGGCAACAAAGTAAATAGTGGCATTTTTGCAACATCCATTGATTTGTTCTTTAAAAATAAACCAAGCACAGCAAATGGATCTCTGCAATTACCTGTAACTGTTAAAATTGCTGAAGTGAAAAATGGTTATCCAACCAAAAACTATTTGGCTGCTAAGACAATTAAGGCTAAAGATGTGAAGGTTTCAACTAACCCAAGTACATCAAATGCTGCAACATATACCAAGTTTACTTTCAATGATCCAGTCTATCTATTACCAGACAGTGAGTATGCAATCGTAGTTTCTTCTGAATCGCCAGAATACGAACTATACATTGCGGAGATTGGTGGTAATGTGTTAGGTGCTGATCCTCCTCGTCGTATTTCTGAACAACCATATGCTGGTTCATTGTTCAAGTCTCAAAACGCTACAACTTGGACTCCATACCAGAATCAAGATTTGATGTTCGTTGTCAATAAGGCGAAATTTAATATTGGCACTTCATCAAGTGCTACATTCAATCTTGAGGTTCCTCCTGGTTATACGCAAAATGTGGATAGAGTAATGTTGCACAGCAACCAATTAACTTTCCCCAAAGCGAGCATTGATTACAGAGTAAAGAGCACATATAAATCAAACAACAATTTCGAAAGTGTTGGATATTATGTGGCACCACATAAGCAATTCTTATATGGTAATCTATTAGACGCTGCGGTCAGAAAGACTTCTTTATCTAATACAAACAGTCGATTGATTCAGTTTGGTAACGCAAACAGTATCATGATCGTTACTGAGTTTGCTTCTTCTGACGAAGACATTAGTCCAGTGTTTAACCAAGAATCTCTCTCAGTCATCACATCTGAGCACAATATTAATAACGGTGAACTTCCAAATACAGTAATCAGCGTTGTTAATCGCGGTGTTGGATACAATGCAGTGGTCACAACAGGCAACTCAATCCACACTCATTCTGGTGGAACAGAAACAGACACTGATCTAGCAGATGCGGCTCAGGCGTTCAGAGAAACTTTCCTGGACACCGATTATGATGTAGGTTTTTATGCTATATCTATTTCTGGTGGCGGTGGTACTGGTGCGAATGGATTTGCTGTAGCCAACACTACTGGCACAGAAACGATAGACTATATCGTAATTACAGAAGGTGGATCTGGATATATTGAAAATCCAACTATCACCATTGCTCCTGGTAACACTGCAACTTCCGTAACTGCTGCAGCGATTATTAATGGTGAAACTGGTAAGAGCGGTGGTAATATTCGCGCTAAATATTTAACAAGACAAATAGTCCTAGAAGATGGATTTGAGTCTGGAGATCTTAGAGTATTCATGGATTGTATTAGACCAAACGGAACTGATATCCAAGTATATTATAAAGTGTTGTCTGGAGAAGATTCAGATAGATTCACTGATAAAAGATGGGTTCGTATGTTGAAAAAGGTGGATAAGAACTCTAAGAGTTTGCGAGATATAATTGAACTAGAATTTAAGCCAAATCTAGATGAAAACAAATTATATTATTTCGATAGTGGTCAAAAGTATCCTATCGGCGACAAGTTTAAGTATTTTGCAATCAAGGTTTGTATGTTATCTGAAGACGAGGCAGTTATACCAACTATTCGAAATCTTCGTATTATAGCTGCTCCAGAGGGATAATATGAAATTAAAAGTTAAGGAAAATGAGAAATTTGTGAGAGACTCAAATAACTTAGCAATCTTAAACACTGATGAGAATGCTATAAAGAAGCATGAACTTAAAATGGAACAGCTTCGTAAACAGAAAGAGCGCGATAGAGAAATCCAGACGATAAAGAACGATTTAGCGGAACTAAAACAATTATTGAGAGATCTAGTAAATGGCAAGTAGTACAAATATCAGTGATGTAGCAACAGCCAATACGTTTGACGAATGGCGTATACAGACTAATTTGATTGGCGATGATGCCAATGAAATTGCTCGCGGCGATTTTATCAAACCTGCAGGAAATGTTACCATTAGCGATGGTTATTTGCTACTAGATAAGGGATCTGGAATCACTCTAGAAGTCGACGCAGATGCTCGCGTCTCTGGTCTTCTGGATCTGAAGAATCTAGAACAAGACGCTGATGGATATTTGTATAGCGAAGCAGGTGATATACAGTTTCAGAATGCGGAAGTCATTATACAAGTTGCTGGAAACACTCACACCAGATTTTTGTTCAATAACACATACTCAAGTTTAGCAAACGTCAATGCCAATGGATACATAGAAACCACTGGCGTTCACTCTAATAATGATTTGTTCATGAACATTGCAAATGTTCTGAAAGTGAATACTACTGGAACTGTAAACATCAGTGCATCTGCCACATCTCAAGGTAATTTAAACGTAGCCAATCTACATGTCGAAACACACGCAGATATAGTTAGCGCATTTGTTGGTAGTTTGGAAGTCGATACTCTAACAACCAATAGCCCTATCCAAGGTGAGGCTGAAATCGCTGCAGGAACTTATAGATTAAGAGTTGGTGCTTTAACCGACGGCGATGGTTCTTTTGGAGTTTGGAGAGGAAGTTCTACTAAAGGTAATGCTTGGATTGAGTTCTCATCTGGAGATGAAGTTTGGAAAGTAACCAACAGCGATATGGGTCTGGATGGATTGGGTGGTAATCCTGCTACATACTACACTATTTTGACAACTGCAAATCTAACTAATGATCTTGCAAACACTAGCCAATACGCTATTCCTTCTGCGTTTTTAGCGAATTCAATTTACGAAACACTAAGTTCAACTAACGAAGCCGCTGATGCTGCTGCGAATACAACTAGCGTTTCTGCTAATAGCGGCTCTGTTCTATACAAGAGAGTAGTAAATTTCGTAAACACAGAACAAGTTATAGTCTCTGTGGCAGAATCAACACAACCAGGATTTCAAGGCACTGTTGCAAATGTCTCATTCACAGTAACAGAGGCAGTTGGTCGTCAGGGTTCTCCAGGTGTACAAGGTGCGCAAGGTGTTCAAGGTGACCGCGGAATACAAGGTGCACAAGGCTTGCAGGGCGCGCAAGGTGTTCAAGGTCTAATTGGCAGACAAGGTGACCGCGGAATACAAGGTGCACAAGGCTTGCAGGGCGCGCAAGGTGTTCAAGGTCTAATCGGTAGACAGGGCGAAAAGGGTGATGTTGGTATTCAAGGTGTACAAGGTCTTGCTGGTACATATGGAGTTAGAGGTGGTGTTGAATATAAGATGGACACCACTGTTAATGGAACTCCAGCAAGCGGAGAAATCACATTTAGTAGCAGTACTGCATCATCTATATCAATTATTAAGATTCATGAAACTGATAGAAGAGGCGTAGATCAAAGTGCATTTATTGGAGCATGGGATGATAATTCAGCGCCAGTGAGTGGAATAAGAGGATATCTGACCATTCAGTCTCGCGATCCCACCAGTTCTGATTTTATTGCATTTAGAATTACTGGTGCAATTACTGATTCTGGTACTTATCGTCAAGTTCCAGTAAGTTATGTCAGCGGATCTATTCCAGGCAACAACAATGAGTTGGCAGTAAACTTCTCAGCAACTGGTGACGTTGGAGCGCAAGGGGCAAACGGTGCTGATGGTTCTCAGGGTCCAGCTGGTGTTCAGGGTAGACAAGGAACTCAAGGTCCACAAGGGCGTCAAGGACTCAAGGGTGATAAAGGTGATACTGGCGACGCTGGTGCAGTAGGCGTTCAGGGTAGACAAGGAACTCAAGGTCCACAAGGTTCTGCTGGACCAAGTAATGTACTTAATGCATCTAGCACTACAGGAGCGCAATATCTAGTCGGTTCTCCAGGAACAGGTAATCAGACTCCTTATATCAGCTCAGTATACATGAGTGGTAATCAAGTCTATGCTGTTGACTTTAACGCAACTTCTGACGCCAAGTTCAAGGATGTCATTGGTGCGATTGAAGATCCAGTGATCAAGGTAAATGCTCTTGAGGGTATTGAATACACTTGGAATGCATTGGCTAAAGAACAAGGACTGTCCGAAGCTGATGATGCCAGCGTTCAAATAGGTTTGATTGCGCAGGAAGTGGAAAAAGTCTATCCATCATTAGTCACTGAACTAAATGGCAATAAGGCAGTTAGATATTCTAAGGTTGTGGCATTGTTGATTGAGGCAGTCAAAGAACTCAATGCGAGAGTGAAGAAACTAGAAGAAAAACTGGGTGAATAAAGATGGCTCTACAATCCAGCGCAAGTGGTGCAGATCCTCTAAAATTGAGCGAAGTTAAGGCAGAATTTGGTGGGGCTACCAATCCAAAATTATCAGATTATTTGAGGGGTGGGTCTTATGTACCAAACATTAATCCAAATAGTGGTGTAGATTCCTCTTTGCCAATTAATTTATTGAGTTTGCTTGGTTCTCTAGTTCCATTAAATGAATATACAGTAACTGTTGGTATAAGTGGTAATAATTATGGATATGGTGTGGCTGGATATGGATCTTTGGCAACAATAAAAAATACGATGTCTCCTTGGGGTGCTATAGCAACCATTTCTTGGAACAATTCAAATGAAAATATCACTTTGGTTGTGACTAGCGCGGCTTCAATAACAAAAACTGGATCTTTCACTGGAATGGAAGTTGTTACAGGTCAAGCATATGCCAGTTCAGCTGCAACTTACAATCAAAACGGTGTAGCTGGAGCATATAGTCAATCCTGGGTATGGGGTCCTACTCCCAATGTATTCGGAGTCGTTAATGGCGCTACAAGAAAATTATATTTTTGGTAAAACCTAAATACAATGACACCTCACACCTTTAGAGAGCAAGAATGGCATACGCAGAACTTACGATTGATCAGGGGACTACGTTTCAAACCTCTATTGATCTCGCGAATGACGATGGAACCGCGATAAATGTCGCGAATTATACATTTCAGTCGCAGATAAGAAAGTCCTATTATTCCGCAAACGCGACCGCAAATCTAACCGTCACCGTAGTCGATGAGGCTAACGGTAACGTAACACTTTCTCTTACATCTGATGAAACTGCTAATATTGCAGCTGGGCGTTATCTATATGACATAAAGATGACTTCATCTGGAGATGTGACTACTAGAATTGTGGAAGGCATTGTAACTGTCACTCCACAGGTTAGCCGATGAAAGTCACGGTTTCTAATACCAACGATATTGGTAGACTGAGTTTAAAATCTGGCGCACCAGGACCAACTGGACCACAAGGACCAGGAGGAGTTCAAGGTGTACAAGGTGTGCAAGGAACTCAGGGTTCACAAGGAACTCAAGGTCCACAAGGATTAACTGGTGTCCAAGGCGTCCAAGGTCCACAAGGAAATACTGGCGTCCAAGGTGTTCAAGGTCCGCAAGGATTAACTGGTGTTCAAGGTGTTCAAGGTCCGCAAGGATTAACTGGTGTCCAAGGCGTCCAAGGTCCGCAAGGATTAACTGGTGTCCAAGGTGTACAAGGACCACAGGGTGTACAAGGTGAAGTTGGTCTACAAGGTCCACAGGGATTAACTGGTGTCCAAGGCGTCCAAGGTCCACAAGGTGTACAAGGCGAAGTTGGTTTACAAGGTCCACAAGGTGCAGTAGGACCACAAGGTGTTGACGGCGCTCAAGGTGTACAAGGTGAAGTTGGTCTACAAGGTCCACAGGGATTAACTGGTGTACAAGGTGTACAAGGACCACAGGGTGTTGTGGGTGCACAAGGTGTACAAGGCTTCCAAGGTCCACAAGGATTGATTGGTGTTCAAGGTGTCCAAGGTCCACAAGGTGTCGTTGGAGCGCAAGGCGTTCAAGGTGTGCAGGGACCACAAGGTGTTGACGGAGCACAAGGTGTACAAGGTGTGCAGGGACCACAAGGTGTCGTTGGCGCACAGGGTGTGCAGGGTGAGCAAGGACCACAAGGCGTACAAGGTGTTCAAGGTCCGCAGGGCGTTGACGGAGCACAAGGTGTCGTCGGTGCTCAAGGTGTGCAAGGTGTACAAGGACCACAAGGTGCACAAGGTGAAACTGGATCTTTCGGTGGTGCCACATTTGATTATGAATATCGAGTAGAAACAAGTGACCCCACCAATCTTGGTGATGGTATTATTCGCTTCAATGCTGATCCATTTAACACTGCAACTGAATTGTATATTAGTTATGTTGATGCTGATACTTTAAATGTATATAATTATCTACAAACCATTGATGACTCCACTTCTACAATTAAGGGTGTGTTCAAGGTTGCAAATACTGCAAATATAAATCAGTTTGCATTCTTCAGCATAAATGGATCACACTCTGAACACACTGATCACTTTAATGTTCCTGTCGCATGGACTAGCGGTGAAACATCTTTAGCCAATACAACAAATGTAATCATTACATTTACTAGAACTGGTGACAAAGGTGACACTGGAGCACAAGGACCACAGGGTGTACAAGGCGTTCAAGGTCCACAAGGTGTCGTTGGAGCGCAAGGCGTTCAAGGTGAGCAAGGTCCACAAGGTGTCCAAGGTGTGCAAGGTCCACAAGGTGTTGTCGGTGCACAAGGCGTACAGGGTGTGCAAGGTCCACAGGGTGCACAAGGAGTTCAAGGCGTCCAAGGTCCACAAGGTGTTGATGGAGCGCAAGGCGTACAAGGCGAACAAGGTCCACAGGGTGCACAAGGCGTACAAGGCGTTCAAGGTCCACAAGGTGTCGTTGGCGCACAGGGTGTTCAAGGCGTACAAGGTCCACAAGGTGTTGATGGGGCACAGGGTGTTCAAGGCGTTCAAGGTCCACAAGGTGTCGTTGGCGCACAAGGTGTCCAAGGTGTTCAAGGTCCACAAGGTGTTGACGGAGCACAAGGTGTCGTCGGTGCTCAAGGTGTGCAAGGTGTCCAAGGCGTTCAAGGTCCACAGGGTGTCCAAGGTGTACAAGGTGCACAGGGACCACAGGGTGTACAAGGTGAACAAGGTCCACAGGGTGTGCAAGGCGTACAGGGACCACAAGGCGTTGATGGAGCACAAGGTGTCGTCGGTGCACAAGGTGTGCAAGGTGTACAGGGTGTTCAAGGACCGCAGGGTGTTGATGGAGCACAGGGTGTCCAAGGCGTCCAAGGTCCACAAGGTGTCGTTGGAGCGCAAGGCGTTCAAGGTGAACAAGGTCCACAAGGTGTCATTGGCGCACAAGGTGTTCAAGGTGAACAAGGTCCACAAGGCGTTGTGGGTGCACAAGGTGTTCAAGGTGTCCAAGGTCCACAAGGTGTTGAAGGAGCACAAGGCGTTCAAGGTGTGCAGGGACCACAAGGTGTGCAAGGCGAACAGGGACCACAAGGTGTACAAGGTGTTCAAGGTCCACAAGGTGTCGTCGGTGCGCAAGGTGTCCAAGGCGAGCAAGGTCCACAAGGTGTCCAAGGTGTACAAGGTCCGCAAGGTGTCGTCGGTGCGCAAGGTATCCAAGGCGAGCAAGGTCCACAAGGTGTCCAAGGTGTACAAGGACCGCAAGGTGTCGTTGGCGCACAAGGTGTGCAGGGAGTTCAAGGACCGCAGGGAGTTGTAGGTGCACAGGGTGTTCAAGGTGAGCAAGGTCCACAAGGCGTCCAAGGTGTGCAAGGACCACAAGGTGTTCAAGGTGAGCAAGGTCCACAAGGTGCACAAGGCGTTCAAGGTGTACAGGGACCACAAGGTGTTGATGGAGCACAAGGCGTACAAGGTGTTCAAGGTCCACAAGGTGTCGTAGGCGCGCAAGGCGTTCAAGGTGAACAAGGTCCGCAAGGAGTTCAAGGTGTCGTTGGCGCACAAGGTGTTCAAGGTGAACAAGGTCCGCAAGGAGTTCAAGGTGTTCAAGGTCCGCAGGGTGTTCAGGGTGTACAAGGAACTCCAGGAGATCTATACGCTACAACCAGTAGCACCTCTGACACTATTGCAACTGGCAGCACAACCATAACAGTTGAAACTGGTCTTGCCTACTCCGCAGGTCAGAGTGTAATTATTGCCTATGATAGCAGCAATAAAATGGAAGGTACTGTAACTTCCTATAATTCTGGTACTGGTGACTTAGTTGTTGATGTGACAACAATTACAGGCTCTGGAACATATTCTGTTTGGGATGTCAACCTTGCTGGTGCTCCTGGTCCACAAGGACCACAAGGCGTCCAAGGTGTGCAAGGTCCGCAAGGCGTTCAAGGTGTACAGGGACCACAAGGTGTTGATGGAGCACAGGGTGTTCAAGGCGTTCAAGGTCCACAAGGTGTCATTGGTGCTCAAGGTGTTCAAGGTGAGCAAGGTCCACAAGGCGTACAAGGTGTCGTTGGCGCACAAGGTGTTGATGGAGCACAAGGCGTCCAAGGTATCCAAGGTCCACAAGGTGTAATCGGCGCACAAGGTGTCCAAGGCGTTCAAGGTCCACAGGGAGTTGTGGGTGCGCAAGGTGTTCAAGGTGAACAAGGACCGCAAGGTGTCGTTGGTGCGCAAGGTGTTCAAGGCGAACAGGGACCACAAGGCGTTCAAGGCGTACAGGGACCACAAGGTGTTATTGGCGCACAGGGTGTTCAAGGCGAACAGGGACCACAAGGTGTCATTGGTGCTCAAGGCGTCCAAGGCGTTCAAGGTCCACAGGGTGTCATTGGTGCTCAAGGTGTTCAAGGTGAGCAAGGTCCACAAGGCGTACAGGGAGTTCAGGGACCACAAGGCGTTGATGGAGCACAAGGCGTCCAAGGTGTGCAAGGTCCACAAGGTGTTCAAGGCGTTCAAGGACCACAAGGCGTGCAGGGTGTGCAAGGTCCACAAGGTGTTCAAGGCGTTCAAGGACCACAAGGCGTGCAGGGTGTTGCAGGTAATGATAACTTCCCAGTATCGTCGAATACTGGATCAACTGTAACATCTAGTGGAATCAATTTTACTAACACATCTAGCATTACCGTTCTAGTTGAAGCAGGTATTGATGGTAATGCTAATGTATCTTTCTCTAGTGGTATTGATGATGGTAATGCTGACATTACTGTACTTGACTCTGCTCCAGGAGGAACACCAAGAGCCAATCAAGATTTCTGGTGGGATTCAGATTCTGGTAGATTGAAGATCTACTATAATGACGGCGATACTGCTCAATGGGTTGATGCGTTTATCAACTCAGCTGGTCCTCAAGGTCCGCAGGGATTGAATGGTGCATTTACCGTTTCTTCTACTGCTCCTGTATCTCCTGGCGACGGCACAGTTTGGTGGGATTCTGATACAGGTAAGTCATACATCTACTATAATGATGGATCATCAAGTCAGTGGGTGTTGGTTGCAGATCCTGAAGTCAAGGGCGATCCTGGTGTAAACTTCTGGGTCATTGATATTGGTGATGAGACAACTTCATTGACAACTGGAACCGCAAAGAAAACTTTCCGCGCTCCATTTGCGTTGACTCTAACTGATATTCCAAGAGCAAGTCTAACCACCGCATCAACCTCTGGTGCTGTTACCGTTGACATCAATGTGACTGGAACTTCAGTGCTTGGTGCAAATAAACTAAGCGTAGATCAAGATGAGAAAACTTCTACTACAGCTGCTACACCAACTACAATCGCAACCAGCTCTGTAGCTGACGATGCTGAGATTACAATTGACATTGATGGTGCTGGTACTGGCGCAGCTGGATTGAAGGTTACACTATATTTCAATAAGGTATAGAAATGGCACTAAATTTTCCATCCTCACCAAATAATGGCGATCAGTATACTGATTCAAATGGTCGTATCTGGAGATACGATGGCACTGCATGGGAACCAAGCAGAGGATCAGGCACACGTTTGTTCAAGGGTGTTAAAGTCAAACTCACATCAAGCGAAGCGTTGACATCAACTAGCGCAGCAGTCACGTGGGATAGTGAAGTTTATGACATTGGTAACTTCTTTGATGCGGGAAGCAACAAAAGATTGACTGCATCAGAAACTGGTTACTATAGAATCAATGCCATTGCTGTAACAGGAACTGGTGGATCTGGTAACAGTTACACACTTGCATTCAAGAAGAATGGCTCAACTACGATTTCCTCTGTTTCTGCAGGACCAAATCAAAGCATTGTGTTTGATGAGATTGTATATCTAGTCAAGGGCGATTACATTGAGTTATATGGATCAGAAACAACAGCTGCAGGTACATTGACATCTAACACAGTGATTGAGTTTATACTCATTGGAACAGCAGCTGGATCAACCACATATAACAATGCTACAGCGTTCAGTGGCGTCAAGGTGCGACTAACTTCTTCAGAAGCAGCAACTGCTACTCCCACAGCAATTACATGGGACGAAGCAGTGTTCAATGTAAACGCAGATTCTACAGGCAATGTATATTGGAGCGTAAGCAATACTGCTAATGTCAGCTTCTACACTACAGGTTACTATCGCGTCAAAGCCTATATTGAAACTGGCACTGGCGGATCTTCTGGTTCATATACAATCAATCTGCGCAAAGGCACAACAACAATAGAAACAGCAACACTAAGTCCAAATGATCGTTTAGAATACGATGAGGTTTTGGCTATAAATAGTGGTGACTATTTGCAAATTCAAATTGCTGAATCTACAGCTGCTGGAACAGCATTGGCTGATTCGTACTTTCTAATTACAAGACAGGGTATATAATCATGGCATTCGTAAAATCTACATCAACAACTACTGCCGAAGCAGTGACTGTATCTGGATTATCTGGTGGAACTAACGGCAAATGTGTTCGTATTACAACCAACAACACTGCTGTAGATTGCACTTATAACGATACAGTGGCGCAACTAAATTCAGTGTTGTTTAAAAACAATAATACTTATTATGGTTATGGTGTGATTGGTGGTTTGACTGGACTTTCTGCTGGTTCTATTTACTTTTTAGGATCTGATGGAACTCCAACTACTACCGCACCAACAATTTCTGCAAGCATTCGTGCTTTGAGTATTGGATTTGCAATCAATGGAACTACTTTGTTCTTCCGTCCTGGAATCGTAATCTCAGGATCATAATATATGGCTGCAATAAATACAGAGACAATTGTTTATGCTGCGAATACAACTGGCACTAAGATAAATCATCCAGCCATTCCAGGCATGAGTTCTGGATATTGGTTTACAGCTGACTTTGGTTCCACTACAACAAAAGACGATACAATTATACCATATCGTTACGGAACTGAGTTGCCAACTCAATCTGGTTATCTATCATTAGTTGGAACCTTTTCTAATATATCAGAATCTTGGTTGGGAACCACAAGATATTATCACGGCAGCACAATTTCGCACATTGGTCCTGGAGTCAACGATGTAACCGATGAAGAAGAAACCGATGCGATCATGTTTGCGCATATTGGATCTCTGGCTCTCAGCCCAGATGATACTGCGATGTATTGGGATCGTTTTTACCAAATACAAGATGGTGGTGATTATTTCTATTACAACTATCACTTACACGCACCAAATATCTATGAAGACGATTATGAAAACGGACGCATAGTATTCTCTGACGGTAATTATATCAATCCTGACGACAAGCACTATGGCTATATGATCTTTGCGGAAGCGGATCAGGGTCAGAATAAGTGGCAGTCGATTCTTGCTCGTATTCACCAACCATCTGTTGGTGGTGCTCACCAGTCTCACTTAGACGTTGAACTTCCTTCGGTATCAAATAAGAATTATATTCCTGGTGGTATTTTATACGGATCTAGCAGTCGCTATCACGCATTTTATTTGACTGCTGATGGATCTAATTGGAAGGTTTATTCTAGAACCTTTGTTCTTTCTAGCCGTGCATTTACAGCAGAAGTTGATCTTGGATCATATGATTTTGCTGATCCCGTATTTGTTTCTGAAACGAATGTTGGTGAATATCCATTGCGTGCAAGCTGCGGTTTGCTAAGTAGCGAAAAGATTTATTTTCCTGTAATTTATAATGGAGCGGCATCTACATATGATCTAAAGATCTGGAGATTAGACTCAGCTGATTCACTATCAGACGCAACACTTAATGTCAGTACAATTTTAACTGGATCTAATATCAAACCAGACTGTCATATGATTGAAGTTGATAGCACAATCTACGCTGTCGTTGGTCAAAATACTGGTGCTAATCTGTACAGCTGCAATATAGAAACCATGACTTGGACTAACGAAGGTCAAATCGTTTCAAATGGATCAAAGGCACTTCGCGTACATGGCGTTTCTTATCAGTCATCTACTCGTAAGTTTTTCGTTCATCTAAGCGGCGACGAAGACGTTACTGGCACATATTCTGGTCAGGGTGTATATAGTTTCCAAGTAGTGTATACTCGCGTTGATTATGAACATTTTGACTTTGATGTGACAAATAATGGATTTATTTTGCGCGCAGAAAATACTGCTGGTTATGTAAAATATAATCCGACAAATTATACATGGTATCGTATCAACGCAATTGAGCCAGACCCAATCCCTACAGGAAACAACGTATTTAAATACGATTATGTATCACCACAATTCGTAGAAAGAAATTCTTCAGCAGGAGTTGGTGGTGAGCAGTATTATTATGATGTTACTGTGATACCTGATGGGCGTATGTTATTTTGTGGTTTGACTGGAGACAATGAAGGAAATAAAGGTGGAGATGATTTCTTAGTCGCATTATATGAACCTACAGAAGACGTTGAGCAACCAAAAGCAACATATTGGGCTCATGGAGGAACTGGTCCTGACTATTTTACTGCAGTAACTCAAAAAGAAGGTGCTAATTATGTGTATCTAACTGGATACTCTAAGAGTCAGTTAGTAGATTTAAATGAATTGAGATACCATCCATATGGTCGTAGATTAACAATAGACAATGCGAACACAGAATTTAAAGACTTAGCAATCACTTCTGCAAACACAATCGTCACTGTTGGAACAAAACGCAATACAGAAAACGTGATTGTGACTAAGTACACATCAAACATTGGCGTTGAGTGGTCAAAACTAATCACAGGAACAAACGCACAAATTGGTGAAGCAATTGCTGTAGATAGTTCAGATTACATCTATGTTGGTGGTAATACCACTACAGGCACAACATCCTCTGGCGGATTCTTAGCCAAGTTGGATAGTGATGGTAATATGATCTGGATCAAGACTCTAGATACAAGTGCTGCTGAGTATATCACTAGCATGGCAATGTATAGCGATAATCTATACATCGCTCTGGCGAATACTACTACAAATACACATGTGATGAAACTTGCTACTGATGGAACAACCATACACTGGCAAAAGACCATTCCTGATTTTTCTGCGCGTAGAATCAAGTTAGACTCTAGTGGTAATATCTACCTTGCTGGAGATGACGGTACAGAAAGCACTGTATTTAAATTAAACAATAGTGGCTCGCTAACATGGGCTAGAAAAACAGGCGCTGGATCTTTCTATGATGTGGGTATTGATGGTGGATCTAACGTAATCGCTGTCGGTGCAAATACTGGCAACGCTATCATTACTCAGTTTGATTCAACAGGTGCTGCAAACTGGTCAGTCTACGCTAACGTAGATTCACAGTTGACTGGCGTAGCAATTGATGGTGATGATAATATCTACGCGATTGGATATGAAAATCAAATTGATCGTCGAGATTATCACCCAGTGATTCATGCGATGTCAGAAACTAAGAATCGCGGTATCTTCTTAAAATATAATTCATCTGGTACTTTACAGAAACAAAACTATATGTGGCGCACAGACCCAGATGGTAACTTATTTGACACCAACTGGCGTTCTTGTATCATGGATCATCTTGACGATCACATTTGGATTGCTGGTGATGATTTGTTGAACACAGAAGAAAAAGGCGCAAATCTATTCCGTTTACCAAGACTTGGTTTTGGTTATGGTAAGTTACACAAAGATGATAACTTTGCTGATTATTTTGAATATGGAGTGTATCCAGCTGATGATCCAGATGTAGATTTATTTTCATATTCACCTTCTGTGACTGGCGTTGTACCGACACTAACCAATGCGTCTGTTAGTATCGGTTCTGGTTCACATACAATCGCCGAAGCCACAATTAAATTCGAAGAAGTGTTTGATGGTTCTAGCGGTCTATGGAATTTCTTTATTGCTAAATTTGATTTAGATATTGCTAATGAACACCTCAATATGCCGTCACATATGATTCATATGACAGGCAATGAAAAGGCACCAATGTATGATACTGGTGCGTTCTCTAAATTCTGGCAAATTGGCACTATTGGAGATGCGATTGCTGACGATGGTAATTTCTTTGGTTATGATATTCTACAATATTCAGCCAATGTATTTTGGGCAGTGGGTCAGGTATCTGGAGCGATTGGTCGAGTGAATGCGCCAATCTCAGGTGCGTATGATGAAATCTTTGTACGCTTTGATGAGTCGGCTGTTCCTGGTCGTGAATTTGAGATCTATCAGTATGGACAAGATACTGACGAAGAATTATATGCAATAACTAAACTTGCGGATGGTAATCTCGCAGTAACAGGAAGAACCACAGGAACATTGGGTGGTCTCAACGAAGGTGCATATGATGTAATTCTATCTATCTTCGACACCACAGCCAACACGGTGCGTCACTATCAGGCTGGTGGCTCTGGTAATGATCGTGGAGTCAATCTACATGACATTGGTGGTAATCAGATTGCCATTGCATATCAGACTACAGACAACGTAGTCAACGTGGGTGCAAGTACAACCACCACTCAGGGTGGTGATGATATTGGTATCATGGTGTTCAATTATAACACGAATACTTGGAATGTTGCATATCAAACAGGATCTGCTGCTTCTGAGATTTTAGATACCAATGGTCGTGTTTCTGCTTTATTGCCAGGAAATGTGATTGCAGTTGTAGGACATACTACTGGTATCTTTGCTGATGATGCTTTATCTAGCGCAGGTGGATCTGATATTTTTCTTGCACTGTTCAATCTAACCACTGGACAAATACAAAAATATCAGGTTGGCAGCGCAGCTGGTGATATTGGAACCTGTGTTGTTATAGACGGAGGCATGTTATTGGTAGGTGGATATACAGATGCATCTTGGACAGAACCTGAAGATGGTATTTTTGTACATTTTGATGCAACAAAAGGATTGAAAGGCGTGACAACCATTGACTAATAAATAGACAGTTGATCTACTAAAGAGATAAGAAATGGCATTTAATTTCCCAAGCAGCCCATCTAACGGACAAGGTTATCAGTCAGGAAGTCTAAGTTGGACTTTCGACGGTGAATCTTGGGTAGCAGATGCTGTAACAATAGCAGGTGTACAAGGTGAAGTTGGTGCACAAGGTGCAGCAGGTTCTCAAGGTGTGCAAGGTGCACAGGGTGTACAAGGATCAAAAGGTGACACTGGTGACCAAGGTGCTGCTGGTGTTCCAGGACCACAAGGTGTACAAGGCGCTCAAGGTGTACAAGGTGTGCAAGGGCAAGTTGGCGCACAAGGTGTCGTCGGTGCACAGGGTGTCCAGGGCGTTCAAGGTCCACAAGGAGTTCAAGGCGTTCAAGGTCGACAAGGTGTGGTAGGCGCACAAGGTGTGCAAGGAGTCCAAGGTCGACAAGGTGTGGTAGGCGCACAAGGTGTGCAAGGAGTCCAAGGTCGACAAGGCGTCATTGGAGCACAAGGTGTCCAAGGTGTCCAAGGACCGCAGGGTGTTCAAGGCGTTCAGGGTCCACAAGGTGTGGTCGGTGCGCAAGGCGTGCAAGGTGTTCAAGGTGTACAAGGTCCACAGGGAGTTGTGGGTGCGCAAGGTGTTCAAGGTGAACAAGGACCGCAAGGTGTCGTTGGTGCGCAAGGCGTACAAGGTGAGCAAGGACCGCAGGGAGTTGTAGGTGCTCAAGGCGTTCAAGGTGAGCAAGGTCCACAAGGCGTCATTGGTGCACAGGGTGTGCAAGGTGAACAGGGACCACAAGGCGTCATTGGCGCACAAGGCGTTCAAGGTGAACAAGGTCCACAAGGTGTCATTGGCGCACAAGGTGTTCAAGGCGAACAAGGTCCACAAGGTGTAATTGGCGCACAGGGTGTTCAAGGTGAACAAGGACCGCAGGGTGTGCAGGGAGTTCAAGGACCACAAGGAGTTGATGGTGCGCAAGGCGTCGTCGGTGCTCAAGGTGTGCAAGGTGTTCAAGGTCCACAAGGCGTACAAGGTGTACAAGGACCGCAGGGAGTTGTAGGTGCGCAGGGTGTGCAAGGTGAAGTTGGCGCACAAGGTGTCGTCGGTGCACAAGGCGTACAAGGTGAACAAGGACCGCAAGGTGTAATTGGCGCGCAAGGCGTTCAAGGTGAAGTTGGTGCACAGGGTGTAGTTGGTGCACAGGGTGTTCAAGGCGTTCAAGGACCACAGGGTGTAGTGGGTGCACAGGGTGTGCAGGGAGTTCAAGGACCACAAGGTGTTATTGGCGCACAGGGTGTTCAAGGCGAACAGGGACCACAAGGTGTCATTGGTGCTCAAGGCGTCCAAGGCGTTCAAGGTCCACAGGGTGTCATTGGTGCTCAAGGTGTTCAAGGTGAACAAGGACCACAAGGTGTACAGGGAGTCCAAGGACCGCAAGGTGTGGTGGGTGCACAAGGTGTACAGGGAGTTCAAGGTCCACAGGGAGTTATTGGTGCTCAGGGCGTACAGGGAGTCCAAGGACCGCAAGGCGTTGTCGGAGCGCAAGGTGTTCAAGGTGAACAAGGACCGCAAGGTGTCGTTGGTGCGCAAGGTGTTCAAGGCGAACAGGGACCACAAGGCGTTCAAGGCGTTCAGGGTCCACAAGGTGTCGTCGGTGCTCAAGGCGTCCAAGGCGTTCAAGGTCCACAAGGCGTCATTGGTGCGCAAGGTGTACAAGGTGTCCAAGGTCCACAAGGTGTAATTGGCGCACAAGGCGTTCAAGGTGTTCAAGGTCCGCAGGGAGTTATTGGCGCACAAGGTGTTCAAGGTGAACAAGGTCCGCAAGGCGTTCAAGGTGTTCAAGGTCCGCAAGGAGTTATTGGCGCACAAGGTGTGCAGGGAGTTCAAGGTCCACAAGGAGTTGTTGGTGCTCAAGGTGTGCAAGGTGTTCAAGGTCCGCAAGGAGTTGAAGGTGCTCAAGGTGTTGTAGGTGCTCAAGGTGTACAGGGTGTACAAGGACCACAAGGTGTCCAAGGTGTACAAGGACCGCAAGGAGTTGATGGAGCGCAAGGTGTTGTAGGTGCTCAAGGTGTACAAGGTGTTCAGGGTCCACAAGGCGTTCAAGGACAAGTTGGTGCACAAGGTGTACAGGGTGTTATTGGAGATCGCTACGCTACAACTAGCACTACCTCTGATACCATTGGAACTGGTAGCACAACTATAACAGTTGAAACTGGTCTTGCTTATACTGATGCGCAGACAGTTCGTATCGTGTATGATGAAAATAATTACATGGAAGGAACTGTCACTGACTATAATCCAGCAAATGGATCGTTGACTGTAAATGTTACCAGCACACTAGGAAGTGGTACATACGCTGTATGGACAGTAAATCTTGCAGGTGCTGCAGGTTCTCCTGGTCCGCAAGGTCCGCAAGGTGTACAGGGTGTTCAAGGACCACAAGGTGTCCAAGGTGTTCAGGGACCACAGGGTGTTGATGGAGCACAAGGTGTCGTCGGTGCTCAAGGTGCACAAGGTGTCCAAGGTGTTCAGGGACCACAGGGTATTGATGGTGCACAAGGTGTTGTAGGTGCTCAAGGTGTACAGGGTGTACAGGGACCACAAGGCGTTCAAGGCGTACAAGGTCCACAAGGCGTTGTCGGAGCACAAGGCGTTCAAGGCGTACAAGGTCCACAAGGCGTAGTTGGCGCACAGGGTGTCCAAGGTGAAGTCGGTGCTCAGGGTGTCGTCGGTGCACAAGGCGTACAAGGTGTTCAGGGTCCACAGGGTGTCATTGGTGCGCAAGGTGTACAAGGTGTTCAGGGACCACAAGGTGTCGTCGGTGCACAAGGTGTCCAAGGTGTTCAAGGTCCACAAGGTGTTGTAGGTGCGCAGGGTGTACAGGGTGTGCAAGGTCCGCAAGGCGTTATTGGTGCACAAGGTGTACAAGGCGTTCAAGGTCCACAAGGTGTTGTAGGTGCTCAAGGTGTACAGGGTGTACAAGGTCCACAAGGCGTCATTGGCGCACAAGGTGTAGTGGGTGCACAAGGCGTTCAAGGTGAACAAGGACCACAAGGTGTAATTGGCGCACAAGGTGTACAGGGAGTTCAAGGACCGCAAGGTGTAGTCGGTGCTCAAGGTGTCCAAGGTGTCCAAGGACCGCAAGGCGTTGTGGGTGCACAAGGTGTCCAAGGTGTCCAAGGACCGCAAGGTGTTATTGGCGCACAAGGTGTACAGGGAGTTCAAGGTCCGCAAGGTGTTATTGGTGCGCAAGGTGTTCAAGGTGTTCAAGGTCCGCAAGGAGTTATTGGCGCACAAGGTGTGCAGGGAGTTCAAGGACCGCAGGGAGTTGTAGGTGCGCAAGGCGTTCAAGGCGTTCAAGGTCCACAAGGTGTTGTAGGTGCTCAAGGTGTACAGGGTGTACAAGGTCCACAAGGCGTCATTGGCGCACAAGGTGTCCAAGGCGAGCAAGGACCACAAGGTGTCGTCGGTGCGCAAGGCGTACAAGGTGTCCAAGGTCCACAAGGTGTAATCGGCGCACAGGGTGTCCAAGGTGTACAAGGTCCGCAAGGCGTAGTAGGGGCGCAGGGTGTACAAGGTGTCCAAGGTCCACAAGGTGTGGTGGGCTCACAGGGTGTCCAAGGTGCTGCTGGTCCTCAAGGATTTGATGTTTCAGCCAACACTGGATCTACTGTTCTTGCTAGTGGAATCAATTTCAATAATACTGCCAGCGTTACTGTACTTGTAGAATCTGGTATTGATGGTAACGCTAATGTATCATTCACCTCTGGTGGTGGTGACGGAAATGCAAATCTAACTGTACAAGATACCACACCAACTGGCGGTAGAGCAAATCAAGATCTATGGTGGGATAGTGTATCTGGTCAGCTGAAAATCTATTATAATGATGGTGACAGCACTCAATGGGTTGATGCGTTTATTTCTAATCCAGGACCACAAGGTACACAAGGTGTTCAAGGTGTTCAGGGTCCACAAGGTGTGGTCGGTGCACAAGGTGCTCAAGGTGTCCAAGGTGTACAAGGACCGCAGGGTGTTGATGGAGCACAAGGTGTTCAAGGCGTTCAGGGTCCACAAGGTGTGGTCGGTGCGCAAGGTGTTCAAGGCGTACAGGGTCCACAAGGTGTATTGGGTGCACAAGGTGTTCAAGGTGTCCAAGGTGTACAAGGACCACAAGGAGTTGAAGGTGCGCAAGGCGTCGTAGGTGCTCAAGGTGTACAGGGTGTCCAAGGTGTGCAAGGACCACAAGGAGTTGATGGTGCACAAGGTGTCGTTGGCGCACAAGGCGTTCAAGGTGTCCAAGGTGTACAAGGACCGCAGGGTGTTGATGGAGCACAAGGTGTTCAAGGTGCAACTGGTCTAACAGGTTCTTCAGGTATTCCATACACTTGGGAGTCTACAACTTCTGCTGGTGGCACTAACGTCGGTGATTTAAGATATAACAATGGAACTATTGGATCGGTAGACACAATTTACATTGGTCAGTCAGACAGTAATGCTGTTGATCAAGCTGCTTGGTTTGATAGTTGGGATGACACAAATCCAACTGGTGTGTTTGGATACATGGTCATTCGCCATCCAAATGGTGATAATATTTTTGAAGTTACTGCGTTTACGGATAGTGGTAACTATTACACAATAAGTGTAAATTACATTTCTGGATCGCTACCAACAGATTTAGATCCTGTATATGTTGCATTCTCTAGAACTGGTAATGTTGGTGCGCAGGGTGTACAAGGTGTGCAAGGTCCACAAGGTGTTGCGGGTGCGCAAGGTGCGCAGGGCGTCCAAGGTTTAGGTGGACCAAGAACTCTAAACTTTGCAATTGATGGTGGTGGTTCAACAATTACCACTGGTGCTTCTGCGTCAGCTCAATCTAAGGGATTGGTGCAGTGCACCTTTGATGCTACAATCACTGGCTGGTCTATTTTTGCGGATACTTCAGGAAGTGTTATTGTTGATGTCTACAAAGCGACTTATGCTAACTTCCCAACTATGACATTGATTTCTGGCACTGAACCACCAAGACTAGCAAGTGCGCAGAAAAATACTGACTCAACCATTTCAGGTACATGGGGCAGCGTAACTATTTCTGACGGTGATATTCTAGAGTTCCGAGTCAACAGCGCAGCAACACCAGACGTTACTCGTGTAACTGTATCACTTGATCTAGGATAATCCTATGTCGCATTGGATAAATTGGAATGACGAAAATCCTTTGACTGGATCTCAGTTTTGGATCAAAGACGAACTGGGTGTGATGAATCCTAATCGTGCATATGTAGAAAATAACATTGTCTATCTTGCATTAGACGGTGAAGATGAAGAATACACAGGGCAAATATCCGAATGGGCTTATGAGTTAGGTGATTAGATATGGCAATTTCACTCGTTGATTGGGGACCGATCAATACCTCTGGTGGTAATCAAAACTTTCAGAACTCTGGTGGTGCAGTAACACCTGCGCTTCCTTCTGGTATACAAGCAGGAGATTTGATTGTATTGTTTTGTGGAAACAACGACGGTACAAATGCAACTGGATTTACTGCTACAGGATATACTCAAGTTGTAACAACTGGCGGAACTTGTCGTGTTTCTTTTCTAACTAAAGTTGCAAGTAGTGGTGGCGAATCAAATCCAACAGTAAGCACCTCTGGCTCTGGATTGACCAACGATCCAAGCATGGTTCTAGTTGGCGTGTTTCGCGGTGTTGATACTACTGCTGGAGTATACTTATCTAATACTAGAAATACAACCGTTGGTACAATATTCGAATATCCTGCTTTGGATTACGGTGGTCTCCCTCCAGCAATTGGATTTGAATATGACGCATTAACAGTTGTTTGTTCTTTCCGACCAAATGACTATAACCAAGCACCTGCAGGAGCTGGTGGATATTCTATCATTAACACCGAGACAGCACTTGGTTCTGACTCATCCATTGTTGCTGCATATCAAATAGAAACTGGTCAGGCACCTTCTACGTTAGGACAAGGCGATTTTGGTGGAACAGCGGCTGGTGGTGGTACGACAGGATCTACTAGCGTATTGGCTTTGTATCAAGGCGCTGCAGTAGCCACCAAGCCACCCTATTTTCAAGTCGTGTTGATATAATAAATAGAAAGAGTTTACAGAGAGAACTATAATGGCACTAGATTTTCCAACATCACCAGTAAACGGACAAGGATATCAAGGATCCTCAGGAGCTGTGTGGATCTACGATAGCACCAGCGGATCTTGGAAGAGCCAACTATATGTTGGATCACAAGGTGTGCAGGGTTCTATTGGTGTTCAAGGTGTTCAGGGCATTGCTGGTGCGCAAGGTGCATCTGGAGTTCCTTCTGGTGCAGTCATTGTTTGTAAACCTGAATCAGCATCTTTCCCAACATCAAACCCTGCGCAATTCAAAACTGTAGCGGGAACTAACTTCCCAGTAGAATCTCTAGCCTTTGATGCGGCAACAGAAGAAACATGTTACTTTAAGTTTGTAGCAATCAATTACGTTTCTGGAAACATTACAGTCACCGTGCGTTGGTATGCTGATACTGCATCTTCGGGTGATGTAGTCTGGGGCGCATCACTTGCGGCGATTACACCAAACACTGATACGCAAGATATAGAAACTAAAGCCTTTGGTACAGAAGCAACTGCTACAGATAGTCATCTAGGAACAACAGGACAAAGACTACATAGCGTTGATATAACTGTTACATCATTAGACAGCATTGCTGGAAATGATTATGCTGTAGTAAAACTTGCAAGAAAAGCAGCAAGCGGATCAGATACAATGGCTGGAGATGCTTTAGCGGTTGAAGTATTGATAACTTATACATAAGGTGATTCATGGCTATTACTTTCGTTGGATCAGCAGTCAACGCAGCAGATACAGCAACAGCCAGCTGGTCTGGGTCAACTAACACAGCAATTGCAATACCGCAGCCAAGTGGAATGCAGGCTGGTGATTTGTTATTAGTTATTTGTAATTATCGCGATTCAAATGCAAACTTTTTGCCTGCATTCGCCAGCACAGGTAGTGAAGATTGGAAAACTGAATTTAAAGCGGCTAGTTCTGCTATAAACGCACAAAATAAATTTCTACAATCATGGTGTCATTATAGTGGGAGTTGGGGTAATCCTACTTTATTCATACGCGATAATCAATTAGATACCGCATGTGCTACTACTAACGGAATTATTGTAGCATCATTTGCTTTTCGTGCCAGCGTTTCTGGTCATAAACTTTATCAAGAAACTTTGTCGCAAATGTGGAGTCTAGTTGCTACTCCAACTGGTCCTCCATATGATGTAAGTACAACAGCAGGAGATTTTAGTGGTGGTCATGAATCTAGAAAAAGTCCAGAGGCAAACACTGTTGGATTGTATATTTTTGTTGCTAATGATGATGTTGATTGGACTTTTCAAACTTCTGGTTGGACTAGCGCATTTTCAGGCACTGATCAAATTAGAAGAAATTCGCTCGCCAGCTTAACAACACATTATCAAATAAAGAATGATGGAACTGCTTTTGCGAATGTAACGAATCAACAAGATTCAACAATAGGTCCCGATAACACGCAATATTCGTTTATTTCTTTTTCAGAAAGACCAGATTCAGATTTCACTGATCTACCAGGATCTACTTCTAGATATTTTCAAGGAAGTTTGGGTGGTGATGCAACAGGTCAACTAGATCAATTTTCAGTAACTAATGCTGCAAGATCTCAATTCAATACTGATTGGGTATTTTCTGGTACGGGAGCGTCTTTAGGAATGTGGGTTTATTTTCGTTCCTTTACTGCAAATGAAGATCCTAGACTTTGGGTGCGTCATCGCACAGATCGAACTCCCATAACTGGCACTAGATATGAGGGTGGTGCTAACGATATTGATTATTCCTGGATGATTGGAGTTGACGGACCTAGTTCGGGATTACCTTATCCAAAACTACGCATGCGTTGGAATAATAGTGCAGTTACTACATTTGCTAGCACCACATCTGGTCAATTTTTACAAGGTCAGTGGCAATATGTACTATGCACATTTAATCGTACTGCAGGTACAACTGCTGCTTATTTGGATGGTACTTCTGTAACCCTCAGTAACCCAACAGGATACAGCACAGCAGCCTGGGATACTACTAATCCGCATAAAGTGGTTATCGGCAACAATGCACCATTCGATGTTCCTAACACGGTTAGAGACACTTCAGGAGATTGTTACATTGCTCATCCTGCTGCATGGGATAAAATACTTACTGCTGATGAGGCTGTAGCGTTGTTCAATGGAGCAGATGCTAGATCTATACAAGGTGATTCTTTGATTTTCTATGTGCCAGATATGGGCGCAAATTCAACAACAGACCGCGATATCATTGGCGGAAGAACTTCTACTGTGTATAATGCTCCTGGTAGAGCATTTGGTCCGCCAAAATTTAAGAAAAGATCTGCTGCAGCGTATATCAGCACATATTAGGATAAGAATAGTTTCATATAAATACTGTATTGATACATAATTAGGTGTAAAATGGCTGGTAGATTTAGAGCAAATACATTAGCGTTGACAACTTCGTCAACTGAGATATATCAGTGTCCCGCTGGTGTTGATGCGTCAATACATGGACTGGTAATTACAAATACCACAGCGTCAAACGCTACATTTGGAATCACTTTATATAAAGCAACACCTTCTCCAGCTACTACTACCACAATTGCTTCTGATATTTTCGTTGCCAATAATTCAGCCTATAATTGGGCTCGTCCTATTAATCTAAATGCTGGAGATATTGTATCTCTATCAGCAAACATTGATAGTCGTCTAGTTGCTGTTGCATCAACATATGAAGCCAATGCAGTCAAGCAAGGATATACTATTCAAGGCGATTTTAGTGGTGCTACATCTTATGGCACGAATGATGTTGTTGCCTACAGCGGCACAAGTTATATTGCAATACAACCATCTAGTGGCGTCACTCCAGGAACTGATGCTAGTAAGTGGATGATATTTGGTACGGAAGGTGCACAAGGTAAGCAGGGTGCACAAGGCGTGCAAGGTGCTCAAGGACCACAGGGGCTCACTGGTCTGCAAGGACCGCAGGGTGTTCAGGGTGTACAAGGTCCACAAGGTGTTGAAGGAGCGCAGGGTGTTGCTGGTGCTCAGGGTGTGCAAGGAAGGCAAGGACATCAAGGTCCGCAAGGTGTTCAAGGCGTCCAAGGTCCACAAGGATTTCAAGGACACCAAGGTGTGCAAGGTGTTCAAGGTCCACAAGGAGTGCAAGGAGTCCAAGGTCCACAAGGATTTCAAGGACATCAAGGCGTTCAAGGTGTTCAGGGTCCACAAGGTGTTCAAGGTGTGCAAGGACATCAAGGCGTGCAGGGTGTCCAAGGTCCACAAGGAGTTCAGGGTGTACAAGGATTGCCTGGAGAGTATGCAGCAATAGGACTACAGGGTCATCAAGGCGTTCAAGGTGTTCAGGGTCCACAAGGATTTCAAGGTCATCAAGGCGTTCAAGGTGTTCAGGGTCCACAAGGATTTCAAGGACATCAAGGCGTTCAAGGTGTTCAGGGTCCACAAGGATTTCAAGGACATCAAGGTGTGCAAGGCGTCCAAGGTCCACAAGGATTTCAAGGACATCAAGGTGTGCAAGGCGTCCAAGGTCCACAAGGATTTCAAGGACATCAAGGTGTGCAAGGCGTCCAAGGTCCACAAGGATTTCAAGGACATCAAGGCGTTCAAGGTGTTCAGGGTCCACAAGGTGTTCAAGGAGTACAAGGTCCACAAGGATTTCAAGGACATCAAGGTGTGCAAGGCGTTCAAGGTCCACAAGGTGTGCAAGGCGTTCAAGGTCCACAAGGTGTGCAAGGAAATCCAAGTCCCAAGTCATACACTATTATAAATCCAGTGGCTGGAGATGAGTATACTCTGTTTTACACAGTAACTGATCTGAGTATCTCAGATGTAAATGCTGTGTTAGCTGGAGGCACATCTAGCCCGCAAGTCAGTTACAGTATTAACTCAGGGACAAGTCGCGCAACTACATTAACCTCTCATGTAAACGAAAATGTTGTTAGCAGCACAACAACTTCTGATGCAGCTATCAGCATTATACAAGGTGTGCAGGGTGGAAGATTTGTTTGGGTCAATATTGCTGGAGTTCAAGGAACTGTTCCAGAATTTCATGTTTCATTAAATTTCTAATCATGGCTACTAGAGTATATCTCAGAGAATTTTATTCTGGAGTTGATGCGGCTACTGGAGATGGTTATAAGTTAGCCAGAACAACCAGAGGAAGTTTGTCAACTTCAATAGTAATCAATCCAACAAACGGATCTAATAATTCAGTTTGGACATTAACAGAAGGTGGTTCTGTAACTGCTTGGATTACAGAAGCATTGGAACCGCAAACTATTTCAGGGACAACAACTTTTAATTTTTGGGCTTCGGAAAGTCAAGCGCAACTTAATGCATACGCTTCAGTAGAACTTTTCAAATTACCAAGAGGATCAACTACTGAAACAAGTATTTTTGGTCCTGTTAGAGATGATGTAGAAATGGGTACAACCTCTAGTGCTTTAAATTGGTCTGATACATTAGCCTCAGTATCCTTCAATAAAGGCGATAGAATTGTGATTAAGGCTTTATGCGCTGGTGGTGGAACAGTATCTAACAATGGACCTAGAACTGCCACATTATACTATGGTGGCTCTACTGCAGATGCCGAAGGTGACTCATGGATAGAATTTCCAGATTTAGTATTTCAACAACGAAACATATCAGGAACATAAATGGCTGATTTTCCAGAAAGTCCAACAGTTGGTCAAGTTTTTGTATCCTCAGACTTTACAAATTGGGTCTGGGATGGATACTCATGGAAAGCCACAAACTATGGACTGATCAAGTTACCAGTTTCACAAAACAGTTCGAGCACAATGCTTGCGAACTCTATGAATTTTGTGAACAGCGAAGCAATCATAGCAAATGTCAATTATGATTCTGTCAGCGGAAATGCTAATGTATCAATAGAATGGGTTGAGTTAGTTGATCCTGTAGCCATGTCTTTAATATTTGGCACGGGATCAGAACCAAATCAAGTCATTCTAAAAGGTAACACGGACGAAATACTTTTTAACTATCAAGGTAGAATTGAAGCCAGTCCGTTACTTGAAGCAAACTCCGAGTTACAAACAGTTAATGTTTCAGGAGTTACAAATCGCGCTAATTTAGTTTTCCAAGGATATTATGGTGATCCTGTTTACTACACCAAGATGTGGCAAGATTATCCTGGAAATTTCAACTCAATTATAAGAAGAGCAGGATATGGTGAGGAGCAATGGTTGACAGTTGTTCCGAGTGGTCCTGACACAACGCTTTCGGTTGGATTTTCTGGTAGAGTTGGTGTTGGTACAATAAGCCCTGCTAGAAGTCTTCATATACTGGGTGATGGTACAAATAGCCCACAGTTAAGATTGACATATGAATCTGGAACTTCTGCTATAGAATTGTATGGATCACCTGCATCTGATCAGACCATTTATTTTGGAACCAGCAGCGGTGGTGGGACTACAACGACTCTACCAGGACAGATAATTTACAATAATCCTGCAAATCAGTTTTCGATTGTGACTGATGGTGTAGAAAGAATGCGTATTACCAATACAGCCAATGATGGTAGTGTTGGTATCGGAACAACAACTCCAACATCTAAACTGCACGTTAGTGGTAGGGTTATGATTGATGATGGAGATGGGACTGAATTAGTTGGTGGTGGTAGATTGCAACTTGTTTCTGGTTACGCATCGCCAGTATCTGGTCGTGTTATTATGGGTGATGGCACTGGTTGGCAAATGTATGTTAGTCGCAAAACTGGTGCTGGCGCTTTAGATGATCTGTATACATTTACTGACACTGGCGCATTTAGCGCCACGGGATCTGTGTCAGCTGCTGGCGTAGACTTGGGTGCAACCATATCTGGAGTCCAAGGTCAGATAGCAGGTATACAAGGTCAGATCTCTGGTATTCAAGGATCAATAGCTGGAGTTCAAGGTCAGATTGCTGGTGTACAAACTATAGCAGAATCAGCAGCAAATACTGCGCGAGCATACGCAAATGGCGCAAGCGGAGTACAAAAATCTTTTCTAAATTTCAATCAAAGTGCAAATATATCTACAGCTGTTACAGCAGGAGCTGGCACCTTTGCAGGAAATGCTAACATTTCTTTTGATTTAAGAAATACTAATGTTACTCCTGGATCATACACCTATGCTGCAATCACAGTTGATGAAAAGGGTCGTATAACTGCAGCATCTTCTGGTTCTACTGTTTCAGGTGCGCAAGGTGTTCAAGGTGTGCAAGGACCGCAAGGAATAATTGGAACAGATGGCAGAGGTGTGGGATTGGAGTATGTGTATAATACTGGAACAACAGCACTTCTCGCATCAAGCGGTCAACTTAAATTTAACAACGCTACACCTGTTAATGCAACTAGAGCAAATATCAATGTAACTACATCAGATGCATATTCAGCTGGTAGTTATTTAAATACTTGGAATATTGCTGATGGATCAACAAGTCCTATTGGATATCTACACATAACTAATGCTGATGCAGACAGCACAGAATTTTTATCATTTGAAGTTACAGCCAGCGCAAACGCAAACACGAATGGAGTGAAGTCTTTCACCATACAAAATGGAGTTGGAAGCGGACTAACCAGTGGTGCTACTTATCTAGTTCAATTTATTCGAGCTGGTAGAGTTGGTGTGCAAGGCGCAGCTGGTGGTGAAGGAACCGTGGGTGTACAAGGCGTACAAGGCGTTCAAGGTCAAAAAGGTGCTGATGGATTGAGCACTGGTTCTATAACAACTGGTACACAATATACTATGGCATATTATGATGCTGCGGATGCAAATATAGATCCAGCTCCAGGAGTTCAATATTTTCCTGCAGCTGCTTCTGGGCAAGCTGGCTATCAACCCTATGTAAGTTTTTCTACCTCTGCTAATGTGCGTATAGCTGGCGCAATTATGGATACTCCAGTTCTAAGTGGATCTCAAGCAGCTTGGAGCTGCAATCACAATACAGCAGGAAAAATTATTCATACAACTGCATTATCTACTATCACATTTGACTCAGCCAGCTATTCTGGTTGGGCTGCAACTATTGTCAGAGGAACACAATCAGCAGTAACAATACAACCAAATAGAACTGGTGCTGTTGGTGTTCAGTCTAATATGTCAACTGGTGTTACTGCAGACACTGTAACAGGAGTGACTATCAAATCATATCTGGGTGCTGCAACTGTACT